>ERZ772893.10-NODE-10-length-296574-cov-33.604993_pt1 | contig 296574 bp, 271 predicted proteins | sample MGYA00511482_ERZ772893 | MGnify/ENA primary metagenome ERZ772893 (study PRJEB29015, sample SAMEA2737687) | human gut metagenome | biome: human gut; feature: human-associated habitat; material: faeces | place: China | collected 2012 ... | reverse complement strand
GTGCGGGCCCCCGTCAATTCCTTTGAGTTTCAACCTTGCGGCCGTACTCCCCAGGCGGAATACTTATTGCGTTTGCTGCGGCACAGAGGGAGTTTATACCCCCTACACCTAGTATTCATCGTTTACAGCGTGGACTACCAGGGTATCTAATCCTGTTTGCTCCCCACGCTTTCGAGCCTCAGCGTCAGTTGCAGTCCAGAAAGCCGCCTTCGCCACCGATGTTCCTCCTAATATCTATGCATTTCACCGCTACACTAGGAATTCCGCTTTCCTCTCCTGTACTCTAGTCCAACAGTATTGGATGCACCCCCCAAGTTAAGCCCGGGTATTTCACATCCAACTTATCAGACCGCCTACGCTCCCTTTACGCCCAGTAATTCCGGACAACGCTCGCCCCCTACGTATTACCGCGGCTGCTGGCACGTAGTTAGCCGGGGCTTCCTCACAGAATACCGTCACTTCCTTCGTCTTCTGCGACAGAGGTTTACAATCCGAAAACCTTCTTCCCTCACGCGGCGTTGCTGGGTCAGGCTTGCGCCCATTGCCCAATATTCCCCACTGCTGCCTCCCGTAGGAGTCTGGACCGTGTCTCAGTTCCAGTGTGGCCGATCAGCCTCTCAGCTCGGCTACCCATCGTCGGCTAGGTGGGCTGTTACCCCGCCTACTACCTAATGGGACGCGAACCCCTCCCAAAGCGATTTTCTTTGACCCCTTCGTCATGCGACATTGTGGTCTTATGCGGTATTAGCACCTGTTTCCAGGTGTTATCCCCCTCTTTGGGTCAGGTTATTCACGTATTACTCACCCGTGCGCCACTAAGATAAAAACCGAAATCTTTATCTCCGTTCGACTTGCATGTGTTAGGCACGCCGCCAGCGTTCGTCCTGAGCCAGGATCAAACTCTTGAGTTAAATCCTGATCACCAAAAATCATCTCTGATCTTCAGCGCTCGTTTACTTATTCTGGCCTAAAAACTCTCGTTTTCAGCCTCGCAGGTCCTTCCAACCTGCTTGACCGTTTCCTGAATTACTTGCTTATTTTTTCAATCTTGCACTATATAGTTTTCAAGGTGCGTTCCCCGCTGTTCTTCCGGACTCTCTTGTCTGTTCCCCAGCGCGCTTGACTATAATACCAAACACTCCTTCTTTTGTCAACGCTTTTTTGCAAAAATTTTGGATGAATTTTTATTTTTGTCTGCAACATGCGCTAAAATGCCCGTTTTGCTAACTTTTTGGTGAAGGAATTCACAGCCGCAATGTCCTGCAATTATCGCACGGCAAATATCGTGGCCATTCCGAATGCGTCATCCGCATCCCTTATCTCAATATCCAATCGTTCCCACGCGTCAATGCCATCTGGCAGCGCAGTCTGAATAAGATAGGCGCTCAAATCTCTGTCCCCACAATGTTCCAATACGCTGTTCCGTTTAAGTACGGGAACCTCTTTTTCATTTATATAAACGCGCAGACTTTTTATCTCCGGACAAATATCGGTTTCACCTGACTTGTATTTTCCCAAGCTCATCGGGCGGAAATAAACCATTAAGGACGGAAATGCACCCTTTACCCTGAACACATGCAGGCCGTATATTTCAAGCGTATCAAACCGGACGTCAAGCTGGGTATCTTGCCCGATATTTATATTTTGACACCAAAATTCAAGGAAATTCACGCCGTAATCCTTAACGGCGGTTATAAACGGGTATTTTCCGGCAGGCAAATCGATTGAATAGCAGCCGTTTTCATCGCTCATGGTATTATAAACCGTTGAAAACTGCTCGTTCTTAACTTCGATTATCGCATTGTTGATGGGATTACCGTTTTTGTCGCAAACGTTTCCGAAAAGCAGCATACGCACCTCCATTTGGTTTTTATCGGAACAATTATACCATGATTTTAATTGTGAAAACAATAAAAACCTCTCTCGACATGATAGTCAAAAGAGGTTTTTGGCAGGGGCAGAAAGACTCGAACTCTCAAGAACGGTTTTGGAGACCGCTATGTTACCATTACATCATGCCCCTATTGGCGACTTGGTTATTATAGCATCATCGCCGCCTTGTGTCAACAAATAATATATATTATTCTCTTCAGCCCTTTTCCGTGCTTATTTTTCACTGCTGCCCATTTTGCCGTCCATCCGTTCGGACTTCATGTTGCACAGTTCTTCGTAGCTCAGTTCATGCACTTGCGTCCTCGGCACGGGAAGCAGCACTGCCTGCGCCAGCGCTTTCGTGAGGTCGTAAATAATATACTCGCCGTCAATAATACTCTTCGGCAGTTCCGTCCCCGGTGCTTTCAGGCATAGCGGTTTTGCATTCAAATTTGTTATTGGCAAGAACCACTCCCCGCGATACCCGCTGTCTATCACTCCGCAGCGTTGGGATATTCCTCTTGTGCCCGTCGAGCCACGCTCATGCAGCTGAAAATAATATTCTTCCGGGCATGCCGATGCTATGCCCGTGGGTATGGCGCGCGTTTCATGCGGGGCAAGCACAATATATGCTTCGTCTATCAGCCCGTATATGTCATACCCCGCATCCTCATCACGTTTTGACGGTATGCGTCCGCCCGGTTTAACCTTTGCAAAGTATATCTTTTCCATTTCTTCTCCCTATAAAAACCGCGCCGGCAGTATTTACCGGCGCAGTCCCTTATTCACTTAATCAAGGAAATCCTTCAGTTTCTTGCTGCGGGAAGGATGCCTCAGCTTTCTCAGCGCCTTCGCCTCTATCTGGCGTATGCGCTCACGCGTAACGTTAAATTCCTTGCCCACTTCTTCAAGCGTTCTTGCCTTGCCGTCGTCCAAGCCAAAGCGCAACCTAAGCACCTTCTTCTCCCTCGGGGTAAGGGAATCCAGCACTTCCATAAGCTGTTCTTTAAGCAGCGTAAAAGCCGCAACGTCCGCGGGCGCAGGGGTAACGTCGTCCGCTATAAAATCGCCAAGGTGGCTGTCCTCTTCCTCACCGATAGGGGTTTCAAGGGAAACCGGCTCCTGCGCAACCTTTATTATCTCGCGAACCTTTTCTTCGGATATGCCCATTTCCGCGGCTATTTCGTCCGGCCTCGGTTCGCGGCCGTATTCCTGCAAAAGCTGGCGGTTCACGCGGATAAGCTTGTTTATGGTTTCCACCATATGTACGGGTATCCTTATCGTGCGCGCCTGATCGGCTATGGCTCTGGTTATGGCTTGGCGTATCCACCATGTTGCGTAGGTTGAAAATTTGTAGCCCTTTCTGTAGTCAAATTTTTCAACTGCCTTTATAAGGCCCAAATTGCCTTCCTGAATAAGGTCAAGGAACAGCATACCGCGCCCTACGTAGCGCTTCGCAACGCTGACAACAAGCCTCAGGTTAGCCTCGGCAAGCTTTTTCTTCGCTTCTTGGTCGCCATCTGCCATGCGCTTGGCCAGTTCTATTTCTTCCGTTGCGCTCAGCAGCGGAACCTTGCCTATCTCCTTCAGATACATTCTTACCGGATCGTCAATGGATATGCCTTCGCCAAGAGAAGCATCGTTTTCAATCTCAGCTATTTCCTCGTTTATGTTTTCAGGCACTTCCAATTCTTCATCGACCACGTCAATGTTCATGGATTCGAACTTATCATACAGCTTCTCTATCTGGTCGCTGTCCATGTCCGTTTCGTTCAGCGCGTCCATAACCTCCTTATAGGTCAGTACGCCCTTCGCTTTACCATGCTCGATCAGTTCATCGATTTTGTTCTTCTTTGGTTCCTTTGCTTCCAAAACCAGCCACCCCTTTGCAAAATTTGTGTTCAAACTATCTTAAAAGCTTCAGCTTTTTTGCTATTTCGTTCGCCCTGTTAAGGCTCAGCTTCCTCTCTTCGCCCTCAAGTCCGCTCGCCTTAGCGAATTCGTCCTCCAGCTCTGCGCTCAGCTTCGCTTTAAGCATCCGCTTCACGCAGTCGTCGGCAATCTGCCTGACATCTCCTTTTATCTTCTCTGCCTGCGCTTCTGCCGCGCTTATGGCCTCCGCCTGCATTGGCTCCAGTTCGCTTATCATCACGGCTGTGCTCGTATTTTCGCCGCCCGCATACTTTATCAGCAACTCCTCTGCCGCAGATCTTATCGCTTCGTTTTGCAGTTCAACTCCGCTTTCCATCATTGCCGCTGCGGTATATGTCGCCGTATCCGCGTCCATCAGCATCAGGCTCAATATGGTCAGCTCTGCGCTGTCCCATTCGTTCTCCGCCTCTTTTCGCGCTTTGCCCATAGTATTCCTGCTTTTGGCAGGCATATTCTCAATTCCCGCTGCGAACAGGCCGCATTGCGCTTTCACCACCGCTTCGCTAAGCCCCGTCCGTTTGGATATAAAGGCTATGTGCCGCTCGCGTTCCACCGGCTGGAGCGATCCAACGAACGCACATGCCTTCTTAGCAAATTCTTCCCGCCCGTCCGGTGTTTTCAGGTCGTATTTTCCCGCCAGATTTGTCAGGCGGAATGTGTTCGCGTCCAGCGCGCTGTCCCGCAGTTCAAGGAACCCGTTTTTGCCGAACTTTCTGACATAATCGTCCGGGTCCATGTTGCCCGGAATAACTATCACCTTCGGGTCGATCCCCTCGGCAGACAGTATGTCGAGTCCTCTCAGCGTTGCGGCTTGTCCGGCGCTGTCACCATCGTAGCACAAATACATTTTGTCAGCATAGCGCTTTATCAGCCGCGCCTGCTGCTGCGTCATTGCTGTGCCGAGCGATGCCACTGCATTCTCTATCCCCGCAGCGAACAGACTTATCACGTCCATGTACCCTTCAACCATTATCAGCTCGCCCACGCGCTTACCCCGCTGCATATTCAATGCATATAGGTTATAACGTTTGTTGTATATGGGCGTATCGCCTGTGTTTATATACTTTGGCTCGTCGTCCTTCTTCATCGTCCGCGCACCGAATGCCATCACCCTGCCCGTGGCCGATATTATAGGATAAATAAGCCTTCCGCGGTATGCGTCGTATGCCCCGCCGTCTTTTTTTGATGCTATCGCAAGGCCGGCGTCAACCATTTCCTTCCGGCTGTATCCCTTTTGTTCAAGATAGTCCATCAGGTTGTGCCAGCCCTCCGGTGCATAGCCAAGGCCGAAGCGCACTGCCATCTTTCCGCCTATGCCGCGCCGCTTCAGGTATTCCTGCGCCGCTTTGCCTTCCGCGCTCAGCAGCTTTTTGTTATAAAAAATTGCCGCTTCCTTGCATGCGTTATACAGCCTCTCCTTATATGCCCGTTCCGCACGCAACCGTGCATCGTTCACCTCGTCCGGCAGTTCCATGCCCGCGCGCTGCGCCAGCAGCTTTACTGCCTCAACATAGCTTACACGCTCCGCCTCCATAACAAAATGTATAACCCCGCCGCCAGCATGACAGCCAAAGCAGTAATACATCTGCTTCTCAGGCGTTACGCTGAAGCTTGGCGTTTTTTCATTATGAAACGGGCAACAGCCCCAGAATCTTCCGCCTTTGGGCGTAAGGGAAACATAGTCGCCAACAACGCGCACAATATCCGTTTTTGAAAGAAGCTCATTCAGCCATTCCTCAGGAAATGCTGCCATAATATCGCCCCTTTCTTGTTTATTCGCCCATTTTCTTTGCGAAATAATATTTCGCTGCAAAAGGCATTTTTCCTGCTCCTGTTTTTATTTTCACATCCATTCCTTCGGAACGAACTTTTTCTCGTAATCGGATATGGCATAGCGGTCGCTCATGCAGGCTATCCAGTCCGCCGCAACGCGCTCATTGCCGTCCTCCTCAACGTTTTTCTTAAAGTCCTCCGGCAGTTCGTCTATATGCTCCTTATAGTATTTGAACAGCTCCGCAATAACGTGCATACCCTTCGTTTCCTCATGCTTTGCGTTTTTATTCAAATACACTCTTTCAAACATAAAGTCGCGCAGCCTTTTGAATTCATCCCAGACTTCGCTGCTCATGCGTATTTCCGCGCTGTCGAAGCTGTTTGCGATGGTGTCCAGTATAAGTGTATTTATCCTTTCTCCGTGCGATGCGCCCAGCAGCTCCACGCAGCTTTTGGGCAAATCGCTTTCGTTCAATATACCCGCGCGTACCGCATCGTCAATGTCGTGGTTTATATATGCTATTCTATCGCTCAGGCTTACTATCCGCCCTTCCGGCGTTGCCGCGCGGCAATCGCTCGGGTGGTTCAGTATTCCATCGCGCACCTCAAACGTAAGATTAAGCCCCTTCCCGTTTTCAAGCTTTTCGACTACCCTAAGGCTTTGTTCATTATGCCTGAATCCTCCGGTTACCAGCGAATTGAGCACTTTCTCCCCCGCATGGCCGAACGGAGTGTGCCCAAGGTCATGCCCCATGGCTATGGCCTCTGTCAGGTCCTCGTTCAGCCTAAGTCCGCGCGCTATCGTGCGCGCTATCTGGCTTACCTCCAGCGTGTGCGTCAGCCGCGTGCGGTAATGGTCGCCAACAGGCGAAAGGAACACCTGTGTTTTATGCTTCAGCCTGCGAAATGATTTACAATGTATTATCCTGTCCCTGTCGCGCACAAACTCCGTTCTTATAGGGCATTTTTCCATCGGATACTGCCTGCCACGCGTATTTACGGACAGCGTTGCGTATGGGCTCAGCAACTGCTTTTCCAGTTCTTCAGCCCTTATCCTAAGCGCACCGGATAGTATTTCTTCCTTCATGCCGCACCTCCTGCATAACCTCTTTTAGCTGTTTTTCAACATAAAATATAAAATCCCTGCCTTCAAACCGCAATTTTACAATTCTGAGCTGCAATTTTTACTTTTATGCAAACAAAAACGGCGGTATCCGCCGTAAAGCGAACGCCGCCGCGCCATATTTCGGGATTACACCTAATCAAGTGTAAAGTTATATTTCTCTGCGAGCATCTTGAAAAGCCGCTGCATAACGTCGTTGGCAATGCCGCGTATATCCAGCGATTCAACGTACTTTATCGCCGCCTTGCGCTCTTCTTCAGGCACCTTGTATGCGCAAAGCGCCATGTTCAGGAACCTTTCAAGCTTCATTTCCAGCTTGAAATACTTGTCGCACGGGCGCGCCATATATGCGCGCATTATGCCCGCCGTACCTATTTCCAGCTCGTAAAAGTCGCTCTCCTCATAGTCCGGCAGATATTTGGCGAACATCTTGGCCAGTTCCGTGGAAGTATGCTGATATATATATTCCGAAGTTTCCGCGAACGAATATGATTCAACGTAAAGCTCCCTCATGTTGTTGCTCAGCTCCGTCATGGTAAGCTGTATCGCGGTTTCAACGGCATAAAGAAGCACCGGATCCGCATCCTTACCTACCACGTTCCGCGCCATTTCAAACTGATGTCCGAACACGAAATTCGTCAGCTCTATCAGCACGCCGTTCTTCGTGCTGAATATATTATAAAACGTGCCATTCGTAACGTCCGCCTTTTCCAGTATTTCGGCGGTAGTTGTCTTTTCGTAGCCCCTCTCAATAAACAGCTTTACGCATACAGATAGTATTCTTCTCTTGGCATCCTCTCTATCATATCTTCTCGGCATATTATTCTTCCATTCCTTTCGTCCATAGAGTGCGCTCCAATTGTAAGCCTGTTTCGAGTAAATTTCAAGGACTTTTTTATGAGAAAAATCACATTTTCTCATTTTATCTTTACTTTTACTTTTTATGGGCGGATAAAAAGCAAAAGCCGGCTGCTCTGCCGGCCATGCTTTTTGTGAGGTTGTACTGTGCTTATGTAAAGGCATATTCGCCCGCTTATCAGGAGGCCGCCCTTCGCCGGTACAATACGAAGGGCGGTTGTAACTAACTATGCGGCCAGCCGCCAAGGAGATAGGCTTGCTGTCTATTCAAACCGCATCATTATGTATACCGTACTCACTCTTTCACACTCAATTCAAGTTTTTCGGCATCTTGCTTTTCATCGGTTCCATGCCGCACTAAGTAAAATAAAAAGTCTGTGTATGCCGAAGCTGCACAGACAATATATTGCGTAAAGAAGCAGCTTCCCGGTGACGGCAGGAACCCTTGGGCTTAAAGCGTATCTGACTTAACCTTTTACGGTATCACAGTGACCGACTCGCGGGGCATCTCACCCCATTCCGCCGCCGGAGAAGCTCCGGCAAAGCCCATCTGATATTTATTCACTTTGTGCCGGTTGCCCGGTGCTTTTAATTATACGCTATGCGCACACAAAAATCAACCCCTGCGGCCTTTTTCGCTCAGCTCAGCACCGTGCTGTCTGTAAGTGTTATGGTATAGCCGTTGAAATTGATTGTGCAGTTGTTTGCAAGGCTCGATATTGTGCAGTTGCCGTTAAGCGTCCATGTGCAGCCGCTCTCTATCGTTACTGCGGCGTTGTCGCTCACGGCCATTATATATGTCTTGTTTAAGCCCCCTGAGAAAATGTATACTGCATGCATATATACATTTGGGTTTATCCCCATTTTGTCCGGTATTTCGCCTCCACCGCACGAAAATGGATTGCCCTTCAAAAGCCTGTACAAATATTTATGCGTATTTCCTGCATAATATTTCAATTTATATATTTACATCTGGTGTGTTTAGGGCTATAATCGCATCATCAGCCACGTTATGCGGTGTATTTTTATTTATGAAGGGGGTCGTTGGATATGAATAAGAACGATGCTTTGAATATTATCGATGCCAAGGCGGGCATGCTCTGCGCCGCTTCAGATGAAATATGGGGCTTGGCGGAGCTTTCGCTGCAGGAATACGGTTCGGAGAAGCTATATGAACAGCTTCTTATAAAAGAAGGCTTCAGCGTGCGGCACGGCCTTTGCTCAATAGAAACCGCCGTCACCGGCACATATGGCAGCGGCCATCCCGTAATAGGTATACTTGCCGAATACGATGCGCTCTCCGGCCTTAGTCAGCAGGGCGGCGCAACGGTGGAAAAGCCCGTCCCCGACAACCCGAACGGGCACGGCTGCGGGCACAATCTGTTGGGCGCAGGTGCGCTCGGCGCGGCAATAGCCATAAAAGAGTATCTAAAATTCACGGGCAAAAGCGGCACGGTAATATTCTATGGCTGCCCCGGTGAAGAGGGCGGTGCGGCAAAGGCGTTTTTTGCCCGCGAAAACGAATGGACAAAGCTTGATGCCGCGCTCACATGGCACCCCGACGACGTAAATCAGGTGGTCACCGGCAGCAGCATGGCATGCATACAAAAGGAATACATCTTTTCCGGTGTAGCATCCCATGCGGCGGGCGCACCTGAGCAGGGGCGCAGTGCGCTGGATGCAGCAGAACTGCTGAACATAGGTGTGCAGTTCCTGCGTGAGCATATGGGCAAGAACGCCAGCGTGCATTATGCCTTTACCGATGCGGGCGGAGTATCGCCAAACGTTGTGCAGTCCAAGGCCAAGGTGCTTTATATGATACGCGAAGCCACCGTGCAGGATGCTGTCAAGCTTGAAGCGCGCGTGGACAAGATAGCCCAGGGCGCAGCGCTTATGACCGAAACTCAGCTTTCCACCCGCTTCATAGACGGCACGGCCAATCCCCTGCCGCTGAAAACAATGGAGCAGCTATTGTATAAAAACTTTGTTCAGGTAGCCCTGCCCGAATATACCGAAGAAGAATGGGCCTATGCTGCCGCGCTGAAGAATACATATGAATCCGCAGGATTGCCAGGTTATGCCGCCAAGTTCGATGAGAATATAGCCCAAACCGTTGACAAGGCTACCGATGGCGGCAAACGCGCGCTGAACGATTTTCTTATGCCGCTGTATCATTCCTCCGTAACGCTGCCGGGCTCTACCGACGTGGGCGACGTAAGCTGGCAAACCCCAACCGGACAGATAAACTGCGTCACAGCACCCAGCATGGTCCCCGGCCACTCATGGCAGATGGTTTCCGCCGGCACAACAGGCATTGCGCATAAAGGTATGCTCACCGCCGCAAAGGTGCTTGCCGCCGCCGCAATAGACATTATAGACGACCCGGCGCTGCTGCCTCCCATCCGCGCCGAATTTGAGCGCGCTTCAAGCGCAGGCTATGTTTGCCCCATTCCGAAGGGCGCAAAGCCGGAAATAGTATAAAGGCGGGTCTCCCCGCCTTTTCTTCATATTCCGGCATTATGTCTTTTGAAAAGAATACTTTTGCTTACATGGTTTTCGTTCTTTTTATTGCCATTTGTTCCAATGTACCCGGCCTTCATCGTAGCGGCTCTCACGCGGCGCGGTTATATCATCTTTAGGATATCCCAATGCGATTATTGAATGTGGAACTATGCTCTCCGGCAGGTCAAAAAGTTCCTTTTGCTTTTCAACGCGGTCCATCTGTGGCCATGTTCCAAGCCACACCGCGCCTATACCAAGCGCCTGCGCGCATATGCTTATGTTCTCCGCCGCTATGGCCCCGTCTATTATCCAATAATCCTTCGCCCGCTCAAACGCGCGCTCCATATCGCCGCATACCAGTATGCCCGCCACGGCCTCCTTCAGCGGCTGCGCCGGTCTGCCGTTCGCTTCCGCCATTTTGTCCAGCGTTTCACGCTCCGTCACCACTATAAATGCCCAATCCTTGGAATTTACGCAGCTTGGCCCGCTCATCGCCGCTTCAAGTATCGTGCGCAGTTTATCATCTTCTATCGGCCTGTCCTCAAAATGCCGTGTGCTCCTGCGGGTAAAAATTGCGGTTAGTGTGTCCATTAGCATCTCTCCTATTGTTTTTCCTAATTTTATCATATTACCATCAGTTGATAAGGGGGAGCATTAAATTCCCTCTTTTAACTTTTTATTTACCGTGCAAACTGGCTGTTGTACAGCGCCGCATAGAATCCGCCGCGCGCCACCAATTCGTCATGCTTGCCCTTTTCTATTATGTCGCCGTCCTTCATGACCAGTATCATGTCCGCGTTCTTTATGGTGGACAGTCTGTGCGCCACTATGAAGCTCGTGCGGCCCTGCATAAGCTGAGCAAACGCATGCTGGATATGCTGCTCCGTGCGGGTATCTATGCTGCTTGTAGCCTCGTCCAATATGAGCATTGGCGGCAGGCAGAGCATTACGCGCGTGATGCACAATAGCTGTTTTTGCCCTTGCGACAGGCTGCCGCCATCCTCGCCTATAACGGTATCATATCCGTTGGGCAGCCGCGTTATGAAGCCGTGTGAATGCGCCGCCTTTGCCGCGTCAATTATCTCTTTCTCCGTCGCGTCCGGCTTGCCCATAACTATATTGTCGCGTATGGTACCTTCCTTCAGCCACGTTTCCTGTAATACCATGCCGTAGTTGCGCCGCAGGCTGTGCCGCGTAATGTTGCGTATATCCGTCCCGTCAACGCTTATGCTGCCCGCGTTCACGTCATAGAAGCGCATAAGCAGATTTATAAGCGTTGTTTTGCCGCAGCCCGTGGGCCCCACTATCGCCACGCGCTCGCCGCTCTTCACGTCCAGATCAAGGCACTTTATAAGCGGCCTGTCCGCAACGTATGAAAATGCCACCGCGTTCGCCTGCACTATGCCTTCCGCATGTTCAAGCACGCGCGCATCCGCCGCATCGGGTTCCTCCGTGGGTTCTTCTATCAGCGCGAATATACGCTCCGCGCACACCAATGCGTTCTGGAATTCCGTAATAACGCTGGATATTTCGTTAAACGGCTTCGTATACTGGTTAGCGTAGCTTAAAAAAGCCGAAAGCCCGCCAACCGTTATGCTGCCCGCAACCGCCGCGAACGCGCCCGTAAGGCCCACCGCCGCGTAAACAAGGCTGTTTATGAACCTTGTGGCGGGATTGGTTATGGAAGAATAGAATATGGCCTGCATAGAGCTTTCGCTGAGGCGTTTATTCATTTCGTCAAAGCGTTCCTCGTTCGCCTGCTCATGCGCAAAAGCCTGCACAACCTTCTGGTTGCCTATCATTTCCTCAACGAACGCCGTCTGTTCCGCCCTGTCCTCGCCCTGGCGCGCAAACATGGAATGCGTGCGTCTGGCAATGAAGCGCGCAACAAAAAGCGAAAGCGGTGTGAGTATCACCACGGCAAGCGTTATCGGCGCATTCACGCTGAGCATGAATACAAGCGTGCCTATAATCGTAAGTATTCCGGTAAAAAGCTGGCTGAAGCCCAGCAGCAGTCCGTCCGCAAACTGGTCCACGTCCGCAATTATGCGGCTCACCGTCTCGCCGTAAGGATGCGCGTCTATATAGCTGAGCGGCAGCTTCATCAGCCTGTCGAACGCTTCCGTACGCATATCCTTAACAACGTTATAGGTCATGGAGTTGTTTATTATGTTCATCAGCCATTGCGCAAGCGCGGCTATTGCCGCAACAACGGCTATTTTGGTCAGCTCAAGCATAATTTGGGCGTAATCCACGCTGCCCGGGGCAATTATGTTGTCTATCGCCCGCCCCGCCAGTATAGGCACATACAGCGAAAGCCCAACGTATACCGCGCTCAGCAGTATGCTGAGCACCGCGTTCAGCCGGTAGCGCGCTATGCGCCCAAGCACCTTTTTAAGCGTTGAGCTGTTTTCTTTCAGCTTAGGCATCGCGCTTCACCTCCTGCTCATACTGGGAATAGTATATTTCCCTGTAAACGGGGCATGTCTGCATAAGCTCATCATGCGTGCCAAGCCCTACCATTTTGCCTTCGTCAAGCACGGCTATCTTATCCGCATGCAGTATCGAGCTTGCCCGCTGGGACACTATGAACACCGTCGGCTTATAGCTAAGCGCAGCAAGCGAACGCCGCAGCGCAAGATCCGTTGCGTAGTCAAGCGCGCTTGCGCTGTCGTCCAATATCAGTATTTCAGGCTTCTTTATAAGCGCCCGCGCTATGGTAAGCCGCTGTCGCTGCCCGCCGGAAAGGTTTTTTCCGTTCTGCGCCACGGGTGAATCAAGCCCTTCGGGTTTGGCCTTAACTATTTCAAGCGCCTGCGCATCGCTCAACGCCCGCTCCATTTCTTCCCCGGTGGCATCGGCGTTGCCCCAGCGCAGGTTTTCGCGTATTGTTCCCTTGAACAGCACGGCCTTCTGCGGCACCATGCCCACCATCTCCCTCAGCGCGCCGAGCGGATAATCCTTCACTTCGTTTCCCTTTATGTAAACATGGCCGCCGGTCGCGTCATAAAAGCGGGGTATAAGGCTTACCAAGCTCGATTTACCGCTGCCCGTGCCGCCTATTATGCCCATTGTTTCGCCCTTTTTCACGCTGAAGCTTATGCCGCTCAGCGCAGGTTCGCCGCCCGTGGCATAGCCGAATTCAACGTTTTCAAAACGTACTTCCTCGTCCGTATCGATCTCTTTGGGCATTGTATCCGCGCCATGCATGTCGCTTTCCACGTCAAGCGCCGCGCTTACTCTGCCCGCGCAGGCAAGCGCCTTCGTTATGGTTATAATAAGCGAAGCAAGCTTAACAAGCTCCACCAGTATTTGGGACATGTAGTTATACAGCGCCACTACCTGTCCCTGAGTCAAAATGCCGCTGTCCACCCTCAGCGCGCCAACGTATATAAGCACCGCTATGCCAAGGTTTATCATTATATATGTGGCCGGATTCATAGCCGCGCTGACGCGGCCCACTATAAGCTGCAGCTTTGTGAGCGCTGCATTGCACTCGCCAAACTCCCGCCGTTCCTCATCCTCCTTGCAAAACGCCCTTATGACGCGAACGCCGGAAAGATTTTCCCTCGTTATGCCAAGCACCTTGTCCAGCCGCGCCTGCACCTTTTTATACATCGGGATGCTCCAAAGCATTATGCCGAACACCACTATGGACAAAAGCGGTATAGTGACCACGAACACGAGCGCCGCCTTAACGTCTATCGTGAAGGCCATTATCATTGCGCCGAACACAACAAACGGCGAGCGTAAAAGGAGCCTAAGCGCAAGGTTCATGCCGGACTGCACCTGATTTATGTCCCCTGTTATGCGGGCGATAAGCGTGCCGGTACCCTGGGTATCGAGCTTTGAATAGCTGAGCGATTGTATATGCTTAAAAAGCGTGCTCCTCAGCTTTGCCGCAAAGCCTACCGATGCCTTAGCCGCAAAATACTGCGCCGTTATGGAGCACACCAGACCTACCGCCGCCAGCACTGCAAGTATTCCGCAGCGCGAAAGTATAAAGCCGCGATCCCCGTTGGATATGCCTGTATCTATTATCTGCGCCATAACAAGCGGCACAAGAAGCTCAAGCGAAGCTTCCAGCAGCTTGAACAGCGGCGCCAGTATGCCTTCCCTTCGGTAGTCCCGCATGTATTTCCAAAGCTTCTTCACTCTGCCCTCCGTTACTCATCTATTTGAAAGTAAGATTATACCACAATCAGGAATACAAGGCCACCTGCTACAGATTTTTATATTTCCGTTCCCCGTTTTCCATCCACCAATAGTTTTCGCTCAGCGCATCGTTTTCAAACATTTCCAGCACCTCATCAAGGCCGACCGCCCGCTGAGGTTTGGCTTCAAAGTATGCTTACCGAATATAACCGATACATCACCGTATTTGCTGTGGCCTATCTTACTCTTTGTTATGGCTATTGACGGCATCGGGAATCCGCCAAGTTCGATATCTGCTTCAAGCTGGTCGCCATTCAGATTGTGACCCGTTATAAGGTCGCGTGTTTCTTCGACAGCATCTTTCATGGAGAAGCGAATGTCGGAGTTGGTGGGGTCGAACGTGCCTATGTTGTCTGTAGCGGATTTAATTTGAGTGGGCTTGAATACAACCCAGAAATCATTTGATGGATTGTATACGGAATCATACCCGTCTGCCATCAGCTTTGCGGTATCAATGCCGCCGGGGTATTTTGCTATATAGGGGTTCTTCGCATCAAGGTAAGTCTCGATAACGGTACCGCTGAACTTACCGTTGGAAATAGTATGCCCCTTTGCGTACTCCTTTGAGCCGGAGAAATAAAAGCCCTTACCAAGCGAGCCATTCTCAGCCTTGTTGGTATCAAAAACCGTAAATCCCTTGCCGGGTGTTCCGTGGTACATTATCTTCGGCGTACCATCCTTATTCACAACCTTGCTTGCGCTTTCCGGGTGGTTCTGCCAATCGCCAAACCAACGCTTGAATTGTTGCGATTCTGTGACATTCCCGAACTTTGGTTTGACGGGTGAGCCGCTTTCGCGTATACTATGTACAAAGCCATCCGCTTTGATTTGAGGCACCTTGGGCATTGGGACCCTTGCTCCCTCAAATAGGCGGCTGGCTTTTGCTTTATCCAAGTAATATACAGAGTACGCATTCCCGTTAGCCTCTTCTTCCAAGGCTTTGCTTAACATATTGCTAATTGAATTACTTTTGCCATATACGATATCAAGAGTGGATTGAGCAGGGTAAAGATTTGCCTGACATGAAGCTTCAGGTTGATAACTGGCGAGACCTACTTAACCAAATACGGGCGGTAGTTAACCTTGATGTCGCTAACGTTCTTAACGGTATGACCGACCCGACTGCGTATGTTCAGCATGGGGTCGAAGGTTTACGGAGGGGCAACAACCGCAATTCTCAGGAGATATTGCGCGGTATTCAAGGCAAATCTAAGACAGAGCTTAGGGGGGAGAACTCTCTTACCAGTGAGTCATACACTTGGATAAAAGAGCAAGCTCACGCCGCTCAGATGTCTGTTGAAGAATATCTTGATGAGCTTGTCAAGCTTGGCATTGTCACAGATGACATCACTGATAGCAACGACAAGTTCAACGCCTCTCTTCTCGACACCGCTAAGGCCGCGAACAATGACCGTGAAGCTGCGGCTGCGGCATTTGAAGCTCTTGAGTCTGCCGTAAATGATTACAATGACGCTGGCTATATCACTGACGAGACGCTTGATTTGCTCAACAGTAAGGTTCCCGGTGCTGTCGAGGCGTTATTTAATGAAAACGGCGCGTTAAAGGAGAATGCTGCTGAAGCCCTGAAGAGTACGAGTGCGTTAATCACTTTTGTACGAGCTCAGTTGCAGGCACAACTCACGGCAGTGCAAGCCAACTATGACAACCTAAAGCAAGAGCTCGACGACATCCAGCAGAAGGGACTTGACGCGGCGGCTATGCTGGGCGTACAAGCAGCTCAAAACGGTCTTGACGCTGCTAAGAAGAACCTCGCAGACTTTGAAGCTTGGATGAAATCCGGCATCTTTAAGTCTGGTAGTGGTGGTGGCGGCGGCAGTAAGTCCATCTACTCCAAGGAGTATGAACAGATTGCTGACCTGACCGAGCATTATATCAAGATGTCCGAACTGCGCCAGAAGCGCATGAACGAAGAGTCATCCGAATATAAGGCAGAGTCTCGCCAGCAATTCCTGTATTACCAGCAGCTTGCCGAGCAAACCTATGCGGAGATAAGCCGTCTGCGTGCCAAGGGTTATACCGAGGCCAATGCTGACTTCCGCAAGCTCATGCAAAACTATGAGAGTTATCTGGGCTCCATGTAGGATCACCCCCGCTTGCGCGGGGAACAGTTCTATTGGTCTTGCAAGATTAAGCCCGGCAGCTAATCACCCCCGCTTGCGCGGGGAACAGTATACCATAAGGGACGGCTTCAGCCGCGAAGAAGGATCACCCCCGCTTGCGCGGGGAACAGATATTTGCGGGGTCTGCTGGCTTCCAGCTTTCAGGATCACCCCCGCTTGCGCGGGGAACAGCAAGATTACGGGGATCCGACGTTGTCTCTTGTGGGATCACCCCCGCTTGCGCGGGGAACAGTCGGGCAGCACATCAAAGCCGAGGCCACGGCGGGGATCACCCCCGCTTGCGCGGGGAACAGGTACAGCACTGTCTTGCGCTGCTGTATCACACGGGATCACCCCCGCTTGCGCGGGGAACAGATTTCAGCCCATTCGCGTTGGCTAATATCCTTGGGATCACCCCCGCTTGCGCGGGGAACAGGGTGAAAGCAAGGGCGCGCAACAACGCACGACAGGATCACCCCCGCTTGCGCGGGGAACAGCCACCCCGTCGTCAGTTCAAATGTCGTGCGTTGGGATCACCCCCGCTTGCGCGGGGAACAGACGCGATCGCCCGCATTAAAAACAACGCCGCTGGGATCACCCCCGCTTGCGCGGGGAACAGACTATACCGGAATAGTTGTCAAGGGGTTTTGCGGGATCACCCCCGCTTGCGCGGGGAACAGCCTGCGCCACACGCAGTAATGGCTGTAACGCCGGGATCACCCCCGCTTGCGCGGGGAACAGGAAAAGGAAATAGATTCGCTGTTGCCCGCTACGGGATCACCCCCGCTTGCGCGGGGAACAGGTCCGTGGACTATATCCTATGCTCAAGCGAGAAGGATCACCCCCGCTTGCGCGGGGAACAGAAATGGAAGCAAAGAAAAGGCCCACCGAGGGAGGGATCACCCCCGCTTGCGCGGGGAACAGCCTTGCTACCGCCGCTCGCTGCCGCCTCGTTTAGGATCACCCCCGCTTGCGCGGGGAACAGAGCTTACCTCCCTATAATGGCAAAATCGGGATAGGATCACCCCCGCTTGCGCGGGGAACAGAGGTAAGCTATGGCGAAGATGACAAGAGCTGAAGGATCACCCCCGCTTGCGCGGGGAACAGAAAGAGAAACTATTGGAAAAATTAACATCGCAGGGATCACCCCCGCTTGCGCGGGGAACAGCTGGGTACATCCAATGAAAAGTATGGCAATAGAGGATCACCCCCGCTTGCGCGGGGAACAGATCGGTGCTGCTAATCCCTGTCGCGTCCGCCAGGGATCACCCCCGCTTGCGCGGGGAACAGAGCACATCGACCGATTTCAGCGGCCATATTAGGGGATCACCCCCGCTTGCGCGGGGAACAGTAAAGCCGATGAAGAACAAAAGCATCGAGCGAAGGATCACCCCCGCTTGCGCGGGGAACAGCCATCTGCCTTGCCGCAATCGTAGCCACAGGCGGGATCACCCCCGCTTGCGCGGGGAACAGCAATCTCGTGATTTATCAGTGCCACAAGGCCGGGGATCACCCCCGCTTGCGCGGGGAACAGCCAAAAATATGAAAGGGGGATAACAAGGCTTGAGGATCACCCCCGCTTGCGCGGGGAACAGCTCAATCGAGGGATATGAGAAAATCAGGCGCAAGGATCACCCCCGCTTGCGCGGGGAACAGCCGCCGCACGGTGACGGGGCTGACATTTAGCAGGGATCACCCCCGCTTGCGCGGGGAACAGTAGTCCGCAATTACCGTTTCTATGCAGCTGCGGGGATCACCCCCGCTTGCGCGGGGAACAGCTATATTTATACGCTACTTTGCCGGGGACACGAGGATCACCCCCGCTTGCGCGGGGAACAGACCGCAAGCGCTTTTCTGTTGTCAACCACCGTAGGATCACCCCCGCTTGCGCGGGGAACAGCTTGGCGACGCGCTTAACGATATCGGCGGGAAGGGATCACCCCCGCTTGCGCGGGGAACAGCTTGCTCTGGTAGCGCTCTGCGAGTGTGTATAGGGATCACCCCCGCTTGCGCGGGGAACAGTTGGTCGGCCTACCACATATTCAACGACATACGGGATCACCCCCGCTTGCGCGGGGAACAGCCCGTAAGGTCGTTATTGGGTGCACAAGGCGGGGGATCACCCCCGCTTGCGCGGGGAACAGACTCCGCACGGGATGGGGAAGTAATCCCGCGCAGGATCACCCCCGCTTGCGCGGGGAACAGTCCTCATTTTTTATGCCTCCATTTCCTTGATTGGGATCACCCCCGCTTGCGCGGGGAACAGAAAAAAAGTTATTGACAAGTGCCTATGATGGTAGGATCACCCCCGCTTGCGCGGGGAACAGTATCCATCTGAAACGGAGGATGATTGGCGCGAGGGATCACCCCCGCTTGCGCGGGGAACAGGATAGTCACGGCAATGCCGGATGGTGTCGTGCGGGATCACCCCCGCTTGCGCGGGGAACAGCACGCAGACCCTTGGCACAAATGCAAACGCGGGGGATCACCCCCGCTTGCGCGGGGAACAGTTGTAGTCCTCAAATCGGTAGAGGTCGAGCGAGGGATCACCCCCGCTTGCGCGGGGAACAGACCGTGGCGGAGGCGGCAAAAAAATGAAGCTAAGGATCACCCCCGCTTGCGCGGGGAACAGTTTTTGTCCTTCGCCGCTTCCTTGCGGCAGATGGGATCACCCCCGCTTGCGCGGGGAACAGTGTTCATCAAATCGTAAAAGACATTTTCGGATAGGATCACCCCCGCTTGCGCGGGGAACAGCGACATCTACATACCATGGATTGGCTACGATAGGGATCACCCCCGCTTGCGCGGGGAACAGTTGTCTTTGTCTTTGTCTTTGTCTTTGTCTTTGGGATCACCCCCGCTTGCGCGGGGAACAGCAGGGCGTGTGAACTGATAAAAACGGCCATATGGGATCACCCCCGCTTGCGCGGGGAACAGTAAACACAAAATCGCCATCCCGCAGCGTTTCGGGGATCACCCCCGCTTGCGCGGGGAACAGCTATCTCGTGATTTATCAGTGCCACAAAGCCGGGGATCACCCCCGCTTGCGCGGGGAACAGGCAGCGTACCTGTCCTATAATGTCCGTGTTGCAGGATCACCCCCGCTTGCGCGGGGAACAGGCAGGATAGTAATCATATGGTGAAATGCCGGTAGGATCACCCCCGCTTGCGCGGGGAACAGATCGATATTGGCGTTAATGGCATCCATGCCACGGGATCACCCCCGCTTGCGCGGGGAACAGGGGATATTTGCGGGGTCTGCTGGCCTCCAGCCTGGATCACCCCCGCTTGCGCGGGGAACAGACAATGCGATAATCTTCTCCACACCTGCGGTTGGGATCACCCCCGCTTGCGCGGGGAACAGCTTCCTTCTGTCCGCCACGGCGCGGGCGATAAAGGATCACCCCCGCTTGCGCGGGGAACAGTGTCAAAAGTTATAGTTCCGCTGGACACTGTTGGGATCACCCCCGCTTGCGCGGGGAACAGCCATGCCAACGCGAAAATCACGCTTGAAATATAGGATCACCCCCGCTTGCGCGGGGAACAGACCCGATGTCCGACAGTTACCTGTCCAGTGGGAGGATCACCCCCGCTTGCGCGGGGAACAGGCTCTATCGTAGCAGTGTGGCCGCAGGAAAATGGGATCACCCCCGCTTGCGCGGGGAACAGGACCATAAAAACATATTTTACAGGCGGCATAGGGGATCACCCCCGCTTGCGCGGGGAACAGGGATAACAAGGCTTGATTATAGCGGACTGATTGGGATCACCCCCGCTTGCGCGGGGAACAGAAACTCCGCCACGGGCTTTTCGCGCCCGGCGTAGGATCACCCCCGCTTGCGCGGGGAACAGGCAGTACTAAGCTTATTCGCGCTGCCTGCGGTGGGATCACCCCCGCTTGCGCGGGGAACAGCGTACCGCAGTATCCCTGTCTGATTGTGGCTTAGGATCACCCCCGCTTGCGCGGGGAACAGATACAACACCGTTTTGCGCTGCCGTATCACCCGGGATCACCCCCGCTTGCGCGGGGAACAGTACCGGCGAGAAGCTTTGCTTACATGCGGTATAGGATCACCCCCGCTTGCGCGGGGAACAGTTCATCAAACCGTTTCAAGTCATTTGAATCATGGGATCACCCCCGCTTGCGCGGGGAACAGAAGAAGCCGCCGAGGGGTCTGGCATTTTGGAGGGGATCACCCCCGCTTGCGCGGGGAACAGCGATATATACCGCTTTGCCCCCGGCGAAACGGAGGATCACCCCCGCTTGCGCGGGGAACAGACTAAAAAAAGACTTGTTGTACCTTGTATTTTACAATATTGTTTTTCATTTTTCAATCAGTTTTTCGTAGACATGTTTTGTTAGATGACAATCGCTCAAGGCTCTGTGAGCTGCCATATTTTCTATTCCAAAGTATTTTGCAAGCGTTGACAGCTTATAATCGTCTATATCTTTTATATTTTGTTTGGCGATCCGAAGTGTATCCGTCACCTTATTAGTAGGAATCGGTTCTTCATGTCTTCGGCATGTCTGTCTCAAAAAATTAAAATCAAATGCTGCATTATGCATTACCAAGTCCTTATCCCCTATAAAGTTCAATACCTCTTTCAGTGCCGTCTTTTCATCCACACCGCTCTGCCCCACCATTTCTTCGGTTATGCCGGTTAATTGTTTGACTTTATTCGGAATGGCCATATCTTGTTTTATCAATCTTTCAAACTTCTCCGCTACAACGCCGTCTATAACTTTTATAGCTCCTATTTCAATTATTCTATCATGCGCAGATGAGAGACCTGTAGTTTCCACATCGAATACTACATATTCCTCTGTCTCATCCTTTTGATTCTGCACATGCTTTGCAAAGCGTTTTGCCTTGCGTATTGCAGAAGCCTTGCTATACCCCATTCTGTTTTCCGTGCGCTCACTTTTAACTTGAAAGGTTTTATTGGGACGAAGCATCAGCTTCATCCCATCAAAGTCTACCGGTATCCATTCGTTGTTGTGCACACGAAACTCCATTTTTTGTTCGGTTCTCGCGCTATAAACCATGGTTGCACGACCGTCTTTTATATTCTCGGTAACCCTATTCCATAGTTCTTCGCGGACTCTCGCGCTTACATTGCCTGCATATACACCAGTATCTATTTCCATGAGCCAACGCGTAAGGTCGCCCCGCAATGTAGGCGGGCAATTTGTAAGACACAAAACTACCATTTTTCTATTTCTCCACTATTTTCCCGTTACATGTCTCGAGTGCAACTTCATATTCTCCATTAGTCATGTTATACGATATTCCGCTGCTCACCTTCTCATTTCTGTCATCCCACAAATAAAGCACATTTGTTTCTATTTCTTCTATATCATCGCCCATTAGCAGTTTTCTTATATCGCGTACAGTCCTTTCCAATATATGCCCGCCCGCTGCCGCATCGCGCACCTGTCGCCTTACCATTGAGCCTATATCGTCCTCTCTATCTGCCGACGCTGCTGTATGAAATGCAATCGGTATAGTTATTTCAGCTTTATACAAATCCGCAATATCATATACAAAAGATCTTTCATGCCCATCATGCACAAACCCAAGTCCGCTTGAGCAGCCGAGTGCAACTATTGCGCTGTGCGCAATACCATAAAGACATGCATGCGCGGCCGACAATGCTTTATTTACAGCATTGCCAGCATCATAATTATCCGGATCAAACTCTCGTCCGCTCCATTCTATACCGGTTTCTTTCGCCAACTTACGATATATGCTTCTTATGCGTGCTCCCTCTCGTCCGCGCAGCTGCTGCATAGTATACCCGGATACATCTTCGTCCGGAAATCTCATTTGATACATTTTCCGTGCAACTTCAAGCCTTGTTCTTGTGTTCGAAACAAGCTTCGCCTGCGTTTTAATCAGCTGAGAAGAATGGGTAAGCGGATGGCCATGCGCATAATAACGCACGCCATGCTCGCCCACCCATATTATACTCATGCCGGAATCGCTTATAAGTTCCACCGCCCTATGAGTCAAACTCGTTCCCGGTCCAAGCAGCAAAACGCTCAGCATCGCAGCAGGAACATGCACCGTTCCCCTTGCGTCGGTAACGGTTATTGAGCCATCCTGCTTATTTATTATGCAATGTTCAACATAAAGGAACGTCATCCTGTCCTTTATCTGTCCCAAGGATTGCAGGCTCGCCTTTTCTATTCCTTGCTGGATCGGCATGTTCTTCTCCTTATGCACGCATTATTGTCATCAACCCACAGCCATATGCTTTTGCCTTGCCTATGCCGTTTGTCAGTGCTGCTGGAAATGCATCTTTGTTAGTTACGCGCAGTATCCCTTCAAATGCAGCGGTTCGCAGCGTCAACTTTGATTTTTCGTCATGGTGTTTTTTGAATATCTCCCACCTTGTGTCCACAACGTCAAATTCATCCTCATTCAGGGCAAAACCGTTTTTCTCCGCCCTATCCATCAACCATTTTTTCTGCTGCTCCTGCGTAACGTGTGCATATACTGTGCCGCGCTCATTCTTGGCCGTTGATTTACTGTGCACCGGATTTGCACGCAGTCTGAAGCGCCATATTTGACCCTCTTCTATTTTAGCAACTAAACCGTCATAATTCTTAGTCTCCCACGGCACATCAGCATATCCAAACTGCGTCATAATTCCGGTACAGTCCGGCGCATCCTCGCTCAGAATAAGCACATATGTCCCATGTTGGAGAGCATCTATGCGCCACAATCTGCGTTTTCTCTCCCCAGTAAAGCAGCGTTCCACCGCGCCATGCAATATGCCCGGTGAAGCAAGCGCACGCATTGTTTCCCTGCGCTTAGTATCTATTGCTACCCTTGTAAGATACATACATTATCCCTCCAATTCCGCCATAGGATCATGTTCCGTGGGTTGCTCCGGTATTGGCGCTTTAGGGCTTGATACTTCATACTCATTTGCCCATCTGAAGCCAAACATTCTATGTTCCTGATTGAACGATATAGGCACATCGCGTACAAAATACATTCCCTGTTCACCGGCTGCGCTTTCGCATACTACTCTGAGTTTCTGAGAATTTCCCGTTGATATTCTGCTGAGTTGCGACTGCAAAGGCTCCGATTCAAGTGCCTGTTCCACTGTTAGCAATCGCCTTATGCCAAGCGACACTCTTCCGCTTGGCGGGCATGAGCGGCGGCCAAGGAATAACGGATACATAGGCCTTTGCAACGCCACATCAATTTTTTCAAGCAATTCGTCATCCCCTTCAAGCCCGGCCACAAATACGGCATCCGCAAGATAATATCGATTTGTAACGTATGCAGACTTATCGCTTTTTGCCGTATGATAGTCCCTCAGCAGAACGCCCGGCTTGTCCGCACGTACGCCAAAGCGCAGCGCAGCAATGTCGTCTATGCTTTCATCGCGTTTTCTTCCAAGCGCAGCCGCCACAAGGCCCGTTACGCCGCTTTTTGTTGGCTCGCGCTGTGTTGTACGGCGGTCGAATTTTGCTTCTGCGCCCCAGGCCTGCATAGGCGCAGCAAGCCTAAGCAACAGTGTACTCATATGTTCGCATCCTCGCCAATGCACTCTTCAAGTTTAGCGCCAAGCTTGTTTAGAAGTTCCGTAAACGAGCACGGCTCTGCAAGCGTTCCAAGCGCTCTACCCGTTGCAAAAGAAGCTTCCGGCTCGCCTGCAAAATCAGCATACACTTCTTTTGCATATTCACACATTCTCTTTGCAGACGGCTCAACATATCCGTTTTCACCGGCATATACAGGCCTTTCAAATGCACCCACAAGGTTCACGCTCTGGTCGCGCCTCACGGTAACAAGCACGGCATCCGGCAGTGTGCGGTTAGCAAATGTGTTTTGCTTGCCATCAGGCATTGAACGCACGAATGCTGACGCAAATTCTTTCACCGTCCTTACCGTGTCGCCGCCAAGCTGCTCATTAAGCTTGTGTACCGCAACGGTAGCATAGCGATAAAGCGTTGAAGAATTGAATTCGACCGTGCCAAGATGAGCTGCGCCAGCATTATCTTCCGGCGAAAGATCATCTACTGCGGTAAAATAGTCATATTCATTATTCACCTTATGTGTGGATATACTATGCGCTACCTGCGCACAGGCTTCACTATTCAAATCCGGATTGCTTGCAAGCATACGTCCAAACAGCGCAATATCTATGCTGGGATCATCATTGATGACCTTTTTTATTACTTCCTTCTTTTTCTTTAAATCGCTAAGCGTAGCTGTATCTGCCGCAATTTTTGCTACTGCCTTAATTTGGTTTTCGCTTATAAAGAACAAAGCCTCCAATACTTCTTTGCCATCGTTATCCTTCTTTATTTTAAAATCAACTGCTTCAAGAGCTGTTTTCGCATATTTTTCTACATCCTTTTTATCTGGGCAAATGCTTAAAATTTCATTTTTAAGCGTTTCTACTAACTTTTGTGTTCGGATTCCCTTCTGTTCATTCTGGAAATCAACTTCAAACATTCTGCGCATTGCGCGCTTCCAGCTTTGAGATGATACACGCGCTCTTGTTACGCCGCCGTATACGGCCGTTTTTGGTGATCCGGTATCATCGCGGTTTACGCAGCTGGGCGGAACGGTTTGCAGCACATGGACATCAACATACAGTCTTTCATTGTTTTTCATTTTCATTATCTTCCTTTCTTGTCTCAGTTGTTTTGATTATCGTTTGCCGTTTCGCTGCCGGCATCTTCTTTGTTATTCCGTCTGTAATAATCCTGCCCCCAGGATAATCTTACTCTATCACGCTCGCTATCCATCTCAAATCGATAGATGTCCTCCGCAAGCATTGCATAGTCAAGCGGAACTGATGCCTGTTTGAACAGCTGCACCATCCCTCTCAGGTGATGTGCCAATTCATCTACGCTCTGCGATGTTATCACTTGGTCAAAGCGGCGTTTTACTCTTGCTCCTTCGTCTTCGCCGCTCACCAATCTGCGCGCGGCTGTACCTACCGATATTCCTTCGGCATTCATGCTTTGCCGCTTTATATCGCTCCCTTGCTGATGCAGCGCATAAAGCGTAAGCGCAATGTACACAGCCCATTCCGCCTTGGTCGGCTCGCCAGTTTTGCTGTAAAACCGCTCCGGCAATCCTTCAAGCGTCACGTTCCATAATTCCGCCATGCTGCCCGGCGCCCTTCCGATGCCGCGTCTGAGATTGGCAAGCTTGCCTCTTACGGCTGCTTCATTCCCGGCTCCTTCAAGGCTTGCTATTCGTGCGCGGACAAAGTTTCTTATTAATTCCCTGTCACTTGCCACTCTTTTTCCCTCCGTTCTTTAATGTTTGTTCATTTTTTGTGCGATAAAGAAAATAGTTATATGCATCCGGCGCAGCTATGTTTTTCTGGTCTACTTCCCTGCCCACAAGCGCCTGCGGCCCTGCCTGAGCAATAAGTTCCGCACCCAACCTGCGCACAATCGGCTGTGCTATATTCCACCAGCGCTCCTCGGCCTCCGGCAGTTTTTCCTGTGCGGGATCAATTCCCGCAAGCCAGCTTCTAAATGGCATATCCAGTGCAAAATACGCCTGTTCCTTCGCGGCATCGCGTATAAAAGCGCCATCAGAATCCCCCGCTGCTTTCGCTATGCTTTGCGCCAGGTTAGCCAACTGTATTACCAACGCATTCGATATTTCCACCTGATCTATGACCGCCGGTATCCAATCAGAGCCTTTTTCGCCAAGCATTTCTCCGCTGAACGCCATTGAATCTGAGAATATATCGTCTATAAAGAAATCTTTATCCGCATACTTTGCCGATACCGTTTTAAACCTTACTAAGCCCTGCGGCAATATCCCATCCCTAATAAGCCTTGCCGTCCACATAACAACACCAGGCATTCGTCCGCCGCTTTGTGATGCTATTGCAGCAAAATCACGCCAAATTTGTTTAGATGGATCGTGACGTTTGGGCTGAAACAGCATCCCACTTTTCTCATTTTTTGATGCATTTCGCCAAAGAGTCATTTGTTCAATAAAAGCATTGTCCTTTGTAAAGAAATCCCCGCCAATAAGAATATAGCCGATGACTTTATCCTGTTCACGTACCAGTTCTATTCTGCGCGATTGCAGCGTGTATAGTTCGGATAAGCTTTGCGGCAAGCTTATTTCAGTCCTTTCGGCTCGTTTTACCGTTTCACTTTCCCATATAGGAAATTCTTCGCCCCACAGTTCATCACTACCGTCTTTTAACAGCACAAGATTAAGCATCAGCGTTTCAAACAGGTCTTTTCCTTCCGCCATTACAAGACCAAGCTTGCCAAGCCATCCTGCGCCGGGGCTTTGCTTTATGTTCGGATCACTCTTTTTGCCCGAAGTATCATCAAATGCATTTACATGCAATAGCCATCTGGCTGCTTCATCGTAACTCAGCGCTCCTTTTTCCTTTCCACAGCGCTGCGGGAATAATCTTATTTTGTTATTGCTTTCTGACAGTTCTCCATTGAGTTTTGCCGCCGTATAGCGTGTTCCCCGTCCAATCTCCGGCACTTGAAAGAACGGGTATTCAGGGTCAAACAGGTAGAACCTGTCATGAAACTTTTCCAGATATCTCTTTATTGATTCCATTGGGAACCTTCTGCGACTCCAGATTTTCTTCCAATATTCAAGCGCCTGAAGCGGCGCTTGAATAGCATCCCGCTCGCTTCCATCATCGTTTGGCCCGTAACCCGCTATCACCGTATGCAGCACGGCAAGCAGCAGTCTTAATATAGCCGCGTCCTGCGTCGGCAGTTCGCCGGCAAGCCCACTGAATTCAGCCGCCCGAGCAAGTGCATCGATAAGCGACACCTTTTCTGTTGAACCGTCAAAGTTGAGCACAATTATCCACGGTTCATCGAGAAGGTTGAATTCTCTTTCATTCATTTGCCTCATCCTCCTTTGTGCATGTTAATCCGTAAAAGCTGTCATATTTTAATTTATAGCCAAGTATGCTTGCTTCATTTTGTTCGTTCAGCATAAGCACAAGGCTGCCTTTAAGCCACGGCGACGCCTGCCATTTGCTAACGATTTCAGAAGCCTGCTTTTCTATGTATTCTATTGCCTTGTCTATTCTGTATGGCACACAAAGCTCCCTCGGCATCCTTATGCTTTCGCGCGCAATAAGCTTTGCCGTTGTATCGTCGGGCGTAGTGGTCAACAATGCCAACCCGTTTGAAAGCAGACTCAGTGTTCCGTCAGAGTTCTGTTTTACCATTATTACGTCAAAGGATTCGTCCGTATCACGTACCGTAGCTTCACCCTGAGCATCAGTCATCGCTACATCAAGCCAGCCTATTATGTCATACCCGACTCCAGGCCATGGCTTTGTTATTCTGAATGCTTCTGCCCTCGTTTCCTTATTTCTCGTCTCGCTTATCCACTCTTCTTTAGCCTTTGCATACTGCTCAAGCGAATGCTGTATAATTCCGTCATCTTCGCCATATACGGTTTGCACCAGTCGTGAGACATCGTCCGGTATATTTATTTCATCCGGCAATACCGCTTCCGTGCGCATCAGCATATATTCGCCATATACTGCCGCGGAGCCCTTATCAATGTTTTCGTCCTCACATTTGAGCACAAAGCATTGCGCCTTTTTTAGTTTATCCGGTCGATTCCTGTTATGTCTGTGCAATCTTCCCATTCGCTGCAACAAAAGATCGATAGGACAAAGTTCGCTTATCATAACGTCAAAGTCTATGTCTAACGACTGCTCTATTACCTGCGTACCAACCACAATAAGTCTGTGCGGGCGCTTAGTACCCGTCCCCGCTTTACCGAGTTGTTTGCGGAGTATATCCTCCTTTGATATTCTATCCGTGGCTGTAAAACGCGAATGCAGCAGCGACACATCGTCTCCGAATTCTGCTTTTAATCTTTCCGCAAGTTCCTGCGCATGTTTTACCGTGTTTACTATTATGGCTGCACAGCCGCCATCGCTGAGTAAATCTTCAAGCAGAACAACCACGTCATTTTCATAAATTCTGTTTACTTTAACATTCAGCGGCATCACTCCTGCCTCAACATGCTTTTGAAGCACATTATCTCCATCCGTATATGTCATAAGCGGATAATCGCTATTCGCTTCTTCGTTCTGTATATCTCGCCTGCGCCGCCGCGATGTTGCAGCATCCCTATTTAAGTACGCGCGAACAAGGTCGTCCCTCTTAGCCGCCGGCAGCGTTGCAGAAAGCAATATAACAGGCACCTTGTATCTCCCCAGCCAGTTAAGCGCCCGCTTAAGGTATACGTTCATGTATGCGTCGTAGGCATGGCATTCGTCTATGATTACAACCTTATTCATCAGCGCAACATGGCGCAGCATAACATGCTTTTGTTTAAGAGCAAGCTGCAATAACTGGTCAACTGTTCCAACAACAAAATCGGCCAGCATTGACTTTTTGCGTCCTTCAAACCATTGATATACTGCCGCTCCCGCATCGTCATCAACATCTATGTTATTGCTTCTTATTCTGTTAAGTTTTTTGAAATCATCATTGAACTGCGCATTTGAATGGACAAGTTCTATTGAGTGCCTGCCGCCGTCAAGTACATTTACCCAGTTTACCAGGCGCGAAAACATGCCGTTTGATGTTGCCTGAGTAGGTAATGCGAAAAACAGCCCGCTTCGCCCGCATACCGCTGCAAATATTTCCGCAGCCGCAAGCGCCGCTTCCGTTTTTCCAACGCCCATAGGCGCTTCCAGCACGAATATTCCGGGCTCCGCAATACCCGCAGCCGTTTGAGCAACGCTCTGTTGCAGCACCCGCGGTGCAAACCCAAATCTATCAATAAACGTTTCCGGTGTAATTTGCCAATTTTCGCTTTGCCATACGGTTTTAAGGAACTCAAGTTTCCCCTTGGCATTATTTAACCTTGCCCTGCCTTCGCCGATCTGTATTGCTTCATCAATGCTTATATACGGAAAAAACTCCTCGCTGCTGGCTATCCAGTCCGCCATTATTGCAAGTCCAGAAAAGGCAACCTGGGCAGCAACATCCACATCAGGCATATTTTCAAGCGAAGTAAATCCCGAAAGTTTAAGTGCGTATTCCAGTATTTCCTGCCTTACATTTTCCCAGTTTTCCTTATATTCAATTGATGCATAAAAATTATCTTCGCAGCATTCTATTTTGCCATTTTTATAATCGGTGTTTGTAGGCGTTTTTCCATGATGAGCCCCTATTATTGCGGCTATGCTCCGCTTGCAGCCTTTGCTTTCCAGCCATATCTGCCCCGCCAGGGCATGCGGCGATAATTTATACTGATAGTATTTTTCATATGGCTTTACATACAGCCCTGCACCTATAAGTTCCTCTGTTATTCGTTCATCCATATCGCTCGCTCTAAAGCCGCTGTTTTTTGATTGGAACAATGGCGTTGCTTTCCCTATATCATGCACAGCCATTATAAATACAAACAGCATTCCTGCCACTTCTTCGTCACATCCGCAGCATTGCGCTATTGTTTGCTTAGTGCCCTGCCCCAGCCAATTTTGCCATATATATCTTGCCACCGCCACGCTATCTTCCATGTGCATAATAAGCGGCAACCAATACTGCTCTCCGTTCCTTTCCTTCTTTGCCCATAATCGCATTGCGGCATATGTCAATTCCGCGCCCATAGTTATGTTTCCTTTTTGATTTAGTTAATATATTTTTCAGCGATTGATTATATTTCTTTTATTTATATTATACAAGCATATTTAGAATAGTCAAGCAAAAATGGTCATTTCGGACTTGCCGCATATCGATTCTATTATTTTATATGCCGTAATCGGGCAATACCTATTGAAAAGCATGATAATGCGTGATAAAATGCATCCGTGCAGTTAGAGTTAATTAACTGCATTATATTTGGTATCGCAGTTAGATTAGTCTAACGCGATGCGCATTATGTGCATAATACCGTAAAGAGGTAACGATATGTCAAAAAAGGCAACGGAGTTCCAGAAGAAGGAAATGAGCCGCATGTACCGCGGCAAGGAGATATTCAAGCCGCTCAACACAGGCTGGATAGACGAAAATGCGGCATGCGTGCGCGAATGGGTGGCAAACATATTCTTTTATCGTAAAGGGAACACCGCTATTATGATAGATGCCGGTTATAATTACGATCGGCTGGAGGAAAAGATGAAATGGCTGGGCATAGACCCCGCCGGCATTCGCCATATACTCATAACCCATCAGGATACGGACCATGTTGGCGCAGTCGAAGCGGACAGCCCGGGTCTTTTTAAAAACGCCACGCTGTACATTGGCGAAGCCGAAAACCGCTACCTTACCGGCGAAGTGCGTCGTAAGGTAATATACCATATGTATAAGCTGCCGCAGGTAACTATAAACAATAAAAAGGTGCTGCTGAAGGGCGGCGAAAAATTCAGCATAGACGGCATAAACATAGAATGTTTCCTTGTTCCTGGGCATACATGGGGACATATGGTGTATCTTATAGACGGCAAATACCTTTTTACCGGCGACACAATATGGTTTGGCGCGGACGGCGGATACAGCTTCATTTCAGCCTTGGCGGAAGATAACAAGCTTGCCGTGCGTTCACTTGCGGCGCTTGAAGCAAAGCTTGCCGCGCGCAACATCCGTCCTTTGTTCATAACGGGCCACACGGGCTGGACGGATAACTTCGCGTTCGCATTCGCGCATAAGGACAAACTTTGTTCCCCGTTCAAAAAGCGCGTGCATGATCCAAGCGCCACGTATGACGCATACGACGAATCCGACGACACGGAGGAAAACGCAAAGCACGGCCTGTTAAAGGGCGTAGGAGGCAATTACAAAGCATGAAGGACAGCGAACTGAAGTTTGACCGCAGCTGCCATGTGCTTTATTCAAAGCCGTGCAAAAAGCTAATACTCGCAAAGATAGCGCTGCACTATCCCGAAGGCGAGCGCGAGGCAGTCTGGGAGCGGGTACAGCGGCAGTATGTAGATTATCTTGACGACTGGCGCACAGACCTTGGCGGCAAGAAAAACTTCCATAACGACGCTGGCGGCACATACGACTGCATCGCCATCACGAGCTACTATACCGTGTGCAAAGCCGTCACCTCCTTCCGCGAGATCGAGGAGATCGAGGAAGAGCTGGTTCTGCCGTCTTTCCGCAAGCTGAAATTCGTGGACTGCAATAAGCCGTTCTGGCGAAGGCTCATGTACAAAGCGTTCACAAGTGCGAAGGCTGGCTGCGACCGCTGGCATGATTATGTGATGCATGTTGCGCCCTATGATAAGGACAAGCCGATCTATTACGAATTCACGGCCTGCCCTGCGGCAGAGTTTGCGAAAAAGCATGGGCTTACGGATATAATGCCGGCCCTTTGCAACGTGGACTATGCGTCCATGGAGCTTATCCATGCGCGGCTTGTGCGCAAAACCACCTGCTCAAACGGCTGCAAGTGCGACTATACCATCTGCGGCAATAAGGATGAATATGTAAAACAGCATCCCGAATACCGTGACGAAGCAGGATACAGAAGAAATAAATAACAAGTTTTACAGAAACGAGGGACATATAGTATGAGGATATTAGTATTTGGCGCGGGCGTGCTCGGCTGCAACCTGGCAAACGACCTATTCCGCGCAGGGAAAGACGTTACGCTGCTTGCGCGCGGAAAATAGGCGGAGGAAATTCAGAAGAACTGGCTTAGGATAAAAAACAAGTTTTCTCCCCTCATGTCGGTAAGCCACGTTCCGGTTGTAACGGAGCTTAAAGCGGTTGATGCATACGATGTTATCTTAAATCCCACCCCACCGCTGCGGTAGTTAACCTTGGCTGCGGCTTGGATGCCACCGGGCGCAGCTGCGACAACGGCTCCTGCAAAATATACAACCTTGATTTTGCCGATGTTATAGCCGTGCGCAATGCGCTCCTACCCGCAGGTGAGCGGGAGGAAAACATCGCCTGTGACCTTAACGACACGGCGTGGTTTGATAATATAGACGCTTCCGGCGGCGCGGTATTCTTCGCAGCCGGTGTATTCTATTATTTTCTTAAGGATCAGGTAAAATCGCTTGTTCAGGCCATGGCCAAGGCATTCCCCTGCGGCAGGCTTGTGTTCGACGCAGCCAATAAGGCCGCCGTCAAGCTGATGCTTAAAACATGGATAAAGGACGCCAAGATACAGGACGTTGGCGCATACTTTGCCGTTTCCGATGCAAAAGCGGAACTGTCCGCATTGAGCCCTTCCATAAGCGCATCGAGCCGCGGCTACATGCTTGGCTATAACGACCTTAGCGATCCGTCCGTAAGCGGCTTTTTCCGCTTCTTAGCCAAGGTGGGCGACAAGCGGATGAATATGCAGATAGTGAAAATTGAATTTTAAGCAGCACAAACCGTTTGTTCTCGCCGTGCCCTGCTATATGAGCGCGGCGAGTTTTATTATCAGTTCAACCGACCCTACCGAATACCCTGCCGAAGCAAAGCGGCAGTCAGGATAACCGCCCATAAGGAACAGCAGCGGATAGTCTCCCGGTTCCTTGAAAGCCGCGCGGGCGAGCGGCTCCTGCACCTCATCGGCATCTATATATGTATCTATCCTGCCGTATTTGTCCGCAAAGCGGGCATATGCCGGACTTGATGAACCACTGCTCGGCAGCACTATAACAACTCGACAAACAGCGCTCAGCCTCTCATACGCATCATAAAGCTCGTTCAAAAAATGCTCCGTAGGCTCCCCTCCCGGCTGCAAAAACGCTATCAGCGCCGCATTCCCCGCGCATAAAGACGCAAGCGGGAGCGCCTGTCCATGCTTATCATATACAATCGCATCGCACAGCGCCGTATGCCCAAGCAGTTCGCTAAGTTCTGCCTTAGGCCGCAAAAGCGTAAAGCCCAGCCGTTCACCCTCGGTCAATTCAAATCTGTTGGCCACATATTGCTGATCCCCGCTCGGCAGCCTGTTCGTTACCATAAGCGCATATTTGCCCGCCGGAATATCCATGCAAAGCGGTAACTCGCCCATGTTCAGCGGCAAATATTCGCCGTCTTTAAGCCGCGTCAGCGCCCAGCTTTCGCCCTGTTTCAGCCCATCGCCGGCCAGTTCAAGTCTGCCCATCGGAACGGCGTTAAGCGGCGTCCATCTTCCGTTTTGCATGTATTCCGCAGCGCCCGTCACGGGCGAAAGCCTTGCGGGCATACCGCTCAGCCTTAGTTTTGCAACGGCGGCGGAGTTTGCGTCCAGCATACTAAGCCCTTCTTCATCCCATTTGCATATAGGTTCCATCCCTATGTGCGGACACAGCACATAATTTATAAACAAGCTATCATCCATACCATGCTTATTCGGCAGCACGCGCTTCATATGATACATAAGCGTTGCTGCATCGGTATCGCGCATATCCTTTTCGCTTATGGTTTGGAGCATCTTCAGTGCATACGGCATATCCGCTTCACCCTGTGAAAGCAAAAATGCACCTATTTCATCCGCGTTGCCGCGCGCGGCGCGTATATACGGCAGCCATACTTCGCTGCATTTATGAGATGCCGTAAACTCATCATAATATGCGTTTATACGCCTTTCGCGTGTGCTTGCCGCGTTAGCCACGGCGGCTTTCATTTCGGTCTGCTTTGCCTTATCCGCCGCAGTACGGTTGGATGGCGCGCTTTGCGGCGCACGGAATACGCCCGAAGTATATCCCTGCGCAAATTCGCCCTGTTCACACATTACTTCCGTGCAAATTGATGTGTCTATGTCCCGCTCAAAATACGTACCATCATGCTCAATGGATATATGTATGCTGCCCTTTCCGCAGCGCAGCTGTGCGCGGCCTTCGCCGTCTGTCGTCAGCACGGCAATGTCGCGATACGCGGCCATGTTTAATAGCTGTATATGCACCCTGGCGCCGCAAACCGGCGCATTACCGCAAACTACGCTTATATTCAGTTCTACCGTGTCCGCATAGCGCGCGGTTTGGTTAAAAAGGTATGCCTCGCCGCGCTTTTCTATCAATTCTTCTCCTGCAAGACCTTCCGCAGTATAGCTGCTGAACGCGCGCGAATGCACAAGCATCGCCCTGCGCGACGCCGCCATGAACCACCCACGGTCAAGCTCATATTCCGGTTCGCACGCGCCCATGTAATGCCAGCCGTCGCCCGTGTACACTTCAACCCATGCATGGTTATCGTCGCAATGGCTCCACCATGGGGAGTATACCTGCCGCGCCGGTATGCCTACGCTGCGTAACGCGCATACAGCGAATGCCGATTCTTCGCCGCAGCGGCCTATGCCCGAAAGATATGCGGTAATAGGCCCCTCCGTGCGATCGTCCGAAGAATGGTATGTTACCTGTTCGCAGCACCATAGGTTCGCGCTCAGCGCCGCATCCGCTATGCTTTTGCCCTGTACGCGCGCTTTAAGCTTTTCCGCAAAAAAGCGCCTGTGCCTTTGCGCGCGCTCGTTATTCACGCGGGGACAAAGCACATATTGCGCGAATATATCCTCCGGTATATCAGCCCCGTATTGATTTGCCGCACGGGTCGCAAGCGCGGCGGCGCAGGCTTCTTCCATCCATTCAAACGGCGTGAAGCGAACATCGTCAAGCGGCAGCGTGCCGTAAAGATACTCAAGCGCGGTACGCATATCATCCTTCTGCGCGGCTATTATATCCGCCGTATTTTTGGCTATATATTCCCTTCGCTCAGCATATACGCGCGAAGAATACTCCCTGAATTTATCCGAAAACATGCCGTTTACTCCTTCAGCGTAAGTTTCAGTACCGTATCCGTGCCGTCAACAAGCGTTGGGTCCGGCCCAAGATCGGCAAAGGCCATGTCCGGATAATCGCTGTGCACCCAGCTGTGCGAAAGCGGAATCTCCCGCCCGTCCGAAAGCTGGCGTATTGAATCTATGTCCTGCGCATTTATGCCGAAAAGAGGCAGCGGCCCAAGTGTATTTTCATACACATGAAGATAAAGTTCGTTCCCCTTTTGCGTTATGCGGCCCCATTCGGGCTTTGGCACGGCGCTTTTGGTGCAGCCGTATATGCTTTGTCCATTCGCGCGCATAAAACGGCCTATCTCATCCAGCGTTTCCGCGGCGCGCGGCGGTATTACTCCATTTGCATCCGGCCCTATGTTCAGCAGGAAATTTCCGCCCTTGCTTACGCATTCAACCAGCTTTTTTATAAGCATATCCGCGCTTTTATAATAATTATCCGTGCCGCAGTAGCCCCAGTTCTGGTTCATAGTGGCGCATACTTCCCAGTATACCGGATTACCCGCGGGGTCGAATATGCCGCACGGCGGAATTATCTTTTCCGGACTTGCAAAGTCGCCGTGGTACGGCGTTGGATGCCCCTGAGCAAGCGAGCCGAAGCCTTCGCCGCTGCACTCAAGACGGTTATTCAATATTATGCTCGGCTGAAGCGTGCGCACCATGTCCACAAGCTCGCTCGCACGCCACTTTTCCCCACGCATATCGTCATACGAAAAATCGAACCACATTATGTCTATCTTGCCGTAGTTGGTGCAAAGCTCGCGCACCTGAGCATGCATATAGTCAAGGTAGCGTTCAAAATCGCGGCCTTCATTCGTGCATTCCGGCCTGTTGCGCATGGGATGCTGTCTGTCCCCGTAATGCGGAAAGTCCTTGTGGTGCCAATCTATCAGCGAATAGTATAGCCCAACATGCAGCCCCTCCGCGCGTGCGGCGTCGGTAAAGTCCTTCACTATGTCCCGCCCAAGCTTTGTATCGGTGGACTTAAAGCCGGTCGTTGCGGTATCAAAAAGGCAAAAGCCGTCGTGATGCTTCGCCGTGAGTATTATATATTTCATGCCAGCGCGTTTTGCTGCGCGCGCCCAGCAGGCAGGATCATAGAACTTCGGATCAAATTCGTAAAAATAGCGCATATAGCCGGCTTCTTCCATTTGCTCCGTACTGCGCACCCATTCGCCGCGCGCCGGTATGGCATAAAGCCCCCAATGGATAAACATGCCAAAGCGCGCCTCAAGAAACCATTTCATGCGGCGTTCGTATTCATTGCGGTCAAAGCTGTACATTTGTGTCTCCTTTCAGCATTCGCGCTATTTCTTCAACCTTATTTGGATCTATCAGCTTGTAGCAGCCCTCTTTCGGTATTTCGCTTCCCGTGAAGCATATTCCGTTGCCGTTTGCGGCGGACATATCATGTGCTATCATATGTGCGCTCATATGGAGCTGCGTGCAGCCTGTGCGCTCCAGAATCAGGCGCAAGTTATTCGCGCGTATGCCGGAGCCCGGCAGAATCTCTATTCTTCCCGCTGCATAGCGGACCATTGCGGCTATCACTCCCGCCCCCTCCATGGCCGTTGGCCGCTGCCCGCTCGTGAGCACGCGCGTAATGCCGGATTCTATCAATATGTCCAGCGCCGCACGCCAGTCCGGTGTAACATCTATTGCTCGGCTGAACACGCTTTGCTTGCCATAGCTTTTTGCCATTGCCGCAAATTCACCCGTACGCTTTGCATCCACCGTGCCGTTTTCATGCAGAAAGCCGAAAACTATGCCGTCCGTGCCATGCTCAAGCATGAGCTGCGCGTCTTCCTTCATCACGGCATATTCCGTATCCGTATAGCAAAAGCCGCCTTCGCGCGGGCGCACCATTGCCATTATTTCAAGCGCGGGCGCGGCTTTCTTAACGGCGATAAGGCTGCCAAGCGTTGGAGTTAAGCCTCCGTGAAAAAGATCGCTGTTCAGCTCCACCCTGCTTGCCCCCGCGCGGTATGCAAGTATTGCGTCCTCCGCACTGCCGCAGCATATTTCAAATAGCGTCTGCAAGGTTTGTGTCCCCTTTTATGTGATGATATAGATATGATACTTTGCCGCCATGCGTTTTGTCAATTTGCGCTTACGTAGGCCAAAATAAAGCTTTGATTTGAATATAAAGCTTGCGGGCAGACCACCCATCGGTCTGCCCGCTCAGAAAGGAGGTACAGGCGGAAGTAAAAATAATGCAAAACCCTCCGCCACCACTAATGAAAAGACTTATTCGGCCTTTACCATGCCATCGCTCAGGTGCAGCACCTCGTCCGCCTCGGCGGCTATGCCAAGGTCATGCGTAACCACTATTACGCAATATCCCTGCTCTCTGGCAAGCGTTTTAAGAATGTCTATTATGTTTTTCCCGTTTTCGGTATCAAGGTTTCCCGTGGGTTCGTCTGCAAGCAGCACCTTAGCGTCGCTTGCAAGGGCGCGCGCTATGGCCACGCGCTGCTGCTCTCCGCCGGAAAGCATATCCGGAAGGCGCTTGTAATACGTTTCGTCCAGCCCAACCGCGGCAAGCTTTTCCTTGGCGGTCTCCTTGGCCTTATGCGCGGATATTCCGCGAAGCGTCATGGGGTACATAACGTTTTCAAGCACGGTCAGCAGCGGGAAAAGATTGAAGCTTTGGCATATCAGCGCCACGTCGTCCATGCGGTATTTATCGCGGTTCAGCTCCGCCGTGGTCTTGCCGCCGAATTCAACCGCGCCGTCGCTTGGCAGGTCAAGCCCGGCAAGCATTGACAGGAACGTGGTTTTGCCGCAGCCGCTTTTGCCTACTATTGCATAAAACTTGCCGCTTTCAAAGTTATATGTCACGCCGCGCACGGCATGGACGGTTTGATATTTGCTCTTATAGGAATAATGCACTCCGTTCGCACTAAGTATTGCCATTTGTCGTTTCCTCCTCCAATTATTGTTATTCTTTGTCCCGCAGTATGCTCATAACGTCCACGCGAACGCTCATCAGCGCGGCCGATGCTGCGCCCACAAGATAGCACGCCGCAACCATTATAACAGCATCCGCGCTGAACCAATCCGCCCGCTTATACGGGATTATGAGCATTGCCACTATGCCAAGGCCGATGCCTATTGCGCACAGTATTATCTGCTCCACTATTGCCTTCATTGTGACTGCGGCACGGCTTTCACCAAGCAAGCGCATAACGGCGTACTCTTGCTTTCTGCCGCGCGCCGTAAGGAAGCAAAGCAGGAAGCCCATCAGCACCACCAGCGCATACAGGAACACATGCAATCCTTTAAGCAGCGCAATGTTCTTCTGTATCGGCGACACCGTCCCTATCATTATCCTGTCGTCCACGGCGGCGCGCACGCCGGTTGTGTTCACATTAAGCTGAAGGTCAACAAGCAGCTGCTTGAATTCATCTATTCTGTCGCACCGGCCTATTGTAAATGAAAGGTTACGCACGGTGAAATTGAATGTTTTGTCCCCTTCAAGCGCCCTGCGCATGGCCGCAAGCGGGCAATACGCATAATAATTCGAGCCATATATACTGCCGTACTGTATACCCGATGTAAGCGTATGCGTGCCTATTACCTTAAATGCTGCCACGACACGGGCCTTGTCGCCCGATTTATATGTCCCTTCCGGCCAAAGGCGGCGCAGTATCATCTGCACCTCGTCCCCAAGTGCAGCGCCGCTGTCCTCAGGTACTATGCAGACCATTTCTTCCCCGCGCAGTGCGTCCGCATCGTACCCATCCAGCCATGTTATCGACTCGCTCAAACGCGAAAGCAGCGAATCGGCATAAAGGTCGTTCACGCCATACATGTTTATAGTGCTGTAGCTTCCCCATTCAAGCTTTTTCAGCAGCGGGCCGGTTATCTGCTCGCATTGTTTTTCGTATGAGTAATCAACAAATGTGGGATCAGCATTGCATTGCTCCCTTATAGCCACATCCACAGGCATAACCGGGCAATACGAATACGCATAATATTCTTTAAGAAAGCCCGAATCGACTATCGCATCATAAATATCCAGCGGGATCTGAGGATCATCATATCCGCTGGCATTAACAAGCCAGCCGGACACCTCTATGGATTTATACGCGGCCTCCAGCTCCTCCTCTGAATCCGCAATAAGTCCGGGGTAGAGCAGCATGAATACCGACGTAACGGCGATAAGCAGCGCTATCAACGAATTGCCCAGCCATCTTCTGCGCATCATGCTCAGGTATAGGTTTAGACCCTTCATATCATATCCTCCTTCCGGATAATAATATTCACTTTGCCTTAGGCTAACGCCTTTTCATTTTTGCGGATGCATATGCGCCCGCGATCACTCAACTTAACAAAAAAAGCCAAATGGTATCACGATGGTTTATATAGCGAAAATTCATGCTTATAATATCACACCAGACCGAATTTGTAAAATATATAATTTGATTTTGAGCGTTTTATTTTAGAGAACCTATAAATGCCGCTCAACGCAGTTAGAATCAGCAGGGCAAACGCTTTGCCGATAAGGTAATGAAGTCCGGCAGTAAGGTCAAGGCATGGTTTGAGAAGCTTATAAAAGACCTTCGTGCGATACTGGATAAGGCGTACAACATTCTCAAAGGCCAAAAGAGCTGGGAGCAGATGGAGCTTATCCGCAACAACAAGCAGACCCTTGATATGATAGCCGACTATTACTTTGAGGGAATGGAAGGGACTAAAGGTAAAGCGGCTAATGAAGATGGCAAAGTTAGCTTTTCGCCGCGCCTTGACCCCGATTTTGGAAGCAGTGTCGATATTGAGAAGAATTATAGAGCCGTAGCCAATATGCAGCCTGTGGCTAAAGTGAAGGGAACCGAGTTTGCAAAGGGCGAAGTTGACTTGATAACGCAAGTTTCAAATTTCTTTGAGGAAATTGGCGGGGAAGTTATAAGCCCAGACCTTGGACGAATAATTCTCGACAGAAACGGGGTTAAGGATGATATAGCCCACGGTATAGGAAGAAATAAGGCTGCTGCATTTGTTGCTGTCCCTGATGTTATAAAGAAGGGTAAAATACTTGATGTTCAATACAATTGGAAAGGTCGCAGATATGACACGGTCATTGTTGCCGCACCTGTTGTCTTTTCTGAGCAAAATGCTATAGAGGGTGTAATACTCAGAAAGAAAAGTATAAACGATGACTTCTATCTGCACGAAATAAAAATAGAAGGCGTATCTACGTTCAAGACTGGGGCCAATAAAATCGGCGCTCCCAGCGCAGATACACCTTCCATAATTAGTATACTACAAAAAGTATTTGATTACAAGGAAAAATCGGATGGAAACGTCAAGCGTTCTGCGAAAGATAGCAATGCGGATATTCGAGAAGCCAATCCGATGGAGATAACGCCGCCCAACAGAGTTACAAGCAGCAGCAAATGCCATTACCTCATAAACGAGTTTGAGAACAACGGCTATAATGGGCGCAATGTTGTGCTTGCGCTGCTTGATGCGACCGGAGACGAAGAACGGGCGCGAATAGCCGATGGACTGTATGAAGATGGCATAATCCCCAAAGAAGCACGCGACCTGCTTGTGCGTGAAGATGAACTCAATTTTGAGAATGCCGGCAAACCGCCTGATAAGCAGGTGCGTTTCTCCATGAAAGATGCTATCGAAGAAACTCGCGAGCTTATAGCGGTACACAATCTCGATGGCGACCAGCTTGCACATAACGATGAGCCTATAGTGGCTGCATTTCAATCCACGCTCCCCACGAGGGGGAGCGACCATATCAGCGGCAATGCTGACGTTGACTGTACGATTTCAATCCACATCCCATATGATTGGGATGACATACCACAGATTAGAAGTTTCTTGAGCCAATCAGTATTTCATTCCCCGCTTCCAGCAAGAGGAGTGACATAGAAAAAAACAAACGTCGTCCCGTTCTTAATCAGATTCTCAGCAATGGTCGTTGCAAGAGCGTCCTGCGGGTTGGTTGCCGCAGCCTGTTTCTCTATTCTTCTTTCAGTATTCCCAGCATGCCGTTGTCTCCGGGGTAGTTCTCCTTGAAGTGATCTACTTCCTCCTTGAATATCGCTCTGGGTATCCCGTTCGGGAACGCCTCGCACACCGGCCTGTTCTGCTCGTTTGCTCCCCTCCACCTCTTGCACAGCCCGCACTTGGGGGTTCTTGCTCTTAGCGGAGCTGTCCACTGATTCTTTTCGTACGGCGAGAATATTTTCGTCATTTGTGTCAACCTCCAGCCTTCAAACGTGTCACTTTATTATATATCTTCAAGTGGATGAATGCACTACATAATTATATAGTATCCGCCATTTTTCTGCGCTCCCCACGAGATGAGCGACACGCGGCTTGTATCACAGTCATGGGGCTTTCATAATTTCAATCCACGCTCCCCACGAGGGGGATCGACACGAAGATTTTATCGCATACATTGGGGGTAATATATTTCAATCCACGCTCCCCACGAGGGGGAGCGACGTCCCCCTTGAGGGGGAGCGCCCTCGCAAGCATATTTCAATCCACGCTCCCCACGAGGGGGAGCGACGCCGTGGATTACTACACAAAGAACGTGCCGTATGAAATTTCAATCCACGCTCCCCACGAGGGGGAGCGACCTTTTTCCCTTATAAATAATTATTATTTTGCCATTAGATTTCAATCCACGCTCCCCACGAGGGGGAGCGACATCGCCGGCGTTGGATTAACCTCGACCTCCGACGGATTTCAATCCACGCTCCCCACGAGGGGGAGCGACCTGCTGTTCGACGTGGATTGTCCCCGCCTTGAAGTATTTCAATCCACGCTCCCCACGAGGGGGAGCGACCTTGAGCATGATTCAAACGATCTGAAACGGTTTGATATTTCAATCCACGCTCCCCACGAGGGGGAGCGACTAAATTACACGCCAATACACCCCGACGCAAACGATTTCAATCCACGCTCCCCACGAGGGGGAGCGACCCGCTTACGCACATCCTACCCCAGCAATCGGGGCAATTTCAATCCACGCTCCCCACGAGGGGGAGCGACTGACCTAAATGTATCAGCAGCAACCTTTTTATTATTTCAATCCACGCTCCCCACGAGGGGGAGCGACGAAAAAGTTTTGAAAAAACCCTTTACAAATTAAAATTTCAATCCACGCTCCCCACGAGGGGGAGCGACCTGCTGTTCGACGTGGATTGTCCCCGCCTTGAAGTATTTCAATCCACGCTCCCCACGAGGGGGAGCGACTTGTGCAGGTCGTTTTAGATATGGCCGCACAATCATTTCAATCCACGCTCCCCACGAGGGGGAGCGACACGGAAGTTTTGGTTTAAGAACGAAAAGCGTGTAATATTTCAATCCACGCTCCCCACGAGGGGGAGCGACGTTCTTGGCTTTATCCTGCAAAGACATAAAGTCAGTATTTCAATCCACGCTCCCCACGAGGGGGAGCGACATCATCGTCAGCCGCATCTTCTGCATTAACCGGAATTTCAATCCATGCTTCCCACGAGGGGGAGCGACGTCGATGTAAATGGTATGCCGATAGCAAAAGCAGCGGATTTCAATCCACGCTCCCCACGAGGGGGAGCGACTGCGGGCAGATTGATGATAAGCCCAGTGCCCGCCACATTTCAATCCACGCTCCCCACGAGGGGGAGCGACCCGTGACGGATTGGGAGGACATCAAGCAGCGCCGCATTTCAATCCACGCTCCCCACGAGGGGGAGCGACGCGCCATAAGCGACGCGATCCAGCCGCTTGCACCCATTTCAATCCACGCTCCCCACGAGGGGGAGCGACATGTAGGGCAAAAATATTTTTAATTTTGTAAGGCATTTCAATCCACGCTCCCCACGAGGGGGAGCGACTAGTCGGAGCCTTGAATATATGTAGTCTTTTGTCATTTCAATCCACGCTCCCCACGAGGGGGAGCAACCATGCACGTGTCGCAGGATTGGGCAAAGGCTTTAATTTCAATCCACGCTCCCCACGAGGGGGAGCGACAAAACGCATAGCATAACACGCGATACCAAACGCATTTCAATCCACGCTCCCCACGAGGGGGAGCGACATGCGCTCAAAGGTTTCCCTGCCAGACAGGAGCTATTTCAATCCACGCTCCCCACGAGGGGGAGCGACTGCCAAATGTTAACAAAGCCCCAAAACAGCAATGCATTTCAATCCACGCTCCCCACGAGGGGGAGCGACTAGGGCAAGGGGCGGCAACACCGCCCCAAAGGAGAATTTCAATCCACGCTCCCCACGAGGGGGAGCGACGTTTTTGATGCGTATGATAACGAGTTCCGGCTCGGATTTCAATCCACGCTCCCCACGAGGGGGTGCGACGTTATCCCTTTTATTGCGTTGGTTAGCTTTCGGGATTTCAATCCACGCTCCCCACGAGGGGGAGCGACAAATGCCGCGCCACAAGCCAGCGGTCGCGCTCACAATTTCAATCCACGCTCCCCACGAGGGGGAGCGACACTTCATGGCTGGGCGGGACAATGCACACCTCTATTTCAATCCACGCTCCCCACGAGGGGGAGCGACACTTCATGGCTGGGCGGGACAATGCACACCTCTATTTCAATCCACGCTCCCCACGAGGGGGAGCGACTGCAAGTGCCATGTTAAAATGGGTTTGAGGTGATATTTCAATCCACGCTCCCCACGAGGGGGAGCGACTAAATGGGCGGCGGAGCACGACCGCCCGTGGGAAATTTCAATCCACGCTCCCCACGAGGGGGAGCGACTCGATGCGGATGCTGGACGAGAGGCGTACATTACGATTTCAATCCACGCTCCCCACGAGGGGGAGCGACCCCACGGCTGCCGTAAGCCCTCCCGAATCTCCTGCATATTTCAATCCACGCTCCCCACGAGGGGGAGCGACGAGATAATTTTTATTATCATGCGCGTGTAACATGATTTCAATCCACGCTCCCCACGAGGGGGAGCGACTTTAACGCCCATTTGACGTGCTTTCAGCATATCAAATTTCAATCCACGCTCCCCACGAGGGGGAGCGACTTCCTGTTCTTTCTACTTGCTTGGGGCGGTAATGATTTCAATCCACGCTCCCCACGAGGGGGAGCGACTTTTGCCTCCTTTCTCATTCAAGCCCATTATCCCTATTTCAATCCACGCTCCCCACGAGGGGGAGCGACCGGCGGCAAGCGGGCAATCAAGACCGCAATCGCGCTATTTCAATCCACGCTCCCCACGAGGGGGAGCGACCTCGCTCCCCCCCCTCAGATTTTTGTGCCATCGGGATTTCAATCCACGCTCCCCACGAGGGGGAGCGACCGATAAGGTCGGCCTTTCGCCAGTCATACACGGGATTTCAATCCACGCTCCCCACGAGGGGGAGCGACGCTTTGCTCAAAGCAGAGATTGAGAACATGACGGAGATTTCAATCCACGCTCCCCACGAGGGGGAGCGACCTTGGCTACGATATGCAGGGCAATATCGGCCAGCTTGATTTCAATCCACGCTCCCCACGAGGGGGAGCGACGGCCGGTATGCCTTCGCTCCATTCGCCATCCCACATATTTCAATCCACGCTCCCCACGAGGGGGAGCGACACGGCTGCCGTAAGCCCTCGCGTATCTCCTGCATATTTCAATCCACGCTCCCCACGAGGGGGAGCGACCAAGTCCGCTCATTAGGTAGCCGCCAATCTGCGCATTTCAATCCACGCTCCCCACGAGGGGGAGCGACGATGGGCTAACCGGTGATATATCTGGTGTATCAATTTCAATCCACGCTCCCCACGAGGGGGAGCGACCTGGTCGGACATAGTGACTGTAGAATTGATAGCTATTTCAATCCACGCTCCCCACGAGGGGGAGCGACCAGAAGAGGTTGTATATGATATTGATAAGCATATATTACATTTCAATCCACGCTCCCCACGAGGGGGAGCGACGTGCCTGGGTAGCTGGCAATCCTGATTATGCTTTGGATATTTCAATCCACGCTCCCCACGAGGGGGAGCGACATGCCTTATTTTAAGGAAAGCCTGTACATAGATATTTCAATCCACGCTCCCCACGAGGGGGAGCGACAGGGAGTAAAAAATGTTGAACGAAAAGATGATAATATTTCAATCCACGCTCCCCACGAGGGGGAGCGACGGTGATTGGTGGTGGATTGCCAGTTGGACGTATTATAATTTCAATCCACGCTCCCCACGAGGGGGAGCGACGTGCCTGGGTAGCTGGCAATCCTGATTATGCTTTGGATATTTCAATCCACGCTCCCCACGAGGGGGAGCGACATGCCTTATTTTAAGGAAAGCCTGTACATAGATATTTCAATCCACGCTCCCCACGAGGGGGAGCGACAGGGAGTAAAAAATGTTGAACGAAAAGATGATAATATTTCAATCCACGCTCCCCACGAGGGGGAGCGACGTTGCGCATACCCGATATGGCTGCGTCAACCTCTCTCATTTCAATCCACGCTCCCCACGAGGGGGAGCGACGCAAGCAGAAAGCCCTTTGGTATTGGCATCACGCCATTTCAATCCACGCTCCCCACGAGGGGGAGCGACTGACAGGCTGCTCGGAGCACCGGTGTACATGAGCATTTCAATCCACGCTCCCCACGAGGGGGAGCGACACGGGCGGCGTTGCGGGTTCGGCCTTGGGCGACAAATTTCAATCCACGCTCCCCACGAGGGGGAGCGACGGATTGCACGATGGACGACCGCGACCACATGCGCATTTCAATCCACGCTCCCCACGAGGGGGAGCGACAAGCTGGGAGTGGAAATCTACTAAGATGTAGAGGGATTTCAATCCACGCTCCCCACGAGGGGGAGCGACGCTACGGGGTGTACTGCGTGTCGGACGAGCGGATACCGATTTCAATCCACGCTCCCCACGAGGGGGAGCGACTCTCAAACGCCCGCGCGGGCCGCATGAAGGCCATATTTCAATCCACGCTCCCCACGAGGGGGAGCGACCTTAACGACCCCGAATATCTTGCGGCAAAAATGCGCATTTCAATCCACGCTCCCCACGAGGGGGAGCGACGCAGTACATATACGCCACGGCGGACGGCATAACCATTTCAATCCACGCTCCCCACGAGGGGGAGCGACAAATCGCAGCTTATTATGTGCGTATGTACCATGTCATTTCAATCCACGCTCCCCACGAGGGGGAGCGACTATGCGCACGGCGCTGTTTGAAATGCACGACGAGATTTCAATCCACGCTCCCCACGAGGGGGAGCGACAAATTAAATGACGAATCCCATACTGCAAGCAATATTTCAATCCACGCTCCCCACGAGGGGGAGCGACCTGCGGGCGTGTATGATGAAAATTGCGAAGCATTATTTCAATCCACGCTCCCCACGAGGGGGAGCGACTCGGGCAGCTCGCCACTGAAAAGCTCCCACAGAATGAAGATTTCAATCCACGCTCCCCACGAGGGGGAGCGACTGCTCCTTATTCTTTAGCGGCCTATCAAAAGTAAATTTCAATCCACGCTCCCCACGAGGGGGAGCGACTGACAGGCTGCTCGGAGCACCGGTGTACATGAGCATTTCAATCCACGCTCCCCACGAGGGGGAGCGACACGGGCGGCGTTGCGGGTTCGGCCTTGGGCGACAAATTTCAATCCACGCTCCCCACGAGGGGGAGCGACGGATTGCACGATGGACGACCGCGACCACATGCGCATTTCAATCCACGCTCCCCACGAGGGGGAGCGACAAGCTGGGAGTGGAAATCTACTAAGATGTAGAGGGATTTCAATCCACGCTCCCCACGAGGGGGAGCGACGCTACGGGGTGTACTGCGTGTCGGACGAGCGGATACCGATTTCAATCCACGCTCCCCACGAGGGGGAGCGACACCTTGTAGCCCGCGCTATATCGGACTACAAGGCATTTCAATCCACGCTCCCCACGAGGGGGAGCGACCCCCGCGCCCTGAGCGAGGGGCATATTTTTTGCATTTCAATCCACGCTCCCCACGAGGGGGAGCGACGGCAAGCAGTACCTTGGGCAAAGCGACATAATCCAATTTCAATCCACGCTCCCCACGAGGGGGAGCGACTGTGCGCTTCATCTTGTCACTTCTCCTATTACCTTGATTTCAATCCACGCTCCCCACGAGGGGGAGCGACTTGCAAATGTCGAAATAGCTTCAAAAGCAGTAACATTTCAATCCACGCTCCCCACGAGGGGGAGCGACTGAAAACCTTTTCCGTGGGCGTTGCCGCTGGGGATTTCAATCCACGCTCCCCACGAGGGGGAGCGACTTTGTTTAAGGCTTCCGTCTTTTCCTCTAAATATATTTCAATCCACGCTCCCCACGAGGGGGAGCGACCGCAAGCGGGTGACATGCGTCCCAGACGCAAAAACATTTCAATCCACGCTCCCCACGAGGGGGAGCGACCATAGCAAAGAATTTACTGTAAATGATTTTAGCCATATTTCAATCCACGCTCCCCACGAGGGGGAGCGACCGAAATGTGTCAACCCCAATCTATTTGCAAGTTTATTTCAATCCACGCTCCCCACGAGGGGGAGCGACAATGAAATGGTTGCAATACCAAAAGAAATAATATTATTTCAATCCACGCTCCCCACGAGGGGGAGCGACGGCGGAAAAGTGCATTTGTATGCAGCATTTCCGCGAATTTACTGAATATTATCCATTGCGGCACGGTGACGCGTGCTGTATCGCGCCGCAGGATTGCATTATTCAGGCTTTTTTCGGTGCGAAGAAGCGGTGTTTTTATGTACGCTTATGCTTCGCACTAAAGAATAAAGGTGTCCGTGGGTAAATATGAGCTTTTCGCGCCAAAGTGCTCTATCTTATTCTCGAAATTCTTTCCGAGGTAATAGAACCTTAGACTATCTTTCTCTTTATCCATTATAGCACACAATCGCGCTTTTAGCATACGGCATTGTGCGGAATCGAGCATACATTCAAACACTGAATTCTGCACGCGCTGACCGTAGTCTACGCATTGCTTGGCTATCTGGCGCAGCCTCCGCTTGCCGTCGGCATCTTCTGTATTAACATCATATGTTATCAGCACAAGCATTTTCACTCCCCCGTAGCTTTATTTCCACAGAAACGGCGGATAGTCGTCCAAGTCGCCGCGAAGATAACGTCCGAGCAGCTGCGCCTGAATATACGGTATCAGGCCCCATTTAAGCTTTTCACCAAGGTACGGATGCTTCAGTTCTTCCCTTTTCTTATCCTGCCAAGTCTTTATGAAGCTTCTTCTGCCCTCATCGGTAAGCAACACCGCGCCGCTGTCCTGCATCACAAAATCCGTCTTTTTCACCATGCGGTTGTTTATCAGCTTCAGCACAAATCTGTCCGCCATGCACGGCCGCAGTTCTTCCATCAGGTCAAGCGCAAGTGATTCCCGCCCCGGCCTGTCCCTGTGCAAAAAGCCAACGTATGGGTCAAGTCCGCTGCTTTCAAGCGCCGATGCACAATCGTGCGCAAGCAGGCTGTATGCAAAGGACAGCATTGCGTTCACCCGGTCAAGCGGAGGCCGTCTGCTCCTTGAATTGAAGTAAAACACATCCTTCGCGTTGAGTATCATTTCGTCAAACGCGCCGAAGTATGTATTCGCGCCGTTGCCCTCTATCCCGCGCAGGCTTTCCATATTTTCCGCCGAAATCGCCTGTGGCAGGAGTGCCTTTATGCTCTGCGATGCCTCCGCCAGCTTCGTATCGTCAACGCGCATGCCGTGGTCTCTGCGCGTGCGCTCTATGCTCCACCTTGAGTTATACAGCTTTGCAAATATCATCGTCCGCGCAATTTTGCAGCTTGCGTGCATATCGTCCGCCGTTCTGTATTGAGTGCGCCGCAGCAGCACATTCCCGCTTATTTCGCTGGATACCCGCGCAAGGAACCGCCCGTTCGGCGTGCAGAGTGCGAACCCCACACCGCGCTTGGCGCATGCACCCATAAGCGCTGGTGATGCGCCGGCATATGAAAACGATACTATGCCCTGCAATGTGTGCAGCGGATATCTGGCAACCTCCTGCTTGTCCCGCATTGCAACCACGTTTTCACCTTCAAGCGACAGGTATATGTCCTCCGAAAGCACATAAAACGTATTAAGGAACCTTTTCATGTGATCTCCTCCATCGCCGCCCTTATGTACGCGCCGACAGAGCGCTTTTTCATGAGCGAAGGCAAGCACAGTTCATTCAGCGAACATGCCGCGCAGGACTTGGTCGGCTTAACCTTCGGCGTATAGCCGCGGCTGTACATATCGTGCATTTCGGCTATCGCCTCAAGCACCTCCTTGCGCAGTTCGTCCGTGAAGGTTATTTCCATGCGCCGCCTCGGCATGCCGTAAAACAATGCACCGCGCTCTATTTTACAGCACAGCATATGCTCAAGGCACATAGCCTGCGCGCAAAGCTGCAATGTGTCCCCCGTGTCCGTCCTGAATTCGCCGCGCTTGTATTCCACGGGATACGGCTGCCACAGCCCTTCTTTACCGCGCATTGGTACTCCGATGCTGCCTTTATGGAACTCCAATGCGTCGCATTGACCGGATATGCCAAGCTCTGCCGAGTGCACATATACACCGCGCCGTATAATAACATTGCCGCGGCTTTCGTTAAATTCCGCGTCATGCACATGTTCGTGCATCAGTTCGCCGTCCACCGTGCGGTAGTTCTCCGCCCACAGCTTTTCTATGTGTATCAGCGCCCATTGCCTTCGGCAGAACCTGAAATGCTGTAGCCCCGATATCTGGAGATAATCCTCCTCACGATAGTCGGTTATATTCTTATGCATTCAACGCCCGAGGGGAGCGCCGCTTCATCAACCGAAACATTGTAATCCGAATACGCGCGCGGCGTATCCACTCCTTCTCTGCGCTCAGCCTTTACCAAATCGAAAAGCTTATATGCCGGCGCGTTGCCAAGCTCCGAATCATGCTTGAACACAATAAGTTCCCTTGTGGCCATTTTCCCGCGCGCAGCTGCATGGTCAACTTCAAACATATTCATTATCGCCTGCCACAGCAGTTCAAGATCCTCCTCAGAAAATCCGGTGGTCTTGCGTGCAAGGTTGGCAGAAACGTAGCCTTCCGCCCTGTATAGCGCATAAGGAACAATATATTTGCGGCCCATTTCCGTGCCCTTCTTTTCGGCGTCCGCCTCCGTTGTTATGGCAACGCGGGTTATGGTCACTTCCTGCGGCATTATCGGGTCCACGCTCTTTGCAAAGCTTAGCTGTACGGGGCCGCGCACCTGGCCGCAGTTTAGCTTGTCCTTCACAAACGTCGTCATCACGGCGCCAAACGTACGGATATCATAGAAGTTTTTGCACATGAAGTCCCGTATTTCAAGGTCAAGGTTTTCTTTCTTTTTCTTCGCGTCCGCAACCTTTGCCGGCTCTATTCCAAGATAGTCATATGCTTCGCGGTCGCTCCTGTTCAGCGGCACGTTATCCTTTATATATATGCGGTAGCCGCTTTCGCCTTCCTTTACCGTTTCCACATAGTTGCGTATTTTGCGCTTCAGGCAAACGTCCGTAACCAGCCCGTAGCCGGTTTCCGGATCTATGCGCGGCATGTTTCCGGAATCGGGATCGCCGTTGGGATTGCCGTTCTCCACGTCAAACAGTATCACGAAATCGTAGCGGTTCTTAATAGCTTCCATTGTTACCTGTCCTCCTTTTTAGTATAAAACCATTGTTTTTGATGATAATAGCCAAGATCGAACGAACCCTGTTCCGGCAGCGTAAGCCTTACAGGATACTCTTCGCCAAGCACGCTTTTCAGTTTCATTACTTCACTGTCTATAAACCACGCCGTTTTATCATTCAGCTTATTCAGGTGCTTCGGATAAAGCTTGTTCAGAATGGGGAATATATGCGCCGGCGCAGCCTCGGCAGAGTTAAGGTATTTATCCTTTATCGTTGCGTTTATTCCCGGGTTTGCACCATCCTGCGCAAATTCATAATAGGCAAACAGCCTTCCGAGCGTATATGGTATGTTTGTGCTTTGTTCATTAAGGCTCACCGTCAATACCTCCTTTGGACAGCCCTTATTTGTGTTTTTCAGATAATATGCCTTGATTATCGCCGCGCGGCCGCGGGTTATGTTCCGTTCGGCCCTTATGCGCAGCATTGCCCCGTTCAAAAGCGCCGCCGGATATGCCGTGCCTGCGAATATCGCCCGCGCCGTGGACTTTGCAAGCACGGAGCTTGGTTTTTTATCCTGGGATTTCGGGTTCACGGTTTCATTCAGCATGGCCCATATGGGCAGGGTGTCGAATTTATCGAACTTGCTTTTTGCTATCTCCATGCGCTCGTAATGCTCGTTCACGTTGCGTATAAAGCTGCCGAACTCATTGCGCAGGAAAAAGCTTACGGACAACCGCGCTGCGTTCGGAGCAAGCCCGAGCACATAATACGGTCGTTTCGGGTCTATTTTCAGCTCATTGCAATACTTGCCTTCCGTTATTCGCTTTACCGCCGCGTAAAGGTCGGCGTCGCTCAGTCCGGTGTTGTTATCGTCCCCGAACATCCACATATTGGTCAGCCCGTTATACTGTTCCTCCGCTCCTTCAGCCCAGCATACAACGGTAGTATCGCCTATGCGGTGCACGTTTTCCTTATCGGACAGCAGATAATTCAGCGCGGATGTGTACGCAAACGCCGCGTACTTGCCGACAGGCGCATTGTAATTCTGCTCCTTCCCGTATGAGCAGAATGCGGACGCATTGAACGATACCAGCGCCGCGCCGCTCGACTGCGCATCCGCAACGCCTTTTATTGCCGGATGAGTTGGTACAATAACGTCATCTTTCCCCGTAACAAGGCATTGCATCCGTTCTCCGTCGCTGCTGTCATAATATTTCTGCCATGCGGCCTTTATCTCCGCGTCCTCGGCAGCAAGGCGACCGTTTACATAGAACGTTACATTGCCGCCTTTGTACAATTCATTCAGATTTTCGACTATCAGCGGATGCTCGGCAGCCGACGCGGGCTCCCACCCATCAAAGAAATTGAGTATCGCCCTTGCCGCCGCGGTGTCTATACCGTCAAGCAGCTCACGGTGAAAGCCTTTGCAGGCTTCAAAGCATTCCTTAGCGCGTTCAGGTTTACCCTTGCCGTCTATACCCAGCATATATGCGGAATTATCCCAAAGAAAATTCGACGCAATGCCGGAGGAACGTTTCACAGCTGCGGGCAATATTTTATCCATCGGCACGGACAGCGTCTTTTTGCCGGAAACCACTTCCTTGAACTGAGGAACGATGCCAAGCAGCGTGCCGTCCTCGTCAATCTCCAGCAGATAGCTTATCTTCACTGCGTTCCAGCCTTCGCGCGCTATTTTGCCCTGCTCCGCCAAATCTTCATATAATTTAGTCAGCGCCTGAAGTATCATGACTTCACCCCCTCGCTGCCTATCGGCGGAACGGTTATGACCCCGTCCTTCATGCTCGCCCTGAAGAACATCGGCCTGATTCCGTCATCGTTTGAATAATCCATATCCAGCAGCATCCAGCCAAGGTCTCTTTCGCCTTTCAGCTCATCGGGGCAAGACGGCATCTCCTCACAAAGGCCAAACCGTGCAGGAAATTCACGCGTACCCAAATACGGCTGATGATAGCACTGGCCTTTCTCCGCGCGCCGCTTTACCATCTGCTGAAATTTGGTGGGGTTATCGCTCGCGCTGGCCTGCCCAGTCATGTCGAAATGCGCCTCTATCACATAGTGTACATCCTTCAGCACCATTGCCGCACGCTGCTGAATGCTTTCGGGCGTTGCAATATACGCTTCGCCGCTGCCTTTTTCCATTATTGTTTTAAGCTTGCGGCCGCTCATAACATCCTTGACCTCGTTACGCCTTATATTTGTAAAGCGTATAGGCGCACGCACATAGATTTTGTCTATGTGCCATCTCAGCCCCGGGTGCCACAGTATTGCTTCAACTATGCCCCGCGCTGCCGAAGGAGTCATCACATCGTAACTCACGCGCTCCGTTTTAAGCTCGGGTCTGCTGAAGCATGCGTAGTCGCCCCATACTTCTATCCTTACAGACAAGATATCACTCCTTACATTATTTATCATTGGTGTGTAACCATATATTACAATCGCCGTTGCGATTTGTCAACTTCATTTATTTTTATGTTTTAAATTTCATTTGAATTTACGTTTGTATTCGTACAGCATCCATGCTATACTGTGTTGTCGAGTTTTGCCTCGGGGATTGAAATATTTATTTTTATGTTTTAGCAACAGGGTCAATGGCGCAAGTTTTTCTTGCGCCATTGGCTTATATAATAAGATTTATATTGCTGCTCTCCTCTATCTTCAGCCCCATCTTTTCATCATAAATGTCCGTGTTTATCAGCACGGCGTTTTCATCGTCTATCATTTCTATGCAGCCCGAATAATAAAGCGTTTTAAACTGATTTTCGTATATGGTTACTCCATAGCGGCCCGCCTCCCTGAATAGCTTACGGGACTTTTCGCCGCTTCTCAGCCGCGCAATGCTCTCCACGCCTTTGCCAAGCGGTATGTATACCGTCCGCGTGTTCTGGTCAATTATGCGGAACTTCTCGGCAACCGTTTTGAACGGCATCATGCCGTAAACCTTGTCATTTTCAAATGCCTCCACCACGCGCACCTTGTCCGTCCCGTCGCCAAGATAAGCCCTGTATGTGCTGAAATACTTGCGCACAACCTCCGGCGAACCTATGTCCTCCTCCCCACGCATGGCGCTGTTAGCCGCAGATATGTTCATTTTCAGCATTCTCGGCGCGCGGTGTTCGCCCGTAAATACGGTAACCATGCTCTCCTTGCGGCTGCGTTTGCCTTCGCGGTTGCATCGTCCCGCCGCCTGAAGTATGGAGTCAAGCCCCGCCATTTCCCTATATACCGTCGGGAAGTCTATGTCCACGCCCGCCTCTATAAGCGACGTTGAAACAACCCTGCATACCTCGCCGTCCGTCAGCCTTTGCCTGATAATGTCTATGGTTTTTTGCCTGTGTTCGGGGTACATCAGCGTGGACAGGTGAAACCTGCCTTCCTTGGGCAGCTTATTAAACACGGCCTGCGCCGCCTTGCGCGTATTGACTATGCATAGCGCCTGCTCATGCCCGCCAAGCCGCGCCGCCAGCGCCACATCATCCAGCTCACCTGCCTGTTCAAATGTGACCCGTTTGAACTGCTCATATGTCCGCCTAACTTCCGGGCATATCTCTTTTATAGCAATGTTTGTCGCGTATTTTACAATATAATCGTCCACCACCGGCTGTGTTGCCGTGCATAACACGGCGGTGGAGTTGAAATGCTCACACAGCGTGCTTATTGCCGCAACGCAAGGCAGCAGATTTTCGCTTGGCATCATCTGCGCTTCGTCAAATATAATTACGCTGTTTGTTACATTGTGCAGCTTTCGGCATTTTGAGGAGCGGTTGGCATAAAACGATTCAAAGAACTGCACCGCCGTGGTCACCACCGCCGGCGCATCCCAGTTTTCCGCCGCAAGCGCGCTTTTGTAGTCCGCCGAATCGAAATCCTTATCTTCCTTATCGAATACTATGCCGCTATGATGCTCCAGCACGTTTTTATCATGCAGTATTCCCCTGAATACCTTGGCGTTTTGGTCGATTATAGATGTGTAAGGGATAACGTATATTATGCGCTGCATGTTATGTTTCACTGCATGCTTCAGCGCAAATGCAAGCGACGCCGTGGTTTTGCCGCTGCCGGTTGGTGCGCTCAGCGTGTATATTCCCTTTGGACCTTCGCCCGCAGCAAGACATGCAGAAAGTATTTCCCAGCGTTTTTTGTTCAGCTCACTCTGCGGGTTAGCCCACGGAGCAATATGCTTTTCAAAATATGCCAACAGCGTTGCCATATCATCGTATTCTTCGCGTGCCGCCTTTCCGCCGGACATGAAGTTTTCAGTGTCCAAATAGTCTGCGTCAACAAGGCATGAATACAGCATTTTTATCCATACGGATTCATAGAACCTGTCCCCGTAGAAATTCGGCCTTGGCAGTGCTGTAATGGGTCTATCCATACCAAGCGGCTTTTCTATGCCGCCGCTCATGGCCTTTTTCATTCGGCCGAAGAACGTGCCGTCCTCCGGCGTGTCCATTTTAGCATTACCCACGTCCGGTAATCCGCCGTGATGCCCCGCAATGCATATCGCTTCGTGCACGGCGTTAGCCCTGAAGCATTCAAATGCGCCCGCCGTTGAATGGTCAACTGCCGGCCCGCCGCGCAGCCTTCGCTGAAAGCCCTGAGTGTTTTTGCCGTCGTCATGCCGCATCGCTTCAAGCTTGGCGTGTTCTTCCGCGCCAAACTGCGCCGCAAACTTTGCGCACAGTTCCGCCGTGCCGCGCTCATGTTCATCAACCGTTTGTTCTCTTCCGTCTTCCGCAATATGCGCCAAAAATACCGTTTCATCCATATGCTGTTATCTCCCGGCCTATGCGGCCATGCTCCGCTTGTTCAACCGTGTCTTTGTGTTAAAAAGTTGTGCCTACGTTTCTGTAGTTATTATATCAACATTATTTATTGTTAGCAATGCTAATCTTTATTATATTCCCGCCATTTTGATAAATTCTGATATTTATTTTGCCAATGTTATATGGACGTAATTGGGCAAATATAATAAAAATCCCCCGCATAGCTGGGGGGATCTTTATTTGGTGCCGGAAGTGGGACTCGTTCGGCGATACTGGGGCAGTATCGCCGCCAGCCCGGGGAACTCAAAAAGTATTCACTGGATACTTTTTGCCCTTCGGGACGTTCCCTTCGAGTCCCACTTATCTCTTATCAACATCAAAAAAAGAGTCCGTGGCTGAACACGAACTCCGTATCTGGTGCAGCAAGGCAATCCAAATCCGAACCGTTTTTGTTGCTGATAGCTTCCTGCAATTCCGCGAAGGTGATGGTTTTCGTGCCCTCCTTATAGTTGAAGGTAATCACCATTTTATCATCGTACAGGAAAATCGCATTGATGAAGGTGTCAATGAGCATCTTGCGGTGGCTCTGTTGCCGCACGTCCAGCTTGCGGAAGCGGTGGAGCCAGAAGGTCATAAACTCCGCGCTGACCTTGGGCTTCGCCAGCTTTTCGCAGGCAAGCCTGTTCTCAAGCTCGTCGCGGCGGTTTTCCAGCTCCTCCAGCCGCGCCTTTGTGGAGCGCGTCAGGATGCCCTGCTGAATGGCGTTGAGCAGATTGCTGATGGCTGTGTCCGCTTCACGGAGCTGTTGCTCATACAGCGGCACGTTCACATTGTCCCTGTCCTGCAAGTCCATGAGCATGGATACGATGGCCTCGATTGCTTTGTCGTCCATGACCATTTTCATGGTTTCACCGACCACCAAATCCTCGATCCATTCTTTCCTGACGGGCCTCTTGTGGCACTCGGTACGCTTCTTCTTGACCGACACACACTTGTAGTAATGATGCACCTTTCCCGTGCGGCTTGTGCCGCTCTCGCCGCAGAGATAGGCCCCGCAGTAGCCGCAGAATAGCTTGGTGGTCAGCAGATAATCGTCCTCGGCCTTGTGACGCGCCGGGGCCTTTTTGTTCTTCGCCAGCTTCTCCTGCACCCGGTCAAAGAGGTCTTGCGGTACGATTGCGGGGATGCCGTCCGGCACGATCACATCCCGGTATCGAAACTCACCGATATAGCGCCGGTTATGGAGTATATGCCCCACGCTGTTGAAGGTCATTTTCTGCCCCCGCGTGTTGGTAAGCCCCTGCTCGTTCAGCCAATTCATAATGGAGGAAATGGTTTCTCCGCCGTCATATCGCTTGAAGGCTTCCAGCACGAACGGCGCGGTCAGCGGGTCGATCTGAAAGTGCTGTTCTGCGTCAATCACATAGCCAATGGGCATCATGCCGCCGTTGAATTTACACTTGAGGGCGTTGTCCGTCATGCCGCGAATGACCTTTTCGGAGAGGTCGGCGGAGTAGTATTCTGCATAGCCCTCAAGGACGGATTCGAGGATGATGCCCTCCGCACCCTCTGAAATAATCTCGGTGGCGGATACCACCTTCACGCCGTTCTTTTTCAGAATCCGCTTGTAGTGGGCGCTGTCATAGCGGTCACGGGAAAAACGGTCGAGCTTCCATATCAGCACCACATCAAACAGCTTTTGCTCGCTGTCCTTTATCATATTTTGAAATTCCGGTCGGTCTGCGGTTCTGGCGGACAACGCTCTGTCGATGTAGCTGCGGAGAATGGTGATGCCGTTTCGTTCGGCATACTCCGTACACTCGCGGAGCTGGCCTTCGATGGATTCTTCTCGCTGGCTGTCCGAGGAATAGCGGGCGTAGATCACAGCTTTCATTTCGTCTCCACCTCCGAGAGCATCTGTACAAGCGTTGCCTTCAATCGTTCGTTCATGGCCGAGCCGGGGTCGAAGCACATTTCCACGAACCGCGCCATTTCGGGATTGTTCAGGCCGAGCTTCACGCAGTTGTTGTAGATCATGCCGTGAGGGTCGTCCGTCCTGCCGAAAATGTAGTCCAGCGATACGTCAAAGTAGTCGGCGTATTTCAGAAAAACCTCCGGGGAGGGCGTGGAATCGTCGATTTCATACCGGGCAAGGGCGGATTGGGAAACGTCAAATTCCTTTGCCAGCTTTGCCTGCGAGAGCCTGACGCTTTCGCGCAAGCTCCTGAGCCGTTCGCCGATGATTTTCAAGGCTGCGTCACCTCCTTTTCTGTTTCAAGTATACCCGGAAACAGAGAATATGTCAATGATATATTCACATAACATCGCGATTCCCTGACGCGCCGCAGGCGAAGAAAGCTCCGCAGGAGCGCAGCCAATTTTGCAAAAATCGTTCAAAGGGGCTTAGGGACAAATTTCCCCAACAAGCGCAAAGCGGCTCCAAGCCACCTTGCTTGCCAGGTGTGAAGCCGGCAGGGTTCGCAGGTTGGCAAGCAGCAAAGTGGGTACCGCTTTGCCCTGCTTGCCAGTTCCTTCTGCGCTCCCTCTGGCGGCGCATTAAAAGCAGATCCTTGTCCGAACAAGCTATTGAAAATTTCAGCATTGTCTGGTAAAATGGCTGTGTATAATAATTCGCACCGGCAGGAAGTGACGAAGGCTCATGGGGCGGCAGCCGCCATGAAAAAAGAACGGGTTTTTGGCGAAAGAGGCTTGACAGCATGAAACGCATCCCCCATAATCAGACAGACAGACAGACAGACAGACAGACAGGATAGCTCTGTCCTTTTGTGCTATCCGAGCAGCATATATATCAGGCGCGCTTTGCCCATGGGTTTTGTGGGCGGGGCGCGCCTTTGATATACTTTCACAGCTACACCTGTTAAAAAGGAATCGAGACGATCAATCAGAACAAAGAAGGAGGCTTTTACACATGAAGGGAAAGAAAATCGTATCAACGCTCCTTGCGCTGCTGCTTCTCGCCAGCCTGCCCGTGTCGGCGCTGGCGGCGGAGTGGGACATCAGCAAGGGCGACATCACCGTAAACGCCGGAAGCGGCGGGCAGACGGTCACCCAGGGGTCGCAGGTCAATGTTTCGGACAATGCCCCCGTCATCAAGGGAAGCTCCAAGGAAAACACCGTCACCATCAACGCGGAGAAGGATCAGACCGCAAGCGTCACCCTCTCCGGTGCAAGCATCGACGTGCGCGATAAGCGCAAGGCCGCCGTTTCCACCACCGGCGAGGGCAATGTCAGCATCGAGCTGAACGGCGAAAGCACGCTCAGGAGTGGCTATGAGCATGCCGGCCTTGAAAAGAACAACGGCGGCAGCCTGACCATTGCGGACGAGGACAAGAACGGCAAGCTGACCGCCTGGGGCGGCCAACAAGGTGCGGGCATCGGCGGCGGAAGCGGAAAGGACGGCAGCAACATCTTCATCACCGGCGGCGGGGTCAACGCCATCGGCGGCCTCGCCGCCGCAGGCATCGGCGGCGGCTTGTCTGGCTCCGGCAGCAACATCACCATTTCCGGCGGCAAGGTCGGGGCCACCAACGGCCTCAACGGCGCAGGCATCGGCGGCGGACAGCACGGCAGCGGCAGCAACATCATTATCTCCGGCGGTGAGGTCAACGCCATCGGCGGCGATTGGAGCGCGGGCATCGGCGGCGGCAACAGAGGAGATGGCAGCGACATCACCATCTCCGGCGGCGAGGTCAGTGCCAGCGGCGGCGAGAGCGGTGCGGGCATCGGCGGCGGAGTATATGGCAAGGGAGAAGGCATCACCGTTTCCGGCAATGCACAGTTGAAGGTGCGGGGCGGCAGTGTCCACGGAGATTACGGAACGGGCGCAGGCATCGGCAACGGCGGCGACAATGGCACCAACGGCTCAGAGGTGGAGCCGGATATTTGCGCGCTGAACCCCGGCGGAAAAATCGAATATTACGCACCCCGCAGTCCCATGTCGGGACCTCCCAACAAAACGGTCACCAACCCCACCGGAGACTTTGTATGGGACAGCGGCACGGTGACGACGCCCGCCACCTGCACGGGAAAGGGGGTTAGGACTTACACCTGCACCAGCTCCTCCCATACAAAAACCGAGGATATCCCCGCCCTGAACCACAGCCTTGCAGGGCAGGAGTATGTTTCCAACAACGATGCGACCTGCGAGCAGGACGGCACAAAGACGGCCAAGTGCGTGCGCTACGGCACGGGCGGCTGCACGGAAACGGACACGGTAACGGACACGGGCAGCAAGCTCGGGCATCTCTTTGAGGACTATGCTTCCGACAACAACGCCACCTGCGAGCAGGACGGCACCAAGACGGCAAGGTGCGTGCGCTACGGCACGGGCGGCTGTATGGCAACAGACACGGTAACGGACACGGACAGCAAGCTCGGGCATCTCTTTGAGGACTATGTTTCCAACAACGATGCGACCTATGCGCACGACGGCACCAAGACGGCAAAGTGCGTGCGGTATGACCAGTGCGGGGAGACCCACACCATGCCGGATGAGGGAAGCCGGTTAATAGCTCCTCCCCTCTACCGCGTGACCGATAAGGACGGCAGGGACATTGCCTACACGGCCGAGCAAAAGGGCGGCGTGCTGACCGTCACCGTTGACGAGGACCTCGCCATTCTCACGGGCAGACTCAGCGGCATCCGCACTCTCAAGGCGCAGGGCGTGGAGAAGATCGTCTTTGTCACCAAGGGCGCAACGTCAGCGTTCCTGCTCTCCGATTTGCTGGACAAGGGCGAGGGCGGCGAAGCCTACCGGCTCACCCACAACGGCAAGGCCGTCACGTTCACGCTCGGCGAAAGCATGGCGGATGTGAGCGCCATTCTCATCAAGCCGTAAGCGAAATCTCAGAATCCATGCAGGCGGGCAGGCACAAGCTGTGCTTGCCCGCCTTGTCTGCCGAAAAGCAAAACGGGCGGCGGCTGTCAATGGCGCGAAGCGTTCATCTTGACCATTGACGGCTGCCAGCCGCTGCGCTACTGCCTTTGCCAATCTGCAAGCCACAGAACAATTTCGGTAGCCGCTGCCCTAAATTACGCTGTCAGCCGCTCCGTCTCATGGTATTTACGGGTAGCCTTGACACTGCTATAATAAAAGCACAATTTCAGACACAGGACGCCATGCAGACGCAGACGGGCTGAAAGGCTTGACAGGCGGCTGCATTTTCAATTTCAGATAGGAAAGGGGACGGATGCGAAGGGAAAAGAAGCGCAGACGGCAAAAGACGCTCAAGACGCCATTCCTCCGCCGCGCGGGAGAAAGCTGCGGCAAAATACTTTTTCGGAGGTGCAACTTGAGCAGGCGGAAAAAGCTCACCAATAACAGCGGCATCCCGCAGCATGAGATCGAGAACATCGCCCGAATTCTGCTGCCGGATATTCTCGCCTTTTACGAAAGTGAGGAAGGGCAGCGGGAATTTGCCGAATGGAAGGCAGCACGGGACGGGGCAAAAACGGACAAAGACAGCAACGGCGAGAACGTCGCCTGACGATAGATATAAGTCAAATCCAAGGGATATATGCTCCTAAAACGGCATGGCAAAGGGGATGGCAGACCGCCATCCCCTTTTGTGCGTTGTTCAGTTTTCATAGGGCTTATACTCCGTGACGGCGTTCAGATACGCTTCGACATCTCCGTTCAGAATAAGTTCGGCATAGGCCAGCGGGTCGTTGTAGATGAGGTAGTCCAGCTCCGACCGCTGGAAGCGGTTGTCCGCCACTTCATTCTCCACGGCGGTGCAGTCGATGGAGATCATGCTGCCGTCCTGAAACCGCAGCTCTACACAGCCCGTGTCCATGTTGAATTCACAGCTTTTGATGTTTTTCATGTTCGTCCTCCTTATCCTTTACCAGCTTTGGTTTTCTCGGCCCTCTGGGCTTGGATTCGGGACGCTTTACCACGCCGTTTCTGAAATGCGTATCCTCGAACTTCCCGAAGAAAACAAATAATCCGAACCCATCTCCGATTAAGAAGATTTGGTTCGGATTATATTGGTTTGGTGCCGGAAGTGGGACTCGAACCCACACGTTGTCGCCAACAACGGATTTTGAGTCCGTCACGTCTGCCAATTCCATCATTCCGGCGCGAGTTGTATTTTATCATAATTTGGCGCGCAATGCAACATGAATTGTACAAGCAAACGCCGCACGGCAGCGCAGCCTATGCGCCGCCGCAACGGCATGAATAATTATTCTTCGTCTATATAGGGCTTAAGGAACGCGGGCGCATCATTTACGCTGCCGGTTATGCTAAGCACCAGCTTAACTTTGCGGCGCTCCGCAAACGCTGCCATCTCCTTGAACAGATCCTCAAGGGTATCCAGCGGATGATGGACTATTTTCATAAAGCCGTCAACAAAAAGGTATTCCAAATCGAAATCCTGCGCCGCAATGCCGGAAACGAAGCCGAAGAACATCTTGGGGCTGTCTATATGATATTCCGAAGCATCCACAAAGCGGATATCATGCTTCAAGCCAAACATATACTGGCTGTCGTTATCGATGAACACTATGCTGCCGTTAGCCGTTTTAAGCGTTTCGTTAGCAATGTCAATTATGCGCTTGGTCTTGCCCGCGCCGGTTTCGCCAAAGATTACCTTTATCAAGTTGAGCCTCCCTCTGCGTTCAATAACGCTACTGAAATGGTCATGTATTATTATAACCTTTTTTCATGCGTTTGGGCAATAGCGGTTTATACAAATTCACCTTAAATACATAAATACATTTTATATGTTCTTTTCGGGGCCGAATTATGGTATACTGCAAAGATGAGTGACAAAAAAGGAACTAAGGACATGAAAAGAGTTTTGGGCTGCATCCGCCGCGCGGACGAAAGATACAATATGATACGCGAAGGAGATAAAATATGTGTTGGCGTATCAGGCGGAAAAGACAGCCTTCTGCTGCTGTATGGATTAAAGCTGTATCAGCGGTTTTGTTACAGGCATTTTGACGTATGCGGCGTGATGCTCGATCTTGGGCTGACGAACCAGGATCTTGCCCCGGTAGAGGAATTTGCGCGCAGCATAGACGTGCCTTTTGACATTATCAAAACCGACATAGGCGATGTTGTGTTCAACATCCGCAAGGAAAGCCACCCTTGCGCCCTTTGCGCAAAGCTTAGGCGCGGTGCGTTGAACGATGCCGCTAAGGAGCGCGGCTGCAATCTTGTTGCCCTTGGCCACAACCGAGACGATGTTATAGAAACCTTCTTCATGAGTCTTCTTTACGAAAGCAGGCTGAATACTTTCGGCCCGGTAACATACCTTGGCCGCAAGGACGTTACCGTTATCCGCCCGATGGTATTCCTGCCGGAAAAGCAGGCTCTCAGCATCGCCACGCGGCTGGAGCTGCCAATACGCAAGCCTAATTGCCCCGCCGCAGGCCATACCAAGCGAGAGGAAATGAAGCAGGTGATGCGCTTCTTTACCGGCCTTATACCGGACGCAGAGGAGCGCATAATGAACGCAATTGCAGACACGGAAAAATACGGCATGTGGGACAATCTCCGCCTGCCGCCGCGCGACGTGCTTGATATTGTTTCCTCCCCGAAGGCGCCGCGCTTTTGCCGCGAGTGTCCAAACAACGCAAATAAATCAGACGATAACGGCGAGGATGAATAATATGGACGAAAAAACTCTGTTCATAATCATCATCACATATCTTGGCATAATGAGCCTTATACTGTTCCTTATGATGGGCATAGATAAAGCAAAGGCCAAGCAGGGTGCGCGCCGCATAAGCGAAAAGTCGCTTTTCACAGTGGCTGCACTTGGCGGCGGAATAGGCGGAGTGCTTGGCATGAAGGTATTCCATCATAAAACGCTGCATACCTCATTCAAGCTTGGTATACCAGCGCTTACTGTGCTCAATTTCGGCATAGCCTTCCTTATAATGTGGCTTAATCAAAGCTAAAAGGACCGGTGCGGTTATTCAATAGGCTGCTCCGGTTCAACGTATTCAATAGCGCACCAAATCGTGCTCAACAGGCCGTCGGCATTGTTCAGTTCTATCTGCACCTGTCTGCGGCTTTTGTTTACCTTAAGCACGCGCCCATTCAGTTCGCACAGCGGGCCTTCCACAAAGCGTATCTTTGTCCCTTCCTTTATTACCTTTGTCGGCTCTATCGTGCCAGCGTGCCGCCGTATCCACTCAACAAAGTCCAAATCGGCACCACGCAGGCGATATTCGCCGTCGTCATACTGCAGCAGCTTTATGGCGTTTTGCAGCGTGTTTATCGAGCGTACGTCAAGCGCTGTCTCGTCCGTTTCAAAGAACACATAGCCGGGCAGAAGGCACAGTTCTTTTTCAACCAGCTTTCCTCCGCTCGGCTTAAACTTTTTTATTTTCGGAACCAGCGTAGCGTAACCGCGCCGCTTAAGGCGGGACTCTATGCCCGCTTCAAAACCGGTTCTGCAAAAAACACAATATACTCCCGTCAAGATCCCCCACTCCGTCGGTAGTTTTATTTTACTATTCGATTATACCTAATTCTTTCAGTTTTTGCAAAAAAACTTTTGTATCGGCCTCAGCCGTTGCTGTATCAACATCATATTCCGCGGCAAGCATGGCCGCAAGCGCGCTTTCGTTTTCCGCCTTTTCAAGCGCGTCCCACAGGAACTCTCCCGTTTCGTTCAGCGTTATAAGCCCCTTTATTTCAAGCGATGCATCCCCTACGGGTACCAGTATGATATCGCCCGCAATGTTTCGCTTAATAAGCCGTTTCAGTATTTTCATTTGCTTTCCTCCTCCAATGTAAGCCGAACCGTTTCGTGCGTCATGCGGCACACATATTCCGGCTTAACGTTAAAATGCCCCGTTTCCGTTACGCACATGGCGGCGCAGGCATGGCACGCATGCTTATATCCGCATACGGCGCACTCCGCCGGCAGGCGTATTTGTGCCGTTGCCGCCTTTGTAGCTTCCCAGGCCTTTATGAACCCAAGCTCCTTCACGCTTGCCACGGGTTCTGTCATCATGCCGCAGGGGGTCATTACGCCCTGCCAGTTTATCCAGAATGCGCTCCTGCCCGCGCGGCACATTATGCCCTCTCCGGGTGTGCCCTCGCAGTCCGTATTTTCGCTCACGCTTATGCCGCGGCGCATGGCCTCCGCCCGCGCACGGAACTGCTCTTCGCTAAAGCGCATCCTGTCCCACATAACGCTGTACTTTGCCGCCTCCTCCGCGCTGAAGCGGTCGTTTTCGCCAACCATCGCGGCGTTGCGGCGTATGGGCGGGAACATATACGTTGCAAGCTGCATGGGCGTGCCGAGCGATTCGGCAATTTCATAAATGCGCTGCATGTCCGCCGCATTGTACTGCGTAAGCGACACGTTCAGCTTTACGCCGATGCCTATATCCTTCAACGCGCGTATGTTAGCAAGCACCCTATCGAACGCATTACTGCCGCAAAGCCGCTCGTATGCGTCCCCGCTTGCGCCGTATAGGGTTATGTTGAACCTGAACGGCGGCTCATGGCGGAAAAAGTCCAGCATGTCCTTATCTATAAGCGAAGCGTTGCTGTTTATGCTCACCATCAGGCCCATCTTTTTCAGCTCGCTCAGAATATACCTGAAATCCGGCCTTATCAGCGGCTCCCCGCCCGTGAGCAGCAGAAAAAGCATACCCTCGCTGCGCGCCGTTTCCGCAATGCTCAGCCATTCGTCCGCGCTCAGCTCCGCGCCGCGCCTTTTCTGCTCTGCCTCGCTCAGGTGAACATAGCACATTTTGCAGTTGAAATTACACCGCGGCGTAAGCTCAAAATTGCCCGCAAGCGGCGTACCCGCACGGCAGGCCTTTGCATGAAGATATGATGATAGGCGCGGTTCTGCGCTGTTATTTTCCATTTTATCCCCCAAACAATTCGTTTTGCAGCAGCCGCACCGCCCCTTCGTCAGCGCGGCAGCTAAGCCGATATACGTCCGCACGCCGCACCAGCTCCGCGACGATATCCGTCATGCGTATTGCCGACTCCGCATCCCATTGATAATATGAGCATTGGCTCAGCACAGCGGCAAAGGCCTCCTTTGCCCCGGCGCGGCGCAGCGTATTTTCATCAGCCTTATCAAGCAGCACTATCGCCCGAATGGGCGCGGTGACGTTTTTGCATATGCCGGACGTGCCGGAATAGAACACGCCGTGCGCGGTAATATCGCCCGTGCGTATAAGTGTCCTGTCCCCGTTTATAACATCCGCGCCGGCATACTGCTGCCACAGCGCGGCCTGCGTGCTTTTGCCTATGCCGCTGGGGCCGCTGAAAAGCACGGCTTTACCGTTTGGCGGCAGCACATAGGACGAATGCAGCACAAGCTGGCCATAGCCCGCCAGAATATCGAACATATCGGCGGATTCAAGTATAGCCTGTGAATACATGGTGCTGCGGTAGCCTTCGCCGAACACAAGGCGCGTTTGCCCCTGCGTGCGCACGGCATACGAAAACTGCCTTGCGCCGTATACCCTGAGCGTATGCAGCGCATCCCCTTCGCGCCAGCGGCTTACAGGGCCGCTTTTTGCCGCGTTTTGAGGCGCTGACGGTGCTGTTTCGCAGAATTCAACGGATATTACATGGTTCGTTTCCGCGCCGTCCTCCGCATGGAAGCGGGCGCTGGCCTTGGATACCGTCCATGTGTCCTGCCCGCGCACTTCAAGCGTTACCCCGCCGAAGGTGAAGCGTTCAGTGTTCATATGTGGCGAACATCAGCTTGCTGTATTCGGTTGAGTAGTGTCCGGCGTAGCAGGTTGTGCTTTGCCCTGCGGCAAGGCCGTTCACGCTCACGCGGTAAGTTATGCCGCCAAGGTACAGCTCTCCATACGCCACCTTATAGTATACATAAACCTGCCCCATGTCCTTACCGGAAATGTTCTTTACGGTGATTGCCGTATCCTGCGTGGTTATCTCCAGCGCGTCAGCATTCATGCCCGGCTCGGCGTCGAACGCGGCATACATAGTTACCAAGGCCGTGTAGCCATCCGTGCTTTCGGGCATGGGCTGGCGGCTGAGCTCAAGGAGCTGAGCCTCCGCATCGGGCGGCAGGGTGGTTACGTCAAACTCATATGCCGTTTCGCCTATGGTAACGGTCAAATGCGCATACTGCACCGTTTTTTCCGCATTGTTGCGCACCGTTACGGCGCATACGTCGGACACGGTTTCGTCCGTGCCGTCCTCAACAAACAGCCCCGCGTATTTGCTTATGCCCTTTATTTCCAGCCCGTATTCGGCGGTATTGCCGCTGCTGCCGCCGTTTTGCGCAGCGTTATCGTTTTGCATATCGCCGCCGCTGCTTGCTGCGGGCGTGGTTTCGGGCGGTATCTCCACCGCGCCGCTCAGGTCGTCCCCGCCGCCCGTGCAGCCCGCAAGCATAAGCGCCGCCAGCGCAAGCGCAAGCAGTATAATTGCAGTTTTTTTCATGGCATACTCCTTTCCGTCAAAAAGCGCCCCGCCCTATGCGGGCAGGGCACTTGTACTCGTGTCTGGTTAATTAGGAAGAGAAAAGCTTGGTATCGGCTGTAGGATTTTCATAGCAAAGGCTCGGTGGCCCGTTCTCTGGTGTTACTGTACATTCAGAACCTTCTCCACCAGAAAAAACCTTCTCACCGCCCGTTTCATATGTACACACATAGGCCGCATAATTTGTTGCTTTAATGCAACCTGCCGCTATGTTAGCGCTCAACTCAAAATCCTCGAAGTACAGCTCGGGCTTAACATATTGTTTTTTCATGTTTTTCACCCCTTTCCTTAAAACCAACCCTTGAACCAATCCCACATATCGCGCAAGCTGTTGGGACGGGTCTTAACGGTAAGCCGCGCGGTGATGGCTTCGCTCTCGGTGCCTTCCGTATTGATGGCGGTCACGCTGAAGTCCGCGGATTCCTGAGCCACCATGCTGTAAGTGAACTCCCTGTACGTTATGCGCTTCGCGCGGCGGCCGAAGCCCACGCGCTCCGTGCGGGTGCGGTAGCTCCTTATGGTCTGGCCGTCCACGGTAATGGCTTCCACATCGGTTGAGGTCTTAACGGTAAGCGTGGCCTTCCTGCCCTGCATAACGTTCCTGCTCCAGCTTGCCTCGAACCGCTCCGGCTCAAATGTCTTTTCAGGCTCCGGCTCGGGCTCCGGCTCTATCGGCGCGGGCGCAAACAGCGCACGAACCATCTGCACGGCTTGGGTCTGCAGCTCTGCACTCACCTCATCCAACGAAACTGTATGATTTCCCTCTGTGAAGGTTATCTTCAGGTTGGTCAACGAGAGTATTGCCTCTCCGGTATTGGTTACGGTTACAAGCTTAGCAGTACCATTGTTCACCGCCGCCGTCGTGATGTCATAATACATCTCGGTAGCGGTACTCAGTCCATTTTCTACAACCTCAGCATTATTGACATTGAGTTTTGCAATACCCTCACTCATCGGAGCCTTCGCGCCAATCTGCACAGCAGCAATCTTATCAAGATTACCGGTCAGCTTAAACGTTATCGCCTGACCGTTGGCAAGATATACCTCGTTGTTCGGGCCATAGTTGGCATATTCGCTTATACTTGCGTTATCCTTACCGTCGATGAACAGTAACTTACCATTAACACCTACTGTGCCATTATTCGCCGCCAGCTCACTGCGCAGCTTGATGTACTGCGGATAGGCTTCGCCGTCTTGCCCATATGTATTTCCCGTATTCTCGCTCTTGCCCATCGGGTCGTACACGCGCACGGCGTCAAGCCAGAAGCTGTAGGAATTGCCTGTCGCAGTATGATCGAAAGCGTTATCATAGAACACCTTAACCACGGCAGTATATTCACCGTACTCAAGCTCACGTATACGCATAACGGGTATCTGGTAAAGCGCATTGTTCGCGTTATTATTTACTACCCAGTTGCCGTTTTCATCCTGTGTATAGCCATAATAGTTATCAACTATATGTGACCTTACACGAGTACCCGTTGCACTTGTGTCTGTTCCCTTATACACGAACACAAATATCGCACCCGACGTATTATCCGTCAAGCTGATGATATCAAACCCGGTGCCTTTGAAGGTAAACTGCGCCGTCGGCCAGACTACGCCATCCTTTGCCATGTCGTTGGTCACGGTCACCTTGCGCGCGCTGCCCATGGAGAACATGGTGCTATCCTGATACGCAGGGTCGTAGCCATAGACATTGTGGTTCGTCTTTTCGCCAAGCGCTTCGAGGGCTTGGTTGGCGTTGGCTTCGGTGCTTGTGCCTTCAATCCCCCACTTTATCTCTTGGCTATTGCTCTCGCCATCGACATAGCTGCCGTTGGTAAACTTCGCAAAGCTGTCCTCGTAGTAGACGTTCGTGGCGGGGATGATGTTAGCGGTGAACCGCTGCGGTTTGTTATTATCATTATCCACTCTTTGCTTAAACTTTACATACAGCGGTATGGTTATGTTCTGGTCAAGCGGCTTATCCAGTGTGTACAGGACGTACTTACCCTCGGTGCTTTCCGTAATAACCTTGGCCGTGCCATACAGTCCTTTGTTTTCGAGTACTATCTCTTTTTCCCAAAGAGACACTTTATCTATGGCTGCATCAGTCGTTACGCCAAAGTCGCTAAACTTAATCTTCAGCGGCAGGCCGAAATCGATAACATACGTATGTTCACGCGTAAATGTATAGTATATCCATACATTCTTATCATCTTTTCGATTAAAGTCAACAATTTCATACTTGGAATAGCGATACTGCGGTTCAAGACCCTGCAGCGTGGCAAGGTTCGAAGATACAGTTATAGTTTCGCCGTTGCTGTTTATCACCGTTCCGTAAAGCAGCGGCCCGCCAACAGTATCATTATATTGGCGATCAAGAGCTATTTCGGGATTAAAGGTTGTGCCTTTTTTAACGGCTATGCTGTACTCATAGAACGCCGTTTCGCTGCCTTGTATTGCGTAATGCACCGTCAAGCTATCAGGGGTTTGCTTTGCGCGCAGATAATACGTTACCAGCAAGCCCTGATACTGATATATCTTAACGGATTCGAGGAACGGCTCGCCACCGTATTTCACATTGGGCATTTTGTACAGCTCGGCGCTGTTGGCATCGGCCTCAGTCTTGGCCCACGCTATTTTTTCCGTGCCTTTATATTTATAGCTACTCTGTGTAGAGCCATTGTTGATATACTCAGTATGCTTATCGTTGCTCGGTGTGAGGGTTATCATGTAAACCTCATATTCCGCGGTTTCTACACCAGCAATACCATAAACAGTACGATAATAAGTACCATCGGTATCTCGCACAACATAACCATTGCCGAGCGGCACAGTTTGACCAGTCGGGCAATCGAACCCAATAGTCTTACCCGTTGCGGGGAAACTATTCGGTATTCTATCTGAAGTACCGTCGTATTTTACCGCGAAATCAAGCAGACATTGATTCGCACCATATTCTATCGGACCCCAGTCAACTATTTCCGTAGTAACCTCGCTTGTAACCGTAGTCACCTGGCGATACCATATACATACTTGATTCTTATCTGTGTCGGTTGCTCCTGCGCCGACATTTTTAATATTTACCCATGTAATGCCATCTACGGAATAAGCCCAACTGCCCTCATAGAACCTGATATATTCAAATTTGGTTCCTTTGTGGGAATAATTCGTCCAGCCATCGGTAGACTGCCTGTTTTCTGCCGTATGGTATGCGCTCTTCCAATAAACTACATTGTATGTATTGTTGTCCCAGCTTTTTGCTGTACCGGTTACTTTAGGTAATATGCTGCTCAAGCTTATTCCGTTAGGACTGTTCACCGTGGAGTGCGATGCTTTAAGAGTATATATACTGCGCCTGTTGCCGCCATCATCGCTATACGTAAACTCCTCAGGGGTACCATTGCTCCAATTGGTCGGCACAACGCCCGTGTTGGTTATCCACAGGTTGATGGGCAGTACCACATTCTCAAGCTCAGCGGCCTTAACCTCTATGGTATACTCCACTCCGGCAACTGTCACCGTAGTTGTACCAGTCTTAATGCCCTTAAAGGTTATTTTTGTAATATCAACATGGTTTTGGCTTTCTGCGCGCTTATACAAAAATCCTTTTGCATCGCTTGTGCTTGTGCTTGTGCTTACCGTCCAAGCAGTATTGTCTAATTTCAGGTAATAATTTTTGCGGTTTATTCTCTGATAGTACCCATCATTATATCTCCACGACGAAACAGTAGAAGAAGATGAATCCTGGATTTCCAGCTTATTATTATTTATTGTCAAATACTGGTTTTTGCCTTTGACCTGAATAGTATAATAAGTAGTTCCCCAAAAATCAATGTTAGATTTAACATCAAATACCGTAGCATTGGCTATTTCTCTCGTATTACTAATCGAACCTGTGTCCGACACAACCATATAGTTGCCCTTGCCGTCGGATATAACACCGTCGCCGATTGTTATCTTGTTGCCAAGTGTAAACTGGGTTCCTTCACCGGGCTTAGTGTCGTACTTTACACCTGTTTTAATTGCAACAGCCGTATCCGCAGGATCGCCAATTTTGTTTACGTCCACTTTACCATCAACGGTAAGGACTCCCTCTTTCCCTTCTACAATCGTTATCGTTCCGCCAACCTCTGTCGTTGCGGCCTTCTCATATATGCCCATTACGGAGAAGTGCGGCGCGGTAAACACATACCAGCCATCCTCGGTCTTGCCTGTGATATCCTTAACAGTGCCATCGTTTTCCACGATGAACGCGATAACCTTGCTGCTATCCCATTCTGCGGGTATCTTTATGCGAACCTCGGCCTTTTCGGTATAATTAGAATCCGCGGTCGAAGGGGTCACATTATAGGCCGCTATCTTCCCCTCAGCAGCACCCTGTATCGTAACCGTTGCAGTCTCACACTTCAGCGCCGCAAGGTTGGGGCCGGTTACGCGAACGGTATCGCTATCGGCGGTAGTAGCATTGCCTACGGTGGTGGTGGGAACATTTATTGTTCCATCAGCCTTAAACCCGCCCTCAACATGCACATCAGAAGCGGAATAGTCGTTTTTATTCTGCATGCGCGCGCCAATAACGCGCAGTATCATGCGAATTTGCTGCGCAACTTCGGTTTCAGTTCCCTGCCCAGGCTCATCACACCAAATACAGAACATAGAACCCGCAGGTGTAGCTGTATAATTACCATTGCCTACTGCGGTATTCCAATTATTATATGTGGTATTGCTAAATCCTCCAGCGTAGTTTTCCCAGGAGTTATTTCCGTTATTATAGTTTCCGGAAGAGAGTTTATACTCGCTACTCTTGCTGGAATCCAACACATAGTAATAATCTTTATTAGTGTTAATTAGATTGTAGCCGCTATCTGCTATGGTCTTTGCGCCGGAATACAGGTTTCCACTGTACCCAGTATACCAGTAACAAACATCTTTCAGATATTCGTTAGATATATAAGTGTTACTATTATATCTAAAACTATCGTTAAATGCCCGTGCAGTCATACCAGCTTCGGAAATCATCTTTGCAACATCGTTGGCATAGCTGTAGAAAGTATTATTCCATCCGCCGACATATTCATCTGCGCCGAAGTTGAAGTATTTGCAGCCATTACCTTGGAAATAGGTAATATACTTCTGCATAAGCGCCTTTACGAATGCAGTAGCATAATCGTTGCTAAGGTTCAGGCAAGCTTTATTGTTGCCATAATATGCATCTTGAATATTAAGCTGTCCCATTGCCGTAATAACGGCTTCCATATGGAAAGGCGTATTGAAAAGAGGAACGATTTCAATGCCGATTTTTTTTGCGACCGCTAAAATCTCATTCATTTCGGCTTCAGTTAGCTCATTCTTTTCGCCTGCATTGTAATATGCCTTGTTGCCTTCCTTAATTGCATCTGTAACTGCCTGTTTTTCATAAGTATTCACAGACATATCATCAAGCAGGAAGCGCAGACCTTTATTTCCGAACGCAAGCTGAACCTGATTATATCCGGCCGCCTTCGCTTCATACATCAGTGCAATAATCCAGTCTTTGCTGAAATACTTGCGACCGCAGTCCAGATGTACTATACGATATTGAAGTTCCACATTCGCCTGCACGGGCATCACGTTCGCCGGCATAATCCCCTCATCCGTGGGCTCGGCAGTGGGCTCGCCCTGCGTGGGCTCTACCGTGGCCGCGGGGTTCTCGGGCGTGGGCGCGGGAACTTCGGTGACTTCGGGAGTCTCCGTCTCGGTCGGCGCGGTGGGTTCAGCCGATTCCGTCGGTTGCACTGCTTCCGTAGGCGCGGGCGTAGAATCCGCATTGCCTTCCCCCTCCGCCAGCACTGACGCGGGCAGCAGACCTGCCACCATTATCAGCGCAAGCAGCACGGAAAACAGCTTCTTGAACACTTGATTTCTCATATGTTTCCTTCCTCCTAAAAAATGTCGGTCCATACCGCATAATTTTAGTATTATACAGGATATATTGTATCCCTTAACGAAAGAAAAAGCAAGAGCGGAAACGAAAAACGGTGAATTTTTTGTTAAAAAAGAGCCGCCCGCGCACGGGAGACTCTTTGCATATAAAAAACAGCTTTACGCGGGCAGCGAAACGGTTACTGTCGTGCCCACGTTCGGGACGGATTCAAGCCTTATGCTGCCGTGGTGATACATTACCGCGTGCTTGACTATGGATAGGCCAAGGCCGGTGCCGCCGCTCTCCTTGGAGTGGGACTTATCCACGCGGTAGAACCGTTCAAACACGCGGGCTTGGTGCTCTTCGGGTATGCCGATGCCCGTATCCGCAACGGTAACGGTTGCAAGGCCGTCCTTTTCGCCCACGGTTATGCTTACGCTGCCGCCGTCGCGGTTGTACTTAACGGCATTGTCGCACAGGTTGTAAATAATCTCATACAGCAGCCGCCTTACGCCCGTCAAATATACGCTGTCGCCCTGTACGCTCACGGAAACCCGCTTTTCCTCCGCCTCCGTGCGCAGGTCGCTTGCAGCCTCCGCCGCAACCGCCTTCAGGTCAACGCGCTCCGTAGGCATGTCGCAGCCTTCGTCAAGCTGGCTCAGCCTTATTATGTCGCCTATCAGCGTAACGAGGCGCTGCGCCTCCTGCCGAATGTGGCCCACAAAGCGGGGCATATCCTCCGCCTTCACCATGCCGTTTTCTATCAGCTCCGCGCTGCCTATAATGCCCTGTAACGGTGTTTTCAGTTCGTGCGAAACGTTTGCCGTGAACTCGCGGCGCATGGCGTCCGCATTCTGCTTTTCGGTTATGTCAAAGCCGAGTATTACCGCGCCTATTGTCTTTCCGTCGGATTCTATGCGGCTCACGTCAAGCTGATATACCTTGCCGCCGCGGCTCATGCTCGTCTCGCCGCGGCCGCCATCGTATGCGGCGTGTATGGCCTCGCTCAGCTTGGGGTTCCTGTCCACCGTAATAAAATCGTGGCCCGCGCAGTTTTCTTCCGCGTTGAATAGCTGCCTTGCCGCGGGATTTATGCTTATTATGCTCCCCTTTTCATCCAGCAGCACAAGTCCTTCGTTCATGCTGCGGGTTATGGCGTTGAACTCGTCCTTCTTCTTGTCCAGCGCGCGCATCTGCGCATTTATCTGCATATGCTGGCGGTTTATGCGGCTCAGCAGCGGGGCTATCTCCTCGTATGCGTCGTTGTCCAGCGGATTGTCAAGGTCCAGCGCGTTCAGCGGCGCAACTATTCTCTGCGCCAGCCTGTTCGCCATAACTATCGCCAGTACAAGCGCCGCCAGCACTATTATCACCACAGGCCTCAGCATGCCCAGCGCCAGCGTGGCGATTGTCGCCCGGCTTACGGATATTCTTATTACGCTGCCGTCGTCAAGCCGCTTTGCGTAATACATCGTCTTTTGCATAAGCGTTGCCGAATAGCGCGTGCTTTGGCCCTCGCCATCCGCCATAGCCTGCTGTACCTCTTGGCGCTCGGCGTGGTTGTCCAGCGCGCCTGCATCGCTGCCGCTGTCGTATTTCACCGTGCCGTCGGGCGCTATCCATGTCAGCCTGTATCTTTCGCTCTTCACGCGGGCAAGGTAATCCTCCCCGCCCTGCTCAACGCCCGCCGCCGCAAGGCTCAGCTGATCCTTCAGCTCGTTTTCCTGCAGGCTTGCAAAGTATTCGTATAAGCAGTCCATTATTATCAGCAGGCTTGAGAGCAGTATTATGCCCGCAACAAGCATTATAGCCCTGAATATTCTTTTCGTCATTGCCATTCCTCCATCCGGTAGCCAACGTTTCTTACGGTTTTGATGCTTTCGCCGCATTTGCCAAGCTTTTGGCGCAGCGTGCGTATATGCATATCTATGGTGCGCGTTTCGCCCATGTAGTCCGTTCCCCAAATAAGCTCCATAAGCTGCTCCCTTGTGAACGCCGTGCCCATATGGGAAAGGAACAGCTTCAGCAGCTCATATTCCTTGTATGTCAGCGTTATTCGTTCCCCGTCTGCGCTCACGGTATGCTCAGCCGTGTTCATGCTTATGCCGCAGGCGCAAAGCGTGTCCGCTTCCTTTGCCGCGCCGCATCGCCTAAGCACCGCCTTCACGCAGGATATAAGCTCCATCACGCCGAAGGGCTTGGTCAAATAATAATCCGCGCCAAGGTCAAGCCCTTGTATCTTGTCGTATTCGCTGCCCTTGGCCGTGGCCATGACTATGGGTATCTGCTTCAGTGCGGCGTTCGCACGGATGCGCCTTAGCAGCTCTATTCCGTCAATGCCGGGCAGCATAACGTCCAGCACTATAAGCTGCGGCTTTTCCTTTTCGCCTGTTATGGCGGCATAAAAGCTGCTGCCGTCCTCAAAGCCCTTTGCCGCAAAGCCGGCTGAGTTCAGCGCGTACACCTCTATGTCCCGAATGCTTGCGTCGTCCTCCACGCACCATATCATGCACTTTAGTCCTCCTTATGCACTCCCGTTACGGAGAATATGACCCATTCGGCAATGTTCACCGCATGGTCGGCAATGCGCTCAAAATACTTGGCTATCATCAATAGGTCCAGCGCATATTCGCCGTCCGCAGGGTCGGCCGCTATTCTTTCGATGAGCTGACGCTTCACCCTGTCGAAATACGCATCAACAACATCGTCCGCGGCAATGACCTTCTCCGCCATTATTGTATCATGTTTTACATATGCGTCCACACTATCCGTAACCATTTTTATTGCCGCGTTCGCCATTTCGCGCATAAGCTGCTCGTTGGCGGCGCTCCTGTCGCTAAGATAGGTTATTATCTCCGCAATGTCCTCCGCCTGGTCGCCTATGCGCTCCATGTCGGTTATCATCTTAAGCGCGGCGGATATCTGCCTTAAATCGCGCGCCACGGGCTGCTGCTGGAGCAAAAGCTTCAGGCACATGGATTCTATGCTGCGCTCCTTCTGGTCTATCGCCACGTCAAGCCCGGCAACCTTTTTCGCAAGCGCCTTGTCGCCTTCCATAAGCGCCTTCAGCGCCATGCCTATGGATTCTTCGCACATTGCGCCCATCTCTATCAGTTCCCTGTTCAGCTCCGCAAGCTGATTGTCAAACCGGCTTCTCATTATCCGAACCTCCCTGTAATATAATCCTCTGTGCGCTTATCCGTGGGCTGGGAGAACATCTCCTCCGTCTTGCCGTATTCAACAAGCTCGCCCAGCAGGAAAAACGCCGTGTTGTCCGATATTCTTACGGCCTGCTGCATGTTGTGTGTAACAATGACTATTGTGTATTGCTCCTTAAGCTGCATGGCCAGTTCTTCTATTTTTGATGTTGATATGGGGTCCAGCGCGCTCGTGGGCTCGTCCATCAGCAGCACGTCCGGCTCCACCGCCAGCGCACGCGCTATGCAAAGGCGCTGCTGCTGCCCGCCGGAAAGGCCAAGCGCATTCTTCCTCAGCCTGTCCTTTACCTCGTCCCATATTGCCGCGCCGCGCAGGGACTTTTCAACAATGTCGTCCAGCTTGGCCCTGTTCCTTATGCCGTGGGTGCGCGGGCCGTAGGCAATGTTGTCATATATGCTCATGGGGAACGGATTAGGCTTTTGGAACACCATGCCTATCTGCCGCCTCAGTTCGCTCACGTCAACGCCCGGCGCGAATATGTCCTCCCCCTTGTATTCAACGCTGCCCGTTATCTTAACGTCCGGTATCAGGTCATTCATGCGGTCAAGCGTTTTAAGGAACGTGGACTTGCCGCAGCCGGACGGGCCTATCAGCGCCGTTATGCTGTTTTTAGGTATATCTATGTTTATATTTTTCAGCGCCTGATGATTGCCGTACCATAGGCAAAGCTCTTTCACGCTCAAAATGCTCTTTTCATTGGCTTCCATATTCTCTCTCCCTTCCATGCGCTTACTATATCTGCCTTTTTTTCTTAAAGCTTCTTGCAACCGCTTCCGCGCTCAGGTTTATTATCAGCGTCAGCAGCATAAGTATTGCCGCTATCGCAAACGCAACGCCGAATTCGCCGCGCTCCTTTGCATAAATATACAGCGCTACCGTAAGCGTCGCGCCGGAGCTTTTAAGCCCCATGAAGAAGCCGTTCACCGCGTGCGCTATGCCCGCCGTGAAAAGCAGCGCAGCCGATTCGCCGAGTATTCGGCCGACAGACAGTATGCAGCTGGTTATAACGCCGTCTACGCAGCCCGGCAGCACCACCGTGCGTATTACGCGCCATTTGCCCGCGCCAAGGCCGAACGCGCCTTCACGGTAGCTCTGCGGCACAGTTTTAAGGCTTTCCTGCGTTGTGCGCATTACCGTAGGCAAGTTCATTATAACAAGCGTGAGCGCGCCCGCCATAAGCGAGGTCTGCATCTTCAAAAATTCGCAGAAGAACAGCATGCCGACAAGGCCGTATATAATGCTCGGTATGCCGGAAAGCGTTTCCGCAGCGTATTCTATAACGCGTACAAGCTTTTTGTTCGATGCATATTCGCTAAGATATATTGCCGCGCATACGCCAAGCGGAAGCACGATTATTATGGTTGCTATCACAACATAAATGCTGTTCAGTATATCAGGCCAAATGCCTATCGTGTCGTTCAGTATGCTGGGCGCCGTGGTCAAAAACTCCCACGTTATGTTCGGTATGCCCCGGTAAAGCACATACCCTATCAAAAACAGCACCAGCGCGCCTATCGCGGCTGTTGACGCATACATCAGCGCCTTCATGCCGTATATATATGCCCTGCGGCCAAACGAAAGCTTTTTATTCATTTATTTACGCCTCCTTGTCCCGCTTCAGGAAGAAATTGAGCGCCGCGTTTATAAGCATTATGAACACGAACAGCACCAACGCTATGGAAAACAGCGCCTGCCGCTGAAGCCCGCCGGAATAGGACATTTCGCTTGCAACGGCTGTGGTAAGAAATCTTACGCTTTCAAAAAGCCCTGGCATATTCGCCGCATTGCCGGAAACCATCATAACCGCCATTGCCTCGCCTATCGCGCGGCCAACGCCCAGCACCACCGCCGCGGCAATGCCGCTGCGCGCCGCGGGGACGGATACCTTGAAATATGTTTCCACCTCGGTCGCGCCAAGGGCAAGCGATGCATCCTCGTATTCCTTCGGCACGGCCTCAAGCGCCGTTACGGACACCTTTATTATTGAAGGCAGTATCATTATTGCCAGCACTATTATCGCCGCCAGCAGGCTTGCGCCGTCCGGCACGTTAAACAACTTCCTTATCCCCGGCACAAGCACCAGCATGCCCACAAGGCCGTATACAACGCTTGGTATGCCCGCAAGCAGGCTGACTGCCGACTGCATAACATTCTTCAGCTTCTTCGGCGCAAGCTTTGCAATATACACGCTTGCCATAAAGCCTACCGGCACGCCCAGCACTATTGCGCCGCATGTGCCGTATACGCTGGTCAGTATAAACGGCAGTATGCCGAAGGAAGGCTCGGTAGTCTTTGCCGTGGACGCCCACACCTTGCCGAACAGGAACGGTATAAGGCCTATTTCTTTTATTGCGGGCAGGCCGGATATTATAAGATAAACCGTTATCAGCAGCACGCAGCCCACGGTTATAAGTCCCGCCACAAGGAATATTCCGTGCACAATGGCTTCTATCGGCTTTGCTGTATGCTTCTTATTCTGCTTCATGCCTGCTCCTTTCTTATTAACGTGGCTGTCGGACGGCCCTTCGGCCGCCCGATCATTAAGGTTTGTATTGTTCACGCTCAGTTCGCGGCAACCGCACCGGCCTTGGCGATTATGTCCGCCGCATCGGCGCTGGTGGCGTAGTCGAAGAACTTCTGTGCGGTTTCGCTGAGAGCCGTACCCTCCTTGGTTACCAGCACGAACGGGCGCTGCACAACGTAGCTGCCGTCCTTAACGGTGTCCTCGGTTGGGATCACTCCGCCAACGGTCATGGCCTTAACGCTGTCCTTCAAAGAGGCAAAGGAAGCGTAGCCGATGGCGTTGGGGTTCTGGGATACGGTGGTTATAACGTCGCCGGTGGAGGTCAGCTCCTGGCGATACCGGCACTTGTCGGCGGTGCCGGTGATGGATTCAAAGCCGTCCCTTGTGCCGCTGCCCGCCTCGCGGCCTATGAGCACCACTTCCGCATCGCTGCCGCCAGCATCCTTCCAGTTGGTGATTTCGCCGGTGTAAAGCTTTGCGATGGTTTCAAGGTCAAGATTGTTTACGGGGTTATCCGGATGCACTATTATGGCGATGCCGTCATATGCAAGTACGGTTTCCTTAAGCCCTTCGGCCTTCTCGTCGTCCTTCAGGCTCCTGCTGGAAAGGCCGATGTCGCAGCGGCCTTCAAGCACGGCCTTTATGCCGGAGCCCGAGCCGGTGGGGTTGTAAGTGAACGTTGTACCCTGGTTGTTCGCCATGAACGATTCACCAAGCGCGCCTATCACCTTTTCCATGGACGTTGAGCCGTCAGTTGAAACGCTGCCGCCCGCGCTGCCGTTATCGGCTGCGCAGCCCGCAAACATAGCCGCCGCTGTTATCGCGGCAAGTACGATCATCATAATCTTCTTCATAATTCTTATCTCCTTTCGGTTCCTTCAAATCATTTTCTTTATGACTATAGGATACTCAATCCATGTAAAATCAAAAAGAAATGTTATGTAAAATCCATGTCAAATCGCACGGCCTTGACAAGATGCTGTCAATGTGTGTATAATGTAAGCAACACTTGTTGCGCAAACTATGTTACTCAAAAAGGAGGCTGCCTGAATGGAGGCGCTTAGCGTAAAAGGATTATGCAAGGAATACCCGTCCTTCAGCCTGAAGGATATTTCCTTTTCGGTTGAACAAGGCACTATAATGGGCTTTATCGGCCGCAACGGCGCGGGAAAGACCACCACGCTCAAATCAATACTCAATTTGGTGCATCCAAGCCGCGGAGAGATACGCTTTTTCGGCATGGAACTTGAAAAGAACGAGCTGGAGATAAAAAAACAGATAGGTTTTGTTTCAGGCGGCGTAGATTACTATGTAAAAAAGAAAATCAAGACCATAACCGATGTTACGCGCCGCTTTTACGATGATTGGGACGAGCAGGCGTACCGCCGCTATATGGCGCAGTTTGAGTTGGATGAAAACAAAACGCCGGATCAGCTTTCCGCCGGCATGAAGGTGAAATATGCGCTCACGCTTGCGCTGAGCCACAGGGCGAAGCTGCTTATACTGGATGAACCCACAAGCGGGCTCGATCCCGTATCGCGCGATGATCTGCTGGATGTTTTTCTTTCGCTTCAGCGCGAAGGCGTAAGCATACTTTTCTCCACGCATATAACAAGCGACCTTGACCGCTGCGCGGATTCAATAACATATATACGCCGCGGGGAGATTGCCGCGAGTATGCCGCTTGAGCAGTTCCTTGGGCAGTATATGGCCGCGGAAATAGACGCCGATGCAATACCCGCCGATATAAGCGCGCTGCTCATAGGCGCAAAGCCCGCCAAGCACGGCTATACCGCCATAGTGAATAAGCGGGACGCAGCCAAGCTGCCCGCGTTTGTGCGTCTTGCCCCGGCCGATCTTGAAACAGCCATGATACATCTTGAAAAGGAGTGAAAGCCATGCTGTCAAAGCTGTTGTATAAGGAATTTAAGCTTGCCCTGCATCCGGCGTCGGTGCTTTTTCTGCTGCTCAGTTCAATGATGCTGATTCCCAATTATCCCATGTATGTGCTGTTTTTCTATAACACGCTGGGCATATTCTTCATCTGCCTCAGCGGACGCGAAAATCACGACTTTGCATATTCCCTCTCCCTGCCCATAAGGAAGCGGGACGCCGTGCGCGCGCGCATTGTGTTCGCCGTTATATTGCAGCTTGCGCAGTGCGTATTGGCGGTTGGCTTCATGTTCGTCCGCCGCGCGCTGGGCCTTGGCGCAAATGAAGCCGGAATGGATCCGAACGTTGCTTTTTTCGGGCTAAGCTTCGTAATGCTCGCCGTCTTTAACTATGTTTTCTTCACCGGCTATTTTTCGCAGCCTGATAAGGTCGGCCGTGTATTCGTCTGCGCAAGCATAGTAACGTTTGTGTACATTGGCATTGCGGAAGCCTGTACGTTTGCCGTTCCGTTCTTCCGCGATGTGCTCGATACGCCCGATCCCGAAAACATGGGAACGAAGTGCATCATACTTGCCATAGGCGCGGTGATATACGGGCTTACATCATATGTAGTGTATCGCATATCCGCAAAGAAGTTTGAGGTGCTGGACATGTAAAATCAATTCTTCATACAGAAAAGAGACAGCCGCGTGACTGTCTCTTTTTATGTTTAATTATGCGTTTCAGGCTTTTAGCGCTGCTTCGATGGTGTCTATCAATTCCTTGGCGGCAAGCGTTGGCGGCATTTCCCCGCTCATTACCTGCCCGCTCAGTTCGTCCATGCATTTCTGCACGCGCGGATTTGAATAGATCATCGTGCGGATATAATCATCCGTCATGCTCTTTACCCATTCCATGGTCTGCGATCCGCGGCGGGATTCAAGCACGCCCGTGCGGCGCGTCTGCTTGATAAAGCCGAGTATAACGTTCCATATGCCCTCTACGCCTTCGCCCGTTATGGCGGAGCATGTGTATGCTCCCGTGGTCCAGCCTTCTGTTGCGGGGCGCAGATATCTGAGCACCTGCTCATATTCGGCCCTGGCGGCCTGCGCACGGGTTTTATTGTCCCCGTCGGCCTTATTGACCAAAATAGCATCCGCCGTTTCTATAACGCCTTTCTTTATGCCCTGAAGGTCGTCCCCCGCGCCGGCAATGGTTATAACAAGGAAAAAGTCCACCATTGCGCGCACTGAGGTTTCGTTCTGCCCAACGCCCACGGTTTCAACAAGAATGGTATCGAATCCGGCTGCTTCGCAAAGAAGCATTGTTTCGCGGCTTTTGCGCGTTACGCCGCCCAATGTGCCGCCGGAAGGAGACGGGCGTATGAACGCTTCGTTCCTTCTTGAAAGGCGTTCCATGCGCGTTTTGTCGCCCAGTATGCTGCCGCGTGAGATGCTGCTTGTCGGGTCCACGGCAAGCACAGCAACCTTCCTCCCCTTATCGCAAAGCATATTGCCGAAGCACTCTATAAACGTGCTTTTACCGGCCCCGGGCACGCCCGTTATGCCAACGCGTACGCTGTTACCGGTATAGGGCAAAATGCGACGGATTATTTCCTGTCCCAATGCGAAATGCTTTTCGGAATTGCTTTCCACAATGGTTATGGCCTGCGCCAAAATGCGGCGATTGCCGCTGAGCACGCCCTGAACATACTCCTCCACGCTCATCTGCTTACGCGAAAAGGGGCGGGGCGCAGTTTCCTGCACTCCGCTGCCTTCTATCCCCGGCATAACGCTGGAAGCGAATTCGCTTCCCGCGCCGTCCGGAGTCCATTCGGGTTTATAGTTTTCCTTGTTCTCTGCCATTTTTATTTGGTGTAGCCAAGGCGCTCGTTAAGCTTATTGAGCATTTCTTCCGCGGCCTCGGGTATGCGGGTGCCGGGCCCGAATATGCAAGCCGCGCCGGCCTTATACAAGAAATCATAATCCTGCGGCGGGATAACGCCGCCCGCTATTACCATTATGTCCTCGCGGCCAAGCTTCTTCAGTTCTTCCATCAGCTGCGGCAGCAGCGTCTTGTGTCCGGCGGCAAGGGAACTCATGCCAACGATATGCACGTCGTTATCCACGGCGTCGCGCGCGGTCTCGGCAGGGGTCTGGAACAGGGGGCCTACGTCCACGTCAAAGCCCATGTCCGCATAAGCGGTGGCGACTACCTTGGCGCCGCGGTCGTGACCATCCTGGCCCATCTTGGCGACCATTATGCGAGGACGGCGGCCTTCGCGCTTTTCGAATTCATCGGTCATCTTCCTTACGCGCTCTATCGCGGCGGTATCGGAAGATTCCTTGGAATATACGCCGGAAATGGAGCGTATAACGGCCTTATGGCGGCCGCAGACCTTTTCTACTGCCATAGATATCTCTCCCAGGCTTGCGCGCGCACGGGCGGCCTCGACGGCCAGTTCAAGCAGGTTGCCTTCGCCCGTTTCAACGGACTTGGTGATCGCGTCAAGGCACTGCTGAACCTTTGCATTGTCGCGATTGGCGCGCAGCTTATTTAGCCTTGCTATCTGCGCCTCGCGCACGGCGGTGTTGTCAACTTCAAGAATGTCTATTGCATCCTCGTGCTCAAGCTGCATATAGTTCAGGCCGACTATATTCTCGCGGCCGGAGTCTATGCGGGCCTGACGGCGCGCGGCAGCTTCTTCTATTCTCATCTTGGGCAGGCCGGTTTCTATTGCCTTGGCCATGCCGCCCAGCTTTTCAACTTCCTGTATATGGCCCCATGCACGCTTTATCAGCTCATCGGTCAGGGCTTCAACATAGTATGAACCGCCCCAAGGATCAACCACCTTGCAAACGCGAGTCTCGTCCTGAATATAAAGCTGAGTATTTCTTGCTATGCGCGCAGAGAAGTCCGTTGGCAGGGCAATGGCTTCGTCAAGGGCGTTGGTATGCAGACTCTGTGTATGGCCAAGCGCGGCAGCCATGGCTTCCATGCAGGTACGGCCAACGTTGTTGAACGGATCCTGCGCGGTAAGGCTCCAGCCGGAGGTCTGGCAATGCGTCCTCAGCGCCATGGACTTATCAAGCTTCGGCCCGAATTCCTTTATTATCTTGGCCCACAGCACGCGGCCCGCGCGCATTTTGGCAACCTCCATAAAGTAATTCTTGCCCATGCCCCAGAAGAAGGACAGGCGGGGCGCGAACGCATCTATGTTCAGCCCTGCGGCAATGCCCGTGCGGATGTATTCAAGGCCGTCCGCAAGGGTGTAACCAAGCTCTATATCCGCGGTTGCACCGGCTTCCTGAATATGGTAGCCGGAAATGGATATGGAGTTGAATTTGGGCATATATTTGGCGGTATACGCGAATATATCGCCAATTATGCGCATGGAGGTCTTTGGAGGATAGATGTACGTATTCCTCACCATGAACTCCTTGAGTATGTCGTTCTGTATGGTACCGGCCAGTTTGGACTTATCAACGCCCTGCTCTTCGGCAGCCAGAATATAGAACGCCATTATGGGCAGCACCGCGCCGTTCATGGTCATGGAAACGGACATCTGGTCAAGCGGAATGCCCTTGAACAGTATTTCCATATCCAGTATGGAGTCAACGGCAACGCCGGCCTTACCAACGTCGCCAACCACCCTGGGATGATCGGAATCGTAGCCGCGGTGGGTAGCAAGGTCAAACGCTATTGAAAGGCCCTTCTGACCGGCGGCAAGGTTGCGCCTGTAAAACGCATTGGATTCTTCCGCGGTGGAGAAACCGGCATACTGGCGAACGGTCCACGGGCGGGTGACATACATTGTGGGGTACGGCCCGCGGAGGAAAGGCGGCAGGCCGGCGGTGTAACCGGTGTGCACGGCGTCCTTAATGTCCGCACGGGTATAGTTGGGCTGAACGTCTATCTGCTCCATGGTATGGGTGACCAGTTCTTCAACGCTCATGCCGGTTTCGGCCTTAACGCGCGCGGCCCACTGCTCCTTTGTTTCCTTTTCAATGCAGGGAGCGGTAAAATCTACTTTCGAAAAATCGGGTCTTGTGCTCATATCAGCCTATCCCCCTCTCGGACTGTATCTTTTTAAGTATCTCAAGGCAGTTTGCTTTAACGTGAATGTATTCATCCACGCCCGCCTCGTCATAGCTGGGCTTGAACTCTGCCGCAGGTGCGCCCGCAAGCATAACCAGCATATTCGGCGCCTTTTCCTTTATGCCCTTTGCAATGGCGGGAACAAGCTCCGGATAAGTATCATCGGTGGAGCAGATAACGGCCACGTCCGCGCCGCTTTCCACCGCCGCCTTAACGGCGCAGTTGGGGCATTCAAAGCCATCGTTGCCAATAACGTTTATGCCGCCCACTTCAAGGAACCCGCGCGAGAAATCCGCCCTGGCCTTATGCTGGGGGATCGGCCCCATGTTCACAAGGAACGCGCTCAGGCGCTTGCCGGTCTTTTCCGCCGCATCGTCGGTAGCCTTGCGCAGCGCTTCAAACTGCTCCGTCCAGCGGTGCTGTTCGATGGGTTCAATGTGCATGGCCATGCTGCCGCCGCAGCAGGGCTGTCCAGCGGGCTTTGCAGCCCTTTCGAGCGGCTTTTCGGTCATGTTGGCATACATATTGGTGCCCACGGCCCTGTCCGCACGGGTAGCCAGCTTCTTAAAGCGCTCGTTGAGCACCTTTTTAACTTCGGCCTGTATTTCGCCCTTTTCAAGCATGGCATACATGCCGCCGTTAGCCTCTATTTCCTTAAATTTATCGGATATCGCCTTTATCAGCTCTCCGGTAAGGGTTTCAACATACCAGCTTCCGCCTGCGGGATCCACAGGATGCAGCAGGTCGAATTCCTCGCGCAGCATAAGCTGCAGGTTGCGCGCTATCCTCTTGCTGGTTTCATCGCTTTCGCCGATGGCTTCATCAAGCGGGGAAACGCTCATGGCGTTTATCCCGCCAACAACGCCGGAGAAAGCTTCCGTGGTGGTGCGCAGAATATTTACATAGGGATCGAACACCGTTTTGGTGAACGCGGAAGTGCGGGCATAAACGTCCGCCTTGGCGGCCTCGTCACCTGCGCCGTATGCGCGCGCCATGCGCGCGTACACAACGCGCATCGCCCTAAGCTTGGCTATTTCCATGAAGAAGTTGGAACCGAGGGACACGGAAAGGCGAATGCTCTTAGCAGCATCGTCCGCACTTATGCCGCGCTCCATCATGGCGGCGATATAATCGCTGGCGGTGGCTATAACATAAGCCGCTTCCTGCACGGCAGTAGCGCCGCCGTTGGCGTATACGTTGCCGTCCGCTATAACGGTGCGCAGCTTGGGTGCATTCTCCTTGGCGAACTTTACGGATTCCGCCATGTCGTCATACGCCTTTTCAAGCGTTTTGCCTATGCCGCCGCGCAGCGCTATCATGCCGATGGGGTCCGCGCCGAAGCAGCCTTCCGCCTTATCAAAGTCCTTAACGGCGGCCTTGGCAAGCTTCAGCTTGCTTATGGCGGAGCCGCCTGCGGTTACGTGCAGTCCGGCCGCGGGCAGCACAACGCCTTCAAACAGCTTTGCCATGTCCGCTTCGTTTTCTACCTTTACGCCGCCGCACAGCTTAACGTTAACGGCGGTAGCGCCTCGGTCAAGCTCATGCAGTATCTGCTTATTGGCCTGCGCCGGATCAACGGCGTTCACTTCCTGTGCTATCGCCCATGGGTGATCCATATAGCCCGCGGGGTCGGTGCCGCGCAGATAGTCGCCCTCGCCGGGGCGTTCGGGGTTGGCGGAATAGTCCGCATCGGTATATATGGGCTTAAGGGTTATGCCCTCATATGTTTTGGTGAGCAGCTTTTTATCAAAATCCGCACCCTTGAGCGATTCTATCGCCGCGGCCTTCCATTCGTCATAGGTAGGCACGGGGAATTCGTCAAGAGACGGCCTGGTGAACTGGTTTTCTTCGTTTGCCATTGTGTAAATATCCTCCTTGGCTTAAACGGGGAAATTGCCGTGCTTCTTTTCGGGACGGGTTTCCTTTTTGCTTTCAAGCATGGCAAGGGCGCTGGCTATATGCACGCGGGTAAGCGCGGGCTCTATAACGTCGTCCACAAAGCCGCGGGACGCCGCCTGATAAGGATTGGCAAAGTTCTTGCGGTATTCCTCTATCATCTGCTTGCGGGTCTCCTGCGGGTTCTCGCTGGCCTCTATTTCCTTGCGGTAAACTATATTGGCCGCGCCGTCCGGACCCATAACGGCTATTTCCGCCGTGGGCCATGCGAACACCATGTCCGCGCCAAGGTCCTTGGAGCACATTGCAAGATATGCTCCGCCGTAGGCCTTGCGGGTAACAACGGTTATCTTGGGGCAGGTAGCCTCGGAATAGGCATAGAGCATCTTCGCGCCGTGGCGGATTATTCCGCCGTATTCCTGGTTCACGCCGGGCAGGAAGCCGGGAACGTCAACAAAGGTGATGAGCGGTATATTGAAGCTGTCGCAGAAGGAGATGAACCTTGCGGCCTTATCGGAAGCATTTATATCCAGACTGCCGGCCATAACAGTGGGTTCGTTGGCCAGTATGCCAACGCTCTTCCCGCCAACGCGGCCAAAGCCGGTTATCATATTTTTCGCATAGTAGGGCTGTACCTCGAAGAAGTCGCCGTCGTCAACAACGCTCTTTATAACGGTCTTCATTTCGTAAGCCTTGTTGCTGCTTTCGGGCATTATCTCGTTCAGGTTTTCGCATACCCTGTTCACATCGTCTCCTGAGTACCTTACAGGGGCGCTCTCGCGGTTGGAAGAAGGCAGGAAGCTTACAAGGCGCCTTATGCCCTCAAGCGTCTGATATTCGTCGGGATATACAAAGTGCGCCACGCCGGACTTCTGGTTATGCACCATTGCGCCGCCAAGGGCTTCGCTTGTGACTTCCTCGCGGGTAACGGTCTTTATTACCTGCGGGCCGGTTATGAACATATAGGAGGTCTTATCGGACATGAATATGAAGTCCGTAAGTGCAGGGGAATACACCGCGCCGCCCGCGCAGGGGCCCATTATGGCCGAAATCTGCGGCACAACGCCGGATGCAATGGTGTTGCGGAAGAAAATGTTGCCGTAACCGGAAAGCGCGTCAACGGCTTCGGGTATTCTTGCTCCGCCGCTGTCGTTAAGGCCTATTACGGGCGCGCCCATTTTAAGCGCAAGGTCAAGCACCTTGCATATCTTCTTTGCATGCATTTCGCCCAGCGAACCGCCTACAACGGTGAAGTCCTGCGCGAAAACATACACGAGCCTGCCGTCTATCATGCCGTAGCCGGTAACCACGCCGTCGCCGGGAGCCTTGGCATCGTAGCGGCTTTCAACGAATGCGTCAAGCTCAACAAAGCTGCCCTGATCCAGCAGGTAGTTCAGCCTTTCGCGGGCGGTCAGCTTGCCGGAATCATGCTGCTTGGCTATGCGCTTCTCTCCACCGCCGGCAGCGATCTTGTCTTTCTTTTCGTAAAGCAGATCGATCTTGTTTACTTCCATCTGTTTTTCTCCTTAATTTATGTTGTACCTGTATTTTTTTATTTTCTTTCGGTAAGCTCCAGCAGCACGCCCGCGGACGCCTTGGGGTGCATGAAGGCTATGCTTGCTCCGCCAGCTCCGTAACGGGGGGCGTTATCTATCATGCGGAAGCCCTTTTCCTGCATTTCGGCTATGGCAGCCTTTATATCGGGAACGCGGATAGCAATATGCTGTATGCCGGTGCCCTTCTTTTCTATGAACTTAGCTATGGGGCCGTCCTCGGTGGTGCTTTCAAGCAGCTCCAGCTCGCTGTCTCCGCAGGGATAGAACTCCACGCGCACCTGCTGCTCCTTAACTTCCTCTATGCCGGTGCTCTTAAGGCCGAGCGCCTCATAAAACGGCCTCATTTCGTCAAGGCTGTTTACCGCTATACCTACATGGTCGATCCTGAGTGGTTCCATACTGTACCGTCCTTTCTATGCGTTAAAGCAGAATATATCTATGCTATAATTCTACACTATTTTTCTTCGTTTGGGTATACATATCCCACCTGTCGATTTTTCAACAGGTGGGATATGGTAATTTTACTTGTTAAGCAGCTCGTCTGCAAACCTGAAGCCGGCTTCCGCGCACTTCATGTTCTTTTCTATGAAGCGGGGGAACTGCTCCTTGAGCGATTCAAGCGCGCTCTCGCGCCTTACAAGGCCGGTATAGCCAACCAGGAAGGATACGGCTATAACGTTTGCGCCCTGGGGATTTATCTCATGCGCGGCATGCAGAATTGGAACCTTTATAACGTTCTTGCCGCTGCCGTCGGTATGCATGGAAGAATCCACGAATATGACCGTTTTATCGTCCGCCGCAAGGCCATAGGTCTTGAATGCGTCGTCCGTGAGGCACAGCAGGTAATCCGGCGTGGTCGCCTTGGGATAATCGATAGGCTCCTCGCTTATTACCACTTCTGCTTTGGAGGAGCCGCCGCGGGCTTCGGGGCCGTAGCTCTGGCTCTGTATGGCATACTTGCCGTCGTGCACGGCGGCCGCGGCCAATATTATACCGGCAGAGATTATGCCCTGTCCGCCGGAACCGCTGAAACGGAATTCAATACGCTTACCCATTATTTCTTTCCTCCGGCCTTCATAATTACTTCATCATAAGCCTCGGTATATTCCTTGGCTTCCTTGTTAACAAATTCGCCTATGACGAACGGCTTGTCGTATTCCGTTACGCCGGGCTTAAGCATGGTGCAGTCGTCGCGCAGCCTTTCCATCATGGATACAGCATCGCCGATCTTGTTCCTGCGGCCGTAATAGGTGGGGCAGGTGGACAGGCACTCAACAACGGAGAAGCCCTTATGCTCTATTGCATGCTTTATATAATTCTTTGTCTGCATCGCATGATACACGCTGCCGCGGGCAACATAGGTCGCGCCTGCGCCGCCGGCCAGATTCACCAAATCGAACGGGCGGTCGATATTGCCGTAAACAGCGGTGGTGGCAAACTTGCCGGTAGGAGTCATGGGCGAGAACTGGCCGCTGGTCATGCCATATATGCAGTTGTTGACCACAACAAGCGTTATATCAACATTCCTGCGGCAGGCATGGATAAAGTGGTTGCCGCCTATTGCGGTGGCGTCGCCGTCGCCGGAAATCACTATGACATGAAGATCGGGGTTAGCCATCTTTATGCCGGTAGCAAACGGGAGCGCGCGGCCGTGCGCAGTGTGCAGGGTATCGAAATCCATGTATCCGGGTGCGCGGGAGGAGCAGCCTATACCGGAGACTATAACGGTCTTGTCGCGGTCAAGGCCCAGCTCATCTATGGCGCGGATTATGTTTCCCATCACGATGCCGTTGCCGCAGCCGGGGCACCAGATATGGGGCATATGGGACTCTCTGAGGTAATCTTGTACGTTCGTCATTTTGAAATCACCGCCATTACGTCGTTGTAAAGTTCTTCGGTCTTGAACAGCTCGCCGGAAGCCTTAGCTATCAGGCTGACCTTGGCCTTGCCTTCGGTGTAGCGTTCAACCTCGCCCACATACTGGCCAAGGTTCATTTCGGGAACGATTATGTTCTTCACGTTCCCGTTAAGCAGGGACTGATATTCCGTCTTGGGGAACGGCCAAAGCATCTTCACGGTGAAAAGGCCCGCCTTGATGCCTTCGCTGCGCAGCCGCTTGACTATGTTCATGGAAGTCCTGGCCACGGAACCGTACGCCACGAATATATGCTCTGCATCGTCGGTCATGTACTTTTCGTTTATGGCGAAGTTGGGATCGTTCTCCTTCACCTTGCCGTTTATGCGCGCCATCAGCTTTTCATGCACAGCGGGGGTGTTGGTAGGGAAGCCGGTCTCGCCATGGGAAAGGCCGGTCACGTGGAAGTGATAGCCTTCGCCGTAGGCCGCCATCGGGGGAACCATGCTGCCTTCTTCAACCTTGTAGGGCAGATAGTCCTTGCTGGGCGCTTCGGCGGGATGCACGCGGTCAACAACTTCGTAATCGTCTTCCAGCGCAACGCCTTCACGCATGTGCGCAATGACTTCGTCCGTCATCAGCAGCACGGGCGTGCGGTACATTTCCGCAAAGTTGAACGCCTTTATGGTCAGCTCATACATTTCCTTAACGGAGCTGGGGCAAAGGGTTATCATGGGATGGTCGCCGTGCGTACCCCAGCGGGCCTGCATCACGTCGCCCTGTGCGGGGGAGGTGGGAAGGCCGGTGGAGGGGCCTGCGCGCATTATCATGGCAACAACTATGGGCAGTTCCGCCATGGCAGCGTAACCTATAAGCTCCTGCTTAAGGGAGAAGCCCGGGCCGCTGGTGGCAGTCATTGCCTTTTTGCCGGCCAGGCTTGCGCCGCAAACGGCCGCTATGGAAGCGATCTCGTCCTCCATCTGAAGGAACTTGCCGCCTACTTTGGGGAGCAGTATGCTGGACTGCTCGGCTATTTCCGAGGAAGGGGTTATGGGGTAACCCGCAAAAAGACGCATGCCCGCCTTTATTGCGCCCATAACGCAGGCTTCATTGCCCTGCAGCAGAATTGCCTTGCTCATTTGTCGCCCTCCTTAATCACTTTGATCGCCAAATCAGGGCAGCGCAGCTCACACATATAGCAGGCTATGCATTCATCCTGATTAACCACCGTGGCCTTCTCCGTTTCTTCGTCAAGGCCAAGCACCTTCTTGGGGCAGAACGCCGCGCATATGCCGCAGCCCTTGCACCATTTCCGGTTGATTTCGATTCTGTTCATCAATACAAACCTCTGCAATCATTTTGGGCAGAGCGTACAGTACCAACTCCGCCATGTATGATTGTACTGCATATCCGTTAAAATGTCTACAAATTTTTTATATTTTTATTCATTCATGATAGCTGGCGGCGTTTTTAGCCAAATGCATAATTTTAGCTTATTTCTCTGGATTTTAGTATTTTCGGCTCCACGGATTCCCGTATTCTTGTATCCTTGTATACAGCATAATCATTTTATATTTTGGTATAATTATGCATTATTTTTTACAGCGAAACAAAATGCGGCAGCAACATAAATTGCCGCCGCAAAGCAAATCATACGTTCAGTTTTATCAATAATTGTCGGCCTTTATTTCAAAGTAAGCCTTGGGGTGCGCGCACACGGGGCAAACCTCCGGCGCCTTGGTGCCGATGTGTATATGGCCGCAGTTGCTGCATTTCCAAACAACTATGCCATCCCGCTCGAACACCTTGCCGTTTTCAATGTTCTCTATCAGCTTATTGTAGCGTACTTCGTGTTCCTTCTCTATCTTGCCGACCGCCTCGAACAGATACGCAATGTGGTCAAAGCCTTCTTCCTTGGCCACGGCCGCAAACTGGGCATACATATCCGTCCATTCATAGTTTTCGCCCGCAGCAGCATCCTTCAGGTTTGTCAGCGTATCAGGCACCTTGCCGTCGTGCAGCAGCTTGAACCACATTTTTGCATGTTCCTTTTCGTTGCCGGCGGTTTCTTCGAATATGGCTGCTATCTGGTTATAGCCTTCCTTCTTGGCGGCGGACGCATAGTAGGTATACTTATTCCTGGCCTGGCTTTCGCCCGCAAACGCAGCCATCAGATTCGCTTCGGTCTTGCTTCCCTTGAGTTCCATTTTTAATTTTCTCCCTTCAATTTCTTTTCATCGTTTTATATTCTGTCTTTTTTCAGCGGTATTCATTCCGCTGCGTTTGGGCGCACCGTGCGCATATTCCGGAAAACAGCATGCTCACGCCGTCCACATATATGTCGCGCTGCGCATTGGCTGCCGCGCAAACATCCGGCAGCGGCACCATTATGTCAAACATTCTGCCGCAGTGTGAGCATACGGCATGGTTGTGATGCACAATGTTGCCATCGAACCTGTCCGCCCCGTTCGGATTGGAAATTTTGAGCACCTTGCCCGCGGCCGCAAGCTGATTAAGGTTGCGATACACGGTTGCAATGCTTATGTTCGGTTCCTGCTCCTTCACCATCTCGTGCAGTTCATCCGCCGTGGGATGAACAGGATTCGTCCTGAGCGTGTTCAGTATTATTTCCCTCTGCCGGGAATAGATCATGCGCTTTCCTCCTCTTTCAATATTAGTAACAGTTCTTAATCTTATTATATTTATTTTTTGTGTGATGTCAAGATGAAATTTGCAAAATATCTGTTTTTCGCCTGCCAGAATAAAAAAGAACCCCGAATCGCTTCGGAGTTCTTCGTTTTTGCCTTTTCTAATTCACCGATATACCGCTGCGCGGAACAAAGGGGATTAGCCCCAAAGGTGGGGGGACGTTCTGCGTCCGCCAAAAAACGGAGGCTTGTGGGTTTTAAGCTGTCAGCTTACCTTCCCTTGCGCGCCTGGAAGCAGGCGGAGCAATAGATGGGCCTGTCGTTCTTGGGAACGAAAGGAATCTTGGTGGGCGCGCCGCACGCCGCGCAAACGGCGTCGTACATCTCACGCTCGCCGGAGCGCTGGGACTTACGAGCGTTCCTGCACGCCTTGCAACGGATGGGCTCGTTCTGGAAGCCTTTTTCGGCATAGAATTCCTGCTCACCGGCCGTGAATACGAATTCAGCGCCGCAATCCTTGCATACCAATGTCTTGTCCTGGAACATGTGTGTGTTTCCCCTTGTAAATATTATTTATTTGGCTGTACCAAACTTCGGCTGACCTGGTCTTTGCCCCCACACTCGCCGCCCGGGGCTTCCGCTACTGAGCGTAATTGCCTCCCACTACCGGCCCTCTCGCGCGTTATGCGCGGACGGACTTACATCTAAGCCGCACCATGCTCACGGGCGCTTTGGCCCGCTTATGTGGATCGTTTCGCCTGCGACTGGCATCGACTTTCAACCACAGACCCGAAGCGTTGGTATAACTTTGTCTATTATATTGCACCCATCCAAAAAGTGCAAGCAGTTTAAGCCGCAGAAAAATAATATATTCTGCTTATCTGTGGGGCATTTCGTCATATGCCGCGCGCGGGCCGCCGACGTATTTGGGCCGTGTGCGCGCCATGGTAACGTTTGCTTCGCCTATATGGCGCGTTTTTGCGTGAACAGGCACCACTACCGGATGCATATGCATGCCAATAAACGTGCCGCCTATGTCCATGCCGGCGCTTGCCCTGCCGCGCAGATCCTCCACCATAACATGGTCGTCAAAGCGCGCCACCGCCTCCATTGAGAATGCGCCGCCCGCATGCAGCTGCGGCTTCACCCAAACCTGCTGAAGGTGATACTTTTCCATGCATTCGCGCTCCACAACAAGGCAGCGGTTAAGATGCTCGCAGCACTGCACCGCAAGATACAGCCCGTGTTCCTTTATTTTGGGCAGCACCGCGTCCATTATGGCCTTCGCGGCTTCCACGCTGGAGCCCGTGCCTATAAGCTTGCCCATCACTTCGCTCGTGGAGCAGCCTATAACCAATATATCGCCCTTTTTAAGCGTATCCGCAGCCTCAAGCAGTTCGTCTATCGCGGCGTTGGCCTGAGCATTTATGCTTTCATATGCGCTCATATGCTTTTCCTCCTGTTTTTCCTTTATAAGCGGGATTATTATAGCACAAATGCGCAGCCGTAGCAAAATAATATATACTGCCGTTGAAAAAAGGTATCAAAGCGTGCTATAATCCAATCAATCCACTTTGTTAAAGGAGATTACCATGAAAATCACAGAAGTCCGGCTCGGCATGATATCCGTGCCGCTGCGCGTTCCCTTCAAGACCGCTCTGCGCTCCGTAAACAGCGTAGAGGATGTGGTGGTAGAAATACACACCGACACCGGAGCCGTCGGCTACGGCGAAGCACCACCCACCGGCGTTATAACCGGCGATACCACCGGCGCAATAATCGGCGCCATGAAGGACCACATTATAAAGACCCTTGTCGGCCGCGATGTGGACGATTTTGAAAGCGTTACCAAGGCGCTCAACGGCTGCATAGTGCATAACACCTCCGCCCGCGCGGCAGCAGACATGGCGCTGTGGGATCTTTACGGCCAGCTGCACAACATCCCCGTGTACAAGCTGCTTGGCGGCGGACGCAGCAGCATAGTGACCGATATCACCATAAGCGTAAACAAGCCCGAGGAAATGCAGCGCGACGCCATAAACGCCGTGGAGCGCGGCTATGACTGCCTTAAGGTAAAGGTCGGCAGCGATCCTTCGCTGGACGTTGCGCGCCTGAGCGCCATACGCGAGGTTGTGCCCAAGGACATCTGCATCCGCATAGACGCCAACCAGGGCTGGACGCCCAAGCAGGCCGTGCGCATACTGAACGACATGCAGGACCGCGGCCTTGACATAGAATTTGTTGAGCAGCCGGTAAAGGCACTGGACTTCGAAGGCATGAAGTACGTTACCGAGCGCAGCTATGTGCCGGTATTGGCGGACGAGAGCGTATTCAGCCCCGCTGATGCGCTGAAGATAATGCAGATGGGCGCGGCGGACATGGTGAACATAAAGCTTATGAAGTGCGCCGGCATAACGAATGCCCTCAAGATAGCTTCCGCTGCCGAGGTTTACGGCGTGGAGTGCATGATAGGCTGCATGCTGGAAGCAAAGATAAGCGTTACTGCGGCGGTGCATCTTGCCTGCGCAAAGAGCATAATAACCAAGATAGACCTGGACGGTCCCGTGCTTTGCAAGGAAGATCCCATCAAGGGCGGCGCAGTATTCAACGAAAAGCTTATCTCGCTGCCCAATGAACCCGGCCTTGGCATAAAGGGCATAGAGGAAGGCAAAATACATTACATAGACTGATACCCCCTAACACTAAAAACACGAAGGAGGCTGTAACAATATGGATTATCGTGAACTGGCGGGCAATTCCGTATCGCTGCTCGGCTACGGATGCATGCGTTTCCCCACCAACGAGGCGGGCGAAATAGACGAACCGCGCGCGGAAAAGCTGCTGCTTAGGGCATATGAGCAGGGCGTGAATTATTTTGACACCGCATGGCCCTATCACAGCGGCAAAAGCGAAGCGTTCGTGGGTAGGGTGCTTGCCAAGCTTGACCGCGACAGTTTTTACATTGCAACCAAGCTGCCCATGTTCACAATAGAAAGCCTTGAACAGGCAAAGGAGATATTCAACACCCAGCTTGAGCATCTTCAAACTGACCACGTTGATTATTACCTTCTTCATTCGCTGGATGAAGCCAAATGGCAAAAGGTGCTTGACCTTGGCATTCTGCCGTTCCTTGAGGAGCAGCAAAGGCTTGGCCGCATAAAGAAGCTCGGCTTTTCTTTCCATGCGCCGTATGGTGTTTTCAAGCGCATAATAGACTACCGCAATTGGGACTTCTGCCAGATACAGTTCAACTATATGGATACCGAGCATCAGGCAGGGCTCAAGGGTCTTGAATACGCCGAAAGCAAGGGCGTTGGCATTGTTGTAATGGAACCCGTAAAGGGCGGCACGCTTGCCGCTCTCCCCTTATATGCTTCAGATCCGCTCATTGCGGCAGATCCCGGCAAATCCATGGCTTCCTGGGCGCTGCGCTACGTTGCCGGTTTTGACAACGTTAAGGTCATACTCAGCGGCATGAGCAACGAGGAACAGTTGGAAGATAATCTTTCCACATTCTCGCCCTATGTGACGTTTACCGACCATGAAAAGGTTGCGCTGGACGCTGCCATAACCGCGCTCAAGGCCCGCCCGAACAACGGCTGCACGGGCTGCAAATACTGCCTGCCCTGTGCAAGCGGGGTCGAAATTCCGCGCGTGTTCCGCGTGTGGAATGATTTCCAGCGGTATCAGAACGAGGATGCCGCAGCTGCGGATTATGGCTACATTCCCACGCTTGGCCGCGCGCAGAACTGTATCCGCTGCGGCATGTGCGAGGAGCGCTGCCCGCAGGGCATAAAGATACGCAATGATTTGAAAACCATCGCCGCTCAGCCCTGGGCAAACAAGGCATAATAAAACAAAGAAGTAAAAAGGCTGCCGTAAGGGCAGCCCTTTTTGCGGCTTAAATCCCGCTCATCTGCTGCATTTCGCGCTTCAGTGTTTTCAAAATATGCTTTTCAAGGCGGGAAATGTAGCTTTGTGATATTCCCATCATGTCCGCCACCTGCTTCTGCGTCAGCTCGCTGCGCCCGCCAAGGCCGAAACGCAGTTCCATTATGCGCTTCTCCCGCGGGTTCAGCCTGTTCATGGCAATATTCAGCAATTCCTTATCCACCTCGTCCTCTATATCTCGGCAAACAAGGTCGTTATCCGTGCCGAGTATGTCCGAAAGCAGCAGTTCGTTGCCGTCCCAGTCTATATTCAGCGGCTCGTCAAGCGAAACTTCCATTTTCAGCTTGCTGCTGCGCCGCAGGTGCATCAATATCTCGTTTTCTATGCAGCGCGAGGCATACGTTGCAAGCTTTATCTTCTTTCCTGCGTCGAATGTGTTCACGGCCTTTATAAGCCCTATCGCGCCTATCGATATAAGATCCTCTATATTCACGCCCGTGTTTTCAAATTTGCGTGCAATGTATACCACCAGCCTTAGATTGCGCTCTATCAGCACGCGGCGCATGCTTTCATCCCCCGCCGCGAGCGCGCCTATGCATTCCGCCTCCTCCTGCTTGCTCAGCGGCGGCGGCAGCGCTTCGCCGGAGTTCACGTAATGCACCGGCATGCCAAGGCCAAGCGCGCAGTATATTCCCTCAATTATCCTGCGTATCAGTTCCCTCGCTTTGTTTAATATGTTCATAGGCTCTCCTTTGCTATATGATATGGCACAATGGCCTCCGCTCCGCTTATTGGTTCGGCGCTTATTGCAAGCAATGCGTCCGTATCCGTGCCGTCTATGCGCATTCTGTCCGGCTTCAGCGCGTATATTATTCCCTGTCCGTTTATGGTCGATAGCGGCACGGGTATGCGCGCCGCGCCAAGCAGCGCCGGAATGTGCGCTATCACCACCGCCGCGCCCGTTACAGGCTCCGTCAAAAAGCAGCCTGAATCCCTAAGCGCGCATAGTTCATATTCCGCGCCGTCTATACTTACATAAAGCCGCGCCATGCCTGCCGCAAGCGCCCTGCGCAAGCGATAATACCGCACAAGCCTTGGCAGGAATGCGGCTGCCGCGCCGCTTATCAGCAGCATACGCATGTATTTGGGCAGCAGTACCGCGCCGCCATAGTCAGCGCCGCCCAGCGCATATGCTGCCCCGCCCGCAAGCCACGCGCTTATCAGCACCGCCGCGGCGTTTTCCGCATATTGGCGTATATTTTGCGGCCTTATGAACAGCGCAAGCACAAGCCCAAGAGTCACCTTTGCGCCGAAGCTCCACAGCGCCGGCAGGCTCAGCGCAGCTATCGCATACGCGCAGCCTATCGCCCCGAATGCCGCCGTACGCCGCAGGCTGCACGGCCTGCCCACAAGCGCCGCCGCCATGCGCAGCACAAGCATATCCATCAAAAGATTGTCCAGCGCATACAGCTCTATATACATGCACATCACCCGCGTATACATTACCATATGCATGCTTTTCATCGTGTAGAACAACCGCCGAAACAATGCGGCAATGTTGTCGATTAAATTTAAGCATAGCAAAACGGCGGCCTTTATGGCCGCCGCGCAATGCTTTTTCAGTGTGTAGTTATATATTCTATTATATCCCGCGCGGCATATTTGTTTATCTCCTGCCGCTGGCATGAATGCATATGCTCGCGCTCCGCTTCGCTTGAAAGCAGCTTTACCGCCGCCGCGGCATTTCCCGCCGCGTCGCGCCCGCTCAGCGAAAGCCCGTGCTTAACGAAGAAGCGCACGTTTTCTTCCTCCCAGCCCGGCAGCGGGGACATATGCACAAGCGCTATCTCCTTGACCGCCGCCTCTGTCGAGCTTAGTCCGCCGGGCTTGCTTATCAGCACGTCCGCCGCATCCATATATTCTGATACGCGCGTGGTGTACCCGGTGGCAAACAGCCGGCATTTGCCGCCGTATTTCTTTTCAAGCTCCGTGCGCAGTTCGTCGTTCGTCCCGCACAGGGCAACTATCGCCGTATCACGGGGCATCATAGGCAGCAGCCGCTCCGTCAGTTCCTTCACGTTTCCAAAGCCCATACTGCCCGTCATCATCATAAGTATCGGCACGTCCTGCGGCAGGCCAAGCCTTTCGCGCGCGGTGCGCTTATCCGTTTTTATTATCTTGTTTTCCGATACGGGTATTCCGCTTGGGATATACAGCCTGTTCGGCGCCTTCTTTTCATAATCCGCCACTATGTCCTTATGCGGCACAAAATATGCGTCAAGGCAGGTATCGCTCACAAACGTTGTGTAGCAATAATCCGTTGCCACGAAATAACCCTTAAACGGCATTCCCCAGTTTCTCAGATAGCTCATCGCCTCCGCCGCAAATACATGCGTAGCAACTACTGTATCCACGCCGTTTATGCTGCAAAATTTGGCTATTCTGTCCGCAAAGCCAGCGCTTTCATAGTATATCGCCGATTGATACGGCCCATCTGCCATGCGCGCGGCTATGCGTTCCCCTGTCTTGAATATGCGTGGGTTATACAGCGCACTTTTTATATGTATCTGCTTTATTCGTTCGGAACGGCGCGGGGAATCAAACATAAGCGTATCGGCTATTATTGCGCTTATACCGCGCGCCTCCGCCTGTTCCATCAGCGCCTTTGCCGCGCTGTTATGCCCTTCGCCGTTGTTGCTGGATAATATCAGCAGCTTCACTTATTCTGCCCTCCCTGCCTTGCGTTCATCCGCTTATACAGCCGCACGAGCCGCGGCCTATTATATCGCTGTATCATTATGAACGGGATATTCGATAGTCCGTAAAGCACCGTTGCAACTATGCTCAGCCACCCCGTCATCGTTATAAGCAGCACCGGGCTTATTACAAGCAGCGCCCAATGCACCGCCTCCGCCACGCAGGTTTCCCGCGCAAGCAGTTCAAAATGCGCGCCGGATACGTCCCCGCCAACGCTTTTGCGCACGGTTTTGTTTTGGGCGAAAGCGAATTTGCTCTTGTCCGGCATTTTGTCCTTCCATTTGGCAATGCCCAGCTTTTCGTAAACCTTGCCGTCCTTTTCCCATGCATACGGCGCATACGGGAATTTTTCCGGATCAAACTTTGCGCGCGGCAGCTTTTCGCCCAAAATGTGCGCAAGTATGCCTATTATTCCCGCCGTTACAACAAACGCCAACACATTAAGCAATAATTCCTTCATCGTATAATACCACTCCTTATGCAATGGATTATACATTTACGCCCCGCCGTAAACCAGCCGGTTAAGATTGATAAAGAGTGAAATAATTGTGAATGTAAGCAAAAAGGAGCCTTTTACGGCTCCTTTAATATGCTTTGTCCGCTTATTCTCCGCGGTTTCTGAGGAAGCTGGGAAGATCCAGATTGTTCTTCTCCTTGGGGTTATACTCGGTCTTGTTCAGATCCTTGCGCGTAACGTGCGGGGTCACTTCCTCGCCGTCGGGCAGGGGAGCGGAGTATTCCGGCTTCCTCGTGCGGCGCTCGTACCATACTTCGGGCTCCTTCTGCTCGCTGCGCTGCGCCTTCATGGAGCCTATCGTCTGGCGGACGGAGTTTTCGGGCTTTTTGTCCGCTACCTGGTCCGCGCCTTCAAAGCCGGTGGCTATAACGGTTATGCGTATGGCGTCGCCCAGCTCGTCGTCTATGCCCGCGCCGAATATGATGTTCGCGCCGGGGTCGGCGAAGTTGCGGATGAATTCGGAAGCCTCGTTCACTTCCTTCAGGCCCATCTGCGGGCCGCCGGTGATATTGATTATCAAGCCGCGCGCGCCGTTTATGCTGGTTTCGAGCAGGCTGCTTTCAACGGCCTGCTTCGCGGCCTCTATGCCGCGGTTTTCGCCGGAGGCCATGCCTATGCCCATGTGCGCCATGCCGCGCTCGCGCATTATGGTGCGAATATCCGCAAAGTCAAGGTTTACTATGCCGGGCTGGGAAATAAGGTCGCTTATGCCCTGAATACCCTGGCGCAGCACGTCGTCCGCAATGCAGAACGCCTCGGTAAACGTTACGTTGTTCACCGTGTCAAGCAGCCTGTCGTTAGGAATTATTATAAGCGTATCAACGTTTTCCTTCAGGTTGGTTATGCCGTTTATGGCGTTGTTCATCCTTACCTTGCCTTCAAAACCGAAAGGCTTGGTGACCACGCCTATCGTCAATATGCCCAGCTCCTTTGCGCATGCGGCAACTATCGGCGCGGCGCCAGTGCCGGTGCCGCCGCCCATGCCCGCAGTTATGAACACAAGGTCGCTATCCTTAATGGCTTCGGTTATGGCTTCGCGGCTTTCTTCCGCCGCCTTGCGGCCCATTTCGGGATCCGCTCCCGCGCCCAGTCCCTTTGTGGCCTTTTCGCCAATCTGAACCTTTTGCCCTGCGCGGGAATGATAGAGCGCCTGCTTATCGGTATTTACCGAAATGAACTCCACTCCCTTCAGGCCGTATTGTATCATGCGGTTCACGGCGTTGTTGCCCGCGCCGCCCACGCCAACCACCTTAAGTTGCGCAGGCTGGCTGCTTTCAAAATCCAGTCCAAACGGCATATATCATGTCCTCCTCATTATTTGAATAAGTCTATCAGCTTTTTGAATACGTTTTTACCCGGCCTTGCCCCCTCAAGCCTGCCGGCATTGTCCTCATCGGATGCATGCATCACGAAATCCATAACGGAAAATGCGCTTGCATAATTCGGCGAGGACAGTCTTGGCATCCAGGGCATCCTTACCTGAACGCTTGTGCCAAGCTCCTTTTCCATAAATTCGCAGCAGCCGCGCATCAGCGTTACCCCGCCGCCGCTCATATAAACCGGCAGCTTAGGCGTTATCTCAACGCCCATCTCGCCGAGCGCTTCCCTTATCAGCCGGCAAAGCTCGCGCGTACGTTCTTCTATTATATACTGTATCGCTTCATGCTCAACATACATCATTCCCCCGCCGGGAACGCGTATAGTGTCTATACTGTCCTGATAATCAAGGGAATAAACATATCTGCGTTTAACGGTTTCCGCAACCGCTTCCTTTATGCCTATGCCGTAGCCAAGGTCTGACGTAAAGTGCGCCCCGCCAACGGCTATTGTACGCATGTCCATAAGCGCCGCGTTTTTAACCAGCGAAATGTCCGTATGCGTAGCGCCCGAATCTATAAGCACAGCGCCTTCGCTGCGCTCGTTTTCGGGAATTACGAAAACGCCTTCGCTAAGCGGAACGGCAATGTACATGTCCGCATCAAGCCCAACGCGCAGCAGCGCGTCGCTCACAAGCTGCTTAAAACGGTTATCCACATAAAGGTGGGATACCTTTGCCGAAAAGCCTTCCGCCATAACGCCTATAGGCATGTCCGACCTTACGGCGCCCTGAACGGTAAACTCAACAGGCGTTGAATGGATAAGCGAATAGCCGTCCGGCGCCGCAAAATCAAGCGAGGCATTTATAACGTCGTCTATGTCCCTGTGCGTTATTCGCCGCTGCTTGCCCTTGAAGTTCACTTCGCCCTGCTGCAAAACAAGCTTTGTAAACGGCGCGGGAACGCCAACGGATATATCGCGCACCCTGTGCCGCGCCTCCGCCTCTGCCGCGCTGAGCGCATCTATAATTGCGTCCGCAAGCTGCTGCTCATCCTCGAACGCGCCGTGCTTATAGCCCGGGTATTCCTTTATGCCCGCGCCCTGCACAAGTATATTATCCCGCCCGTCCGTACCGCAAATAAGGCAGATGACCTTTGAACTGCCGATATCGAGTATTGCCGTGTTCTGACCCATTCTGCCTCCTTTGCCGTATTAACCAAGCCGCCTTTATATAGCTGTTAACAGCATACCACAAGCGCGCCCGCTTTCGCAATATTATTTGCACCTAAATGTATAAAAGTTACGTTTAGGCAACATATTTCCCATACCCTGCCATTACCCGGAGAATGCGTCCGTAGGCCCGGGCGTGCGCATTGGCGTATCCTCAGGCGTGGACGTTACGCTCGGCTGCGCCGTCGCATTCGGGTCGGGCGTGGCGTTCGGGTCAGGCGTAGTGTTCGGCTCCGCAGTAACTTCCGGCGTTGCGATGGCTATCGGTTCCGCCGTCTTTTCCGGCGAATATACCGGATCGCCCTGTGCGGAAAGGTCAAGCGTGCCGTCCGTATCATGCCCCATTGACCTAAGCGTTGGCAAAACGGTCTTAAAATCGGCCAGCTTTTCTTCCGCCCTGTCCGGCTGGCCAAGGTGTATCCTTACGCCGGACGCGGTTTCCATATTTATGCTCAGCGGGTTGCCAAGGTCTATTCCGGTTATCTCCTTTTCAAGTCCGGCGGAATACACGGCCTCAAGCAGGCTTATCATAGTGCGGGAATTGAAGTCCGATTCTTCACCAAGCCTTTGGTTAACATGATAACCGCTGCTGCCCATGCCCGATATCTGTATAAGCCCTGAATAGTCCGCGCGTGCGCCTATATAAAGCACATATCCGTCCTTATCTATTACCGCCTGCGCATTCATGCCCACAAGCACCGCCGCTTCCTCGCGCTCTGTTATGTTCACCACCAGCTTGTCCGGATACACGCGGGTAACAACGGCGGAGGCGATATATGCATTCTGCTCCATTCGGTTTTCCGCCTCGTCAATGCGTTCAAGCCACATGTGCTTGCCCACGCTCAGTCCGGATGCGCTTATAAGCTCCTGTGCATCGTAATGCGTGCAGCCATATATCTCTATGCTGTCCACAATAAGCATAAAATATGTCAACACCGCCGCAGTCACAAGCATTACCGCCGCCGTTATCAAAGCAGCCAGCTTTATTATCTTCTTTCTTCTTTGGCGCGCGCGCTTTTCCTTCTCGGTCAGCTTTCTTTTGCGCCTTGCGTCCGCGCGCTTGGCCTCGCCCACGGTGCGCTTCTTTTTCTTCTTTGTTTTCGGCTCTTCCTCGTCCTCTTCCGTTTCAAAAAAAGGCTCATCCGCAAACGGGTCGGCGTTCTCTTCCTGCTCCGCATCTGCGTCATCTTCGCCGTAAGGCTGTTCTTTCTCGGCTTCCGGCTCGGCAGTATTTTCCGTTTCTTCGGTATCTATATCGTCTGTGCTGTCCGCTGCGCTTGCTTCTTCGCCCGTATTTTCATCTTCTGCGGTTTCTTCGGCCGTTATCCGTTCTTCTTCGTATTCTTCCGCCTCCGGCTCATCCGCCCGTTTGAAGGGTCTGAGATTAAGCGTATGGCCTTCACCGCCTGCCCCATCGCGCCATGGCTCGTTCCCTTCGCCCTTCACAGCATCAGTTTTCCTTTCGTATTATTTGCGCGCCCAGTGCATTGAGCGTTTCATGCAGCTTGTCATACCCGCGGTCTATCAATTCCGCGTGGTCTATTATCGTTTCGCCTTCTGCCGCAAGCCCCGCAAGCAGCATTGCCGCGCCCCCGCGCAGATCCCATGCCTTCACCCTTGCGCCCGTCAGCTTATCAACGCCGCGTATTATCGCCGTTCTGTCCTTTTGTGTAAAGCTTGCACCCATGCGCCCCAGCTCCGCCGCGTGGCGATAGCGGTTTTCAAACACGTTTTCAACGATTATGCTCGTTCCGCTGGCAATGGTACACAGCGCAAAAAGCTGCGCCTGCATATCCGTTGGAAAGCCCGGGTACGGCATGGTTTCCGTAAGGCGTATTTCGTTTGGTCTGTCGGGCGAGCTTATGTGCAGCATCCCCTCGCCCGCAGTTATTACAGAACCCGCTTCCTTCAGCTTTGCCGCAATGCTGCCTATATGTTCCGTGTTAACGTTTGTCAGCGTAAGCTCTCCGCCGGTTATCGCCGCGGCAGTCATAAGCGTGCCTGCAACTATTCTGTCCGGTATTATGCGGTGCGTTGTTTTTTTCTCCGCTGCGTCGCCGCCGCGGATGGTTATGGTCGAACTGCCCGCGCCTTCAATTTTATATCCAAGCTCGTTCAAAAACCGCGCCAGGTCGTCTATTTCGGGCTCTCTCGCCGCATTGAACACGGTTGTTTTTCCCTCCGCGCACGCTGCGGCCATCATAATGTTTTCCGTTGCGCCCACGCTTGGGTAATCCAAATGTATGTCCGCGCCCTTAAGCCGCCTGCCTTCGCATATTATCAGCCCGCGCTCCTCGCGCACGTCCGCGCCCAGCATCACGAGCCCTTTAAGGTGCAGATCTATCGGCCTGTGGCCTATTTCGCATCCGCCGGGGAATGTGCATACCGCCCGCCCGAAGCGCCCCAGCAGCGGCCCGAGCATGAATATACTCGATCTTATCTCCTTGCTGATGCTCTGCGGCATTATGCAGCGCTCGGCCTTTGCCGCGTCTACATGCGCCGTGCCTGCTTCAAGCGAGCAGCTTACGCCCAGCGAGCGCAGTATTTTGAGCATATTTTCAACATCGCTCAAATGTGGGCAATCGGTCAACTCCACAGGGCCCCTTGCAATAAGCGTTGCGGCCAATATGGGCAGCGCCGCGTTCTTCGCGCCCGATACGCGCGCCGTACCAACTATCTTTCTTCCGCCGGAAACCAAAATGGATGCCATCTGTTTCTCCTTCCCGCATAAAAGCTAAGCACATTCATTATTATGCGGGAAACGGCGGTATTGTTCGCGTTTTTTCAGCGCATCATTGCGTATTGCGCGAAACGTTGAGCAAAATGCCTGCCGCGCTTAAAAATATTACCAAACTTGTGCCGCCCGCGCTTATAAACGGCAGCGTTTGGCCGGTGGTGGGGGCGCTGCTTGTGGCAACCGCAATATTTACTATCGCCTGCATGCCTATTACGCTGGTTATGCCCGCGGCAAGCAGGCTGCCGAAGCGGTCCTTGCAGCGCATGGCAATGCGTATGCCCCTGTATACAAGGAACGCGTATGCGCCCATCAGCAGCACGCAGCCGATAAGCCCAAGTTCCTCGCCTATTATCGCAAATATAAAGTCGCTTTCGCCATACGGCAGAAACAGCAGCTTCTGCCGGCTGAAGTTAAGCCCCTTGCCGAATATCCCGCCGGAACCGAGCGCTATAAGCGACTGCCGCAGCTGATACGCGCCGTCCGCCTTGCTGGTCCACGGGTCCCAGAACATTGTCATTCTGGCCTTTCTGTATTCTTCGCTCAATACCGCAATCACCATTACCGGCGCCGCTATGCCCGCAAGCGTAACAAGGTGCGCCATCCGCGCCCCGCCGAAAAACAGCATCACCGCGCCCGTCATGACCATTATGACCATCATGGACATGTTTTTTTGCAGCAGCAGCAATATGCCGAAAACGCCCATTATTATAAGCATGGGCACTATGCCGTGCGAAAAGCTTGCCATAAGCTGCGGGCGTTTGGACATGAACGACGCCATGTACAGCACCAGCACGAATTTAGCCAATTCCGAAGGCTGGAAAGACAGCGGTATGCCTATTTTTGAAAAATCAAGCCAGCGCTTTGCGCCGTTTCGCTCCACGCCCCAGAATACGACCGCGACCATGAGCGCGATTATAAGTATTAGCGCAAGCGTTTTGAACTTATCCAGCGTATGGTAATCAAAAAAGCTGAGTGCAAGCATAAGCGCAAAGCCAATCGCAAAATACATGCTTTGGTTTTTAAGGTAATAAAAACCGTTGTCCATGTTCCTGCTCTGCGCGTAATAATAGCTGGCGGAAAACACCATAACAAGGCCGAACGCGCATATTATGACCACGGTTATAAGCAGCGCGAAATCAAGCGGCCCCTGCCGCTTCTGCATCGGCCTTACGCGCGCGTTCTGCGCCTTTCCCCGGGAGTTCAGCGCCGGAGAGTTGCTTACATGCTCCACTTTGCCTCCTTGCTCAGCCGCGTTTTAATACGTTAAAGCTTATTCACAAGCTCCTTAAATATTTCGCCGCGCTGTTCATAGTTATCGTATATGCCCCAGCTTGCCGCCGCCGGGGAAAGCAGCACCGCGTCCCCGCTTTGGGCCAAGCCTTCCGCCTGCTTTAGCATATCTATCATAGGCCCGTCGTTCACATACACGGGCGAATACCCCGTCTTTTCCGCGGCATGCTTTATCGCCGGCACGTTCAGTCCGCTTGCTATTACCGCCTTTACCTTGCCGTCAAACGCTTCAAACAGCGGCGCAAAGTCGCTCTTCTTGTCGTAATTGCCCACGCCAAGCAGCAGTATCGTAGGCCGTGTCATGGCCTGCACGGCCTTTATGGTGGAATCGGGGTTGGTGCCCTTTGAATCGTTTATCCATGCCACGCCGTCCTTTTCCCGCACGAACTCTATCCTGTGCTCAACGCCCGGGAATTCCCTAAGTCCGCGCCTTACGCCCTCCGCGTCAAGCCCCTGGCTCATGGCAAGGCATATCGCGCACAGCGCGTTTTCTATATTATGCCTGCCCGGTATCCTCAGCTCGCTTGTTGCGATAAGGTCCGTCTCCTTGCCGTCCAGGCGGAATATAATTCTTCCGTTTCTTATAAACGCGCCGTTTTCCGGCTCGGTCTCCTGCGAAAAATAAAGTATCCTTGCCCGCGTAAGCTTCGCCATGTCCCGCACGATGGGATCGTCGTAATTCAGCGCGGCAAAGTCGTTCTCTGTCTGGTTTTCAAAGCCGCGGCACTTTGCGGCAATGTAATTCTCCATCTTGTACTGGAAGCGGTTCAGATGGTCCTCCGTAATGTTCAGCATGCCGAACGCATTCGCATGGAAGTCCGCAATGCTTTCAAGCTGCAATGCCGCCGTCTCTGCCACAACATAGTCGCCCGCCTTAGTTTCGCGCGCATGCGCCGTTATGGGCACGCCTATGTTGCCCAGCACAAAGGTATGCTTTCCGGCAGCCTTGAATAATTCTCCCGTAAGCGCGGTGGTGGTGGTTTTGCCGTTTGTGCCGCTTATGCAAATGAACTTTGTGCCGCGGTTGCAGTAGCGATATCCAAGCTCTATCTCGCCTATGACCTCCGCGCCTGCCGCGCGTGCCTGCTCAACAAAGGGGCTGAATATGGGCACCACCGGACTTAATACAACAAGATCCGCGCCCTTTACAGCCTCGGCATGGTCAACACCCAGCGCGTCTTTATACTCTATGCCGCTCAGTTCTTCCTTTAGACCCTTTATGTCCGTTTTCATATCGTTTACGGTAACGTCATAGCCCAGCTCGTATAAAAGCTTTGCGCTGGCTATGCCGCTTTTGGCCATGCCTATGACCACCGCTTTTTTCCCGTTCTTTTCCATTTGCCCTTTACCTCCCCCTTATGATTGAAGTTATATTGAATGCGCGTGCATTTATTCGTAAAAAAAGGGGCCGTTCAGTGCCGGTCAGGAGGCTTGAGACAAAAGAGCCGCGCTCTGTCTCAAGCATCTTAACCTTCAAGCGCACGCCGTGCCAAGCGCCAAGGAACCACGGCTTCGCCCGCACGCACCGAACGACCAAACAAAAATTTTATAGATATGCCAACAGGCACACTAAACAAAGCAGTACGGTAATTATCATATATACCGAAACTATGCGCGTTTCAGTATAGCCCAGAAGCTCGAAATGATGGTGCAGCGGGGCCATTTTGAATATGCGCTTTTTTCTCAGTTTATAGGAGCCAACCTGCAATATGCAGGAAACGCTGCTGGCCACGAAGCAGCCGCCCATTATGGCAAGCAGCAGCACGCTGCGGCTGAATATGGCCATTGCGGATATTGCGCCGCCAAGCGCCATGGAGCCGGTATCTCCCATGAACACGCGGGCGGGGTAAGTGTTGTATCGCAGGAATCCAAGGCAGCCGCCCGCTACGGAGGCCGCGAATATGGCCATGGAGCTCAGCTCCGCGCTGTACTGCGTCTGCACGGCTTGTCCTTCGGCTACTGGAGCCTTCACCGCGGCAGCCATATAGATGAATATCATCATCATGCTTGTTGAATACACAAGCGACACGCCGGAGCAAAGCCCGTCAAGTCCGTCGGTAAGGTTTACCGAGTTCACCGTGCCTATGATTATGAACATCATGGCCGGTATATAGAATATGCCAAGGTCCCACTCCGCCTTGAAGAAGGCAAGGTATATCTTCGACCCTATGAACGGGGACTGATACGCATACAGCGCCAATATAAACGCTATTGCGAACTGCGCTATTATCTTTTGGTACGGCCTGAGGCCGATTGTGTTCTTCTGCTTCACTTTAAGGAAGTCATCTAAAAAGCCTACCAATGCGAACGCCGCCGTTGCAAGCAGCGCGGGAAGCGCAAGCTCAGTAGCGTTGAGCGAAAATGCAAGCGTGCCAACCAGTATGCCCGCAATGAACATCATGCCGCCCATCGTTGGCGTGCCGGCCTTGCTCAGGTGGCTCTGCGGGCCGTCGCTGCGCTCATTCTGGCCGAACTTCAGCCTTCTTAGCATCGGTATTATCACCGGGCCCAGCGCTATCGTCACCACGGCCGAAACAATAAAAGCATATATCGCGTATTTCATACTATTCCTCCGATAAAAGGACGCTTCGGCCCCTTCTTATCTTCTGTCCAGCTCCTCAAGCATCTCGGCAACAATCTCCTTTTCGTCAAAATGGCGCTTTCCGCCGCCTATTTCCTGATAGTTTTCGTGTCCCTTGCCCGCAAGGACTATAACGTCCTTCTCCTTCGCGTTTTCAAGCGCGTATTTTATCGCCTCGCGTCTGTCCTCTATCACAACGTGCGGGCAGCCGGACTTGTTCACGCCCTCCACCACGCTTTCAATTATGCTCATCGGCTCCTCGTTGCGCGGATTATCGCTCGTAACTATAAGAAAGTCCGAATACCGCCCGGCGATTTCGCCCATTATGGGGCGCTTTGCCTTGTCGCGGTTGCCGCCGCAGCCGAAAAGGGTAACCACCCTGCCGCGGGCAAAGCCGCGCACCGTGCGCAGCACGTTTTCAAGCGCGTCCGGCGTATGCGCATAATCGAGCAGCACGCTGTAATCCCCGTCCGTGGGCAGGGGCTCAAGCCTGCCGGATACGGATTTGAGCCTTGCCAAGCCTTCGCGTATATCGTCCGCGTCAAAGCCGAGCAGCATGCACGCCGCAGCCGCGCCCAGCGCGTTGAACACGCTGAAAAGCCCCGGTATGCTTATTTTTATATTTATGCTGCCCTCCGGCGTGCGCATGGCGAACTGCGCGCCGGCGGTGGTTATCTCTATGTCGCTTGCGAAAAAGTCCGCCTTTTCCCTTACGCCGAACGTAGTCAGCGGGATATCAAGCCCTTCTGTTATGCCTGCACAGTGCGGATCATCCGCGTTCACAACGGCGCGTTTGGACTGCAAGAACAGCTTTTTCTTCGCCGCAAGATAATTATCGAACGTTTTATGATAGTCAAGATGGTCCTGCGTAAGGTTCGTGAATATGCCTATGTCGAACTCCACGCCGTGCACCCTCGCCTGGTCCAGCGCATGGGACGAAACCTCCATCACCACCAGCTCCACGCCGGCGTTCTTCATGTCCCGCAGTATTTTTTGAAGGTCAACGCTTGCGGGCGTGGTGCGCTCGGTCTCCAGTATCCTGTCGCCTATCAGGTTGTGTATTGTGCCTATCAGGCCAACCTTCAGCCCCGCCTCCTCGGCGATGCTCTTTATCATGTATGTTGTGCTGGTTTTGCCGTTGGTTCCGGTAACGCCTATCATCTTCATTTCCCTGGAAGGATAGCCGTAATATGCCGCCGCCATTTCCGCCATTGCAATGCGCGTGTTCGGCACGATAAGCTGCGGCAGGTCTATGTCCAGCCTGCGCTCTACTACCAGCGCCGCCGCGCCTGCTTCCTTTGCCATTGGCGCGTATTCATGCCCATCGGAAAACGTACCCGTTACGCAGCAGAAAAGATCGCCCTCGTGTACCTTTCTTGAATCGTATTCTATGTTTGCAATTTCCCTATCCTCGCCCACCAGCGTATGCCCGGTGACCTTGGCAAGTTGACTCAGCAGCATTTTTCGCCTTTCCCCGGGACGGCTTTAGCCTATCCCCGTATCAGAAAATTCCACAAGCACCTCCGTGCCCTTCGGCACGGTTTCCCCCGCCGCGGGGGATTGCCGTATCGCTTTGCCGGATTGATCCGGCGGATCTATCTTTATTGTCAGTCCCTTTGCCTTCAGCGCATCGCTCGCCTCAAGCCGCGTTTTATCCAAAACGCCCGGAACCGTTACCATTTCGTCCTCTTCGGCGGTAATGTCCGGCTCGTCTGCCGACGTCATCACCGTGTACAGCAGCACTCCGCTGCCCGCCTGCACCGTTGCTCCCGCGGCAGGCACCTGCGCGGTAACAAGCTCGTTCTCGTCATCTTGAAACACGGCATCAAGGCCAACCTTGCCAAGCTCATGCTTGGCTTCATTCACGCTCATGCCCGTAACGTCCGGCACAAGCACGCTGCCTTCGGCGGATTCAGGCAGATACCCAGAATACCTCAGCACTTCTTCCATTACCTGCTTCACGAACGGCGCTGCTACGGTGCTGCCGAATATCGTGCCCACCTGCGGCTCGTCAACCAATATCAGGCAAACGTACTTCGGATTGTCCGCCGGGGCGAAGCCTATGAACGATGCTATAAGCTGCCCTTGCGCAACCTTGCCGTCGGAGCCGTACTTCTGCGCGGTGCCGGTCTTTCCGCCCACCCTGTATCCGGGTATGGCGGCGTTTTTGCCGCTGCCTTCGCTCACTACGCTTTCGGCTATCTCCCGCACCAGCGCGGAGGTTTCCCCGCTTATAACGCGGCGCACCACAGTGGGCTCGTTCTTCAGCACAACCGTGCCGTCCGGCGCAACTATGCTGTCCACCACATACGGCTGCATAAGGTTGCCGCCGTTTACCGCCGCGCTTACCGCCGTAACCAGCTGCAGCGGCGTTACCGCTATGCTCTGCCCAAAGCCTATGCGGGCCAAAGTATTATCGGTAATGTACTTCTGGTGCGTAACTATGCCCGCGCTTTCCCCGGTTATTCCGCTGCCCGTTGAGGAGCCGAAGCCGAAGGAGTATATGTAATCATAGAACGTTTCCGTTCCCATGCTGAGCGCCATGCGTACAAAGCTGGGGTTGCAGGAATTCTGCACCGCCTTATACAGCGTTTGCGAGCCGTGCCCGCCGTGCTTCCAGCACTTTATCCTTTCCCCGTTCACGGTGCAGCCGCCGTCGCAGCTGAAGCCCGTATCCGCAGTTACGCTTTTGCTGTCCAGCGCCGCGGCAAGCGTGATAAGCTTGAACGTGGAGCCCGGCTCATACGAATCCGTAACCACGCGGTTGCGCATAAGCGAATTGAGCAGCGCCATGTCGCTCCTTGGCGGGGAGTTGGGGTCAAAGTCCGGCTGGGTAGTCAGCGCCTTTATTTCCCCCGTGGTGCAATCCATTATTATTCCCTGCACGCTTATTGCCTTGTTTACCTCCAGCGCTTCCTTGCAGGCCTTTTCAAGCGCGCTTTGCATCACCGCGTCAGTTGTCAGCACAATATCGTCGCCGTCGGTCGCGGGAATCAATTCCTGCACGCCGTATGCAAGGGCGTTGCTCCTTGCGTCCGTTTCCGTCACCATGCGGCCGTCCTTGCCGGCAAGGTACTTGTCGTATTTCTGCTCAAGTCCCGCCTGCCCTTCGCCATCAACGGTGGTAAAGCCCAAAAGCTGGCTGAAAAGCGAACCGGCGCTGTAATAGCGCTTTGTGTCTATTGCCGTGCCAACGCCGTTGCCAAGCTTCATAGCCTCTATTTTATCAACAACGTCCCGCTCTACCTGGCGGGCAAGTATAATTTCCTGTTTGTTGGAGCTTACCCTTTCAAGCACCCTTGCATAGTCCATGCCCAGCAGGTTTGAAAGCTCCCTCGCTACCCTTTCGCGTTCGTCTGTCTTTATGCTTTTCGGCCAGACAACGATTTTATACGCCGTAGCGTTCCTTGCAAGCACCACTCCCGTTGAATCGAGTATTTTCCCGCGCGTGGCGCTTAGCATTGTGTTCCTTGTTTGCTGCGATTCGGCACGGCCTGCCAGCTCGTCGCCGTCTATCACCATTATTTTTACCAGCCTTATGCCGAGCACGAAAAACAATCCGCATATTATGCCCAGCATTATCTTAAGCCTTTTTTTGTTGGAAACGCCCGGTGCGTCCAAGGCTGCGCCCTCCTTTATGTTTTATCAGCCGCCGCACTCCGTCCTTCGCAAAGGCAAGCCATTTATTATGGCTCGTTCGCCGCCGTACCCCCGTCCGGCTCCTGCGCGTCCTCCGTCCGAGCGGTCTGCTCAGGCTCGGTCTGTGTCTTTGCCGCGCCGTTCATGTAACCGCCGACGGCGCCGTTGACTTCAACTACTTGCTCGGCCGTAGGATAATTCAGCCCTGCCTGCGCCGCGGCCCGCCTTGCTTCGTCCAGGCTTACCGCCTCGTCCAGCTGCACCTCAAGCTCCGTTATCCTTCTTTGGCTTTCTTCTATCTTTTTCTGCGTGCTGTTCACCATTCTGTATGCGCTTGCTATCGACGCATACCTGAACACCAGCCCTATCATTACCGCCGCTATCATCAGCACGCCCGTAACGCTTATAAGCTTGGGCAGCGTTCTTTGCTTGCGCTTTTGTGCTGTCGTAGCCTCGCGCATTATGCGCGTCTGCGGGGCGGCGTGGCGCTTCGGCTCGGCGCGGGGTATCTGCGCGGGGATGCTTTCCGCTTCCTCATAGGGCAGCTTTTCCGCCGTGGCCGCGCGGGAATACGAATACACCCTTGAAGGTGCGTATACATTCTGTCCCTTTTTCGCCGTCGCTGCCATTTTATTCACCGTCCTGTCTTTTTATGCGCTTAAAGCTTTTCTATAGCCCTAAGCTTTGCGCTCCTTGCGCGCGGATTGTATTCAAGCTCCGCTCCCCCCGCCACTATCGGCTTTCGCGTAAGCACCTTTGCCGTTGGCACCTTTCCGCAGGTGCATATGGGGGCGCGCGGGTCGCAGGTGCAGGGCTTTTCAAATCGCCTGAACGCCTGCTTTATTATCCTATCCTCCAATGAATGGAAGGTTATCACGGCCATTACCCCGCCCGGGGCCAGCAGGTCGTGCGCATCCTCTATTGCCTTTTCAAGGCCGCCGAGTTCGTTGTTGACCTCTATGCGTATCGCCTGGAATGTGCGTTTTGCCGGGTGCTGCGCTTCCCTGCGCGCCGCCGGCATGCTGCGGGCAATTATGTCCGCCAACTCAAGCGTTGTGGCTATCGGCTTTTCCGCGCGGTTTTTGACTATTGCGTTCGCAATGCGCGAAGCGTAGCGTTCCTCTCCGTAGTCCTTTATTATTCTGAAAAGCTGTTCGCTGCCGTAGCCGTTCACAACGTCGTACGCGCTGAACGCCGCGCTCTTGTCCATCCGCATGTCAAGCGGGGCATCTTCCCTGTATGAAAAGCCTCGCTCCGCCGCGTCCAGCTGATATGACGACACGCCAAGGTCCATCAGTATGCCGTCCAGCTTGTCCACCCCGCGCTGATGCATAAGCTCCTTCATGTCAAAAAAGTTGCCGTGCACCGCCGTGAACTTATCGCCGAAGGGCTCAAGCCGCCTGCTTGCCGCGTTTATTGCGTCCATATCGCGGTCTATGCCGTATAGCTTGCCGCCATCGGGCAGGGCAGTAAGTATGGCCTCGCTGTGTCCGCCGCCGCCGAGCGTGCCGTCGGCATATATTCCGCCGCGTTCGGGTTTAAGCAGCTCAAGCACCTCTTTTAGCATTATGGGTATGTGCTTAAATTCGCTCATAGGCCGCTCTGTATCCTTGTAAGCGCAAGCAGCGTTTCGTCATCGAAGCCGGACTCGTCGTCCATCTCCTCGTTCCACTTGGCGCGGTTCCAAATCTCTATGCGGTTGTTGGCCCCGGCCAGCATAATGTCGCCGTCAAGCTGCGCCCTTTCCCTTAGGCTTGGGGCTATGAGTATGCGTCCCTGCTTGTCCGGCTCGCATTCGCATGCGAGGGCGAAAAGCTTCCTTAGCGCCTTCTGCACCACTATGTCCGCCAATGACACATTCTGTACCGCGTTCACGAACGCATTCCATCTTTCTTCGGACATGCCCATAAGGCACTGATAATCCCCCTTACGGGCAAAGCCGCAGGTCACGATTATCCGCGCCCCAAGATCCAAGCGCCATTTGGCAGGGATGATTATCCTGCCCTTGCTGTCCATATTATGTTCGAAACAGCCAATAAGCACCTTTCCTGTTGCCTCCGAATCCCCTTCAAATGGGTATAAAGCGCCCTTTATCCCATTTAGGTAGCTTGATTATACCACCACTTCGTGGCACTTGTCACCACTTTTATGGTAAAAACTCATATTTTTTGTTAATTCATCCTTATTTTGAGTCAAAAAAGTCCCCCGCCTTGTTTGGCAGGGGATATGCGTTTGCTTATTCGCGTTTTATGTTCAGTTGTTCTTCTGCGGCAGGGGGAGCTGATACTCCGCCTGAAGCGGCGTACCCGCAACATAACCGGGCCATACATAGTAGCGCCTGGGGTGCATACGGTAAATGGTGTTGGCTATTGGCTCGCGCTTCACCTCAACGCCGTTGAGCTTATATGACTTAAATGTATCGTATGCATAACCGGACTTAGCTTCGTTCTTCAGCATCCAATACGGCGCGGTAAGGCCGGAATAGGTTATGTATTCATCCGCCGTCGGCTCTATATTCGGCAGGCGCTCGCTTATCAGCTCAATTTCATCAAACCCCGCATCCGCCGCAAAGGGCAGGCCGTATATTTCGCACCATATGCGCTTCTGCTCCTTATCTATCCAGGTGAACACATATACGGGCGCTTCCGTATTGTTGCTCCACTTAAAGTCTATCGTGCCGGTGTTTATGGTTGCATCCAGTCCGCCGGGAACATAGCTGAGCCTGCTTGAATGCGCCTGGCGATAGACTATATTATAGTCTCCCATAAGCACAGCCTCATACATGGTTGTGCTTACCTGGCATACGCCGCCGCCCGGCTGATCCTCCGTATTTGCGCCGCCCTCAATAACGGCGGGGGCAGGCTGCCAGCCGTATTTTTCATATCTGTCCCCAAGCAGCGTGTTGCAGGAAAGCACATCGCCCGGCTGCAGCACAGTGCCGTATATCATTCCGCAGGCCTTGGTCATGTTATGCACGCGCTCCGCGCGGCCGTAATGCCCCTTGGCATAGCTTGTATAAGCGCTTGAACGCATTACAAGCGTTTCCTTTATGGTGGCTATGGTAACCTCCGGCTCTATGGGTTCGTTTTCAAATTCAACCGTGCCGAACTCCCTTGCTTCGGTGCGCGCGGTAAGCTCGTCAATAAGCTTCTGCTCGTTCACGCCGTGCCCGGGTATGCCCTCAACAAAATCGAACCGCAAATCCCTCAAATCGGTTACGGTATCGTCGTCCGCCTTGCCTATGTTCACGGCGTCAAGCGCATCGGTAGCCTTGTTCATTTCAAGCTGCTTAACGCCAAACGTTGCGTCCACGGGCGCGGTGTTTACCTCCGCCGCTATGCCCGCCGCAAATTCGGTAAAATCGGGCGCGGCGATAGTGTATTCAATATCGAAGCTCCTGCCGTTTGCGGCTATGTCGCCAAGCTCCGCCCGCAATTCTTCAAGCGTGCCTTCGCGGCCGAGCGCCATGGCCTCGTTAAGCTTTTCTTCCGTATTATAAGTTATGTTGAAAAAGCTTTTGTCTATCGTGTATGTATGTTCGCCGTCGGTCACGGTGAAGCCCACGTCCTCCGTCAGCTTTTCTTCCGCCGCTTTAAGCGCATCCTTTGCCGCAGCCATGCCCATGCCGCTTACGTCCACGCCGCCCACGGTTATGCCCGTGTGGAACGTGCCGGAGTTGATTATGCTCTGCCGCTGTTCTTCTTCCCTATCCGCCTTTATTTTGAGCGCGATAAGCACGCCGCCGAGCACCAGCGCCGCCGCAAGCAGCGATATCAGCACTATTGTAAGCGTTTTGCGGGAGTTATTCTGCGGCTTTACGTCTGCGTTGTTTTCCATATTCCCTCTACCCCTGTAAACAGTTTTTTTCATCAGCCGTATTTACTATTATATTTCCATTCACCCCTCATGTAAAGACAGGATTTCGCTTTATTATGTAATATGCAACCTGATATTTATGGAAAATGAAAACGCATCACCTGAACCGCTTGATTATATTCGTATTTCAAAGTATAATCATGGCATCATTATGGGGTATACTGCCCCGGTTAACAGAAAGGGGATTTTCCTATGCACAACAGCAAAAAGGATTCTGTCCGATTCTTTATTCAATTTGCACTTTTGGCGGCGATAGAAGCCGTGTTCTGCTTTACTCCGCTCGGCTCCCTGCCCGCGATAGGGCCTATAGTGGCCACGCTTGCGATGATACCCGTTATAATAACCTCCATACTGCTCGGCACCAAGGCCGGCACGCTGATGGGCGCGATAACGGGCCTGTTCAGCTTTATAGTATGGACGTTCACTCCCCCCACGCCCATAGCCGCGTTTGTATTTTCGCCGTTCTATACCCTTGGCGAATATCAGGGCAACTTTTTCAGCATAGTTATATGCTTCCTGCCGCGCATACTGGTGGGTACGGTATCGGGCGTGCTCTATAATGCGCTTAGCAAGAGCATGAAAAACAATGTTATGGCAATGGTCATAGCGAGCGTTGTGGGCAGCCTTGTGAACACGTTCGGCGTGATGCTTGGCATATGGGCATTCTTCGGCGACCAATACGCAAGCATAGCAGGCCAGGGCATATTGCTGATAATCGGCAGCACGGTACTGACCAACGGCATACCGGAGGCCATAGTTGCGGGCGTGCTTTGCCCCGCAATATGCAAGCCGGTGAAGAAATTCATACTGAAGGATTGACAGGAGAAACACAATGGGCGTAGTGCTGGGCATAGACATAGGCGGCTCCACCACCAAGATCGCCGGTTTTCAGGAATCCGGCCAGCATATAGGCACGCTTAGGGTTGAAGCGTCGGACAGGCTGACTTCCCTATACGGCGCGATAGGCAACTTTTTAAGCACGCGCGCAATATCGCTCAACGACGTGGCCTGCTGCGTTATAACCGGCGTTGGCGCGGCGCTTGTGAACGGCGATATATACGGCATACATACCGAGCGCGTAGATGAATTCGTTGCCATAGGCAAGGGCGGCCTTGCGCTCAGCGGCAAGGAGGAGGCGCTTGTTGTAAGCCTTGGCACGGGCACGGCGTTCGTGCGGGCGGGGAGACTTGGCTGCGTGCATATAGGCGGCAGCGGCGTTGGCGGCGGAACGCTTGCGGGGTTATCCTTCCATGTGTTCCACGAAAATGACCATTCCGCAATGGAACGCCTTGCCAAAAAAGGCGATTTGAGCAAGGTTGATTTGATGATATCCGATATATGCACCAATGAGGTTGGCGCCCTGCCTTCGCACATTACGGCATCCAACTTCGGCAAAATAACCAGCGGCACGGAAAAAGAGGACATTGCACTGGGGCTTTTGAACATGGTGTTCCAAACGATAGGCATGCTGAGCGTGTTCGCGCTGAGGAACGACACGGTTAAGGACGTTGTGTTGACGGGCAGCCTTGCGAACATGAGCATAGCTTCGCAGGTGATGCGCGTGGTTGAGGAAATATCGGACGTTAAGTTCTTCATCCCCGAAAACGCAACCTTTGCAACCGCAATAGGCGCGGCGCTGCCGTTCGTGCGCAACGCAAGGATATAAGCACATATATAACAAAACAGCGTGCGGCAAAATGCTTCCGCACGCTTATTTTATGCCCTGCTTTAACCTTCTTTAAGGCTGCCTGCGCGGAAGTTTATCCGGCGCGGAGTGGGCAGCGAATCAAAGCGGATAACGTATGCCATGCGGCCGCGGTCTATATCCACCACCATGCCGCCGCCCATAATGTCGTGCATCACGCGCTGGCCTACCGTGAAGCGAAGCTCCTGCGTTTGGGCTGTAAGGCGGTTCTGTACGGAGGATATGTAGCGCTCCGCCTCCGCCTTCAGGCTTTCGTTAAGCTCGCTGGTATAGTCCAAATACTGCCGGTCTATATCGAACACAAAGCGCGAAGGGTAGCGGAAGGAGCCGTCTATGCTCCTGCCCTCCGCATCGGAAAGAAACAGCCCCTTTTCGGCCCTTGTCACGGCAACGAACATAAGCCGCCGCTCCTCCTCCATGCCTTCAAAGCTGTCCGTCCGCTTGGAGGGGAACACGCCTTCATCCAGCGCGCATATGAAAACATACGGAAATTCAAGCCCCTTTGCCGTATGCACGGTCATAAGCTTCACCGCGTCCGGGCTTGAGGCCGCGTCAAGGTTTGTAAGCAGCGCAACATGGGCAATGAAATCCTCCATTGCGCTTTCCTCGCCGCAGCCCGTTTCGTATTCATACACGGCCTGCTTCAGCTCCGCCAAATTATCCAGCCTGTCCTGCGCGCCCTCTGTCCTCAGCGCGGCCTCGTACCCGCTTTCGTTAAGTATTGCGCTTAATGCTTCCGATGCGGGCATGTTTTTGTATATCGCCGCAAAATGCTCAATAAGCTTTATGAACCGCTTTGCCTGCGTGCCGGCAAAAAGCGGCTCGTCCGCGTTCCTGTCCAGCGCTTCATAAAGCGAGCAGGCGTTCTTTTCCGCATACTCGGTCAAAAAGCGCATGCGCCGCTGCCCTATGTTTCGCCTGGGCGTATTTACTATGCGCAGGAAGGAAAGATCGTCCTTATACACAACCATGCGCATGTAGCTTAGCGCGTCCTTTATCTCCAGCCTGTCGAAAAACTGCACGCCGCTGTATATCGTGTACGGTATTTCGGCCTTCATCAGCCCTTCCTCTATCGTCCTTGCGGCGTAGTGCGCGCGGTACAGCACGGCTATGTCCCCGTACGGCACGCCCGCTTCGTTCAGCCCCTTTATGCGCGCGGCTATTGTTTCGGCTTCGGTATCGGTTGTTTTGTTGTGGGTATACACGGGGCGCTCCCCCTGCGGCAGCATGGGAATAAGCTCCTTTTTCATGCGGATGGTGTTTTTGTCTATCAGCGAATTTGCGGCGCTGAGTATCTCGGGCGTTGAACGATAGTTCTTCATCATCATTATTGTTTTAACATTTGGGAAGTTCCGTTCAAAGTCCAGCAGATATTTAACGTCCGCCCCGCGCCAGGTATATATTGTCTGGTCCGGGTCGCCAACTATAAAAAGGTTCTTATGATATGCGCACAGCGCCTGCATAAGCTCGTATTGCAGCGGGTCTATATCCTGAAACTCGTCTATCATTATGTATTCAAGCCGCTGCTGCCATTTAAGGCGTATTTCGTCCGATTGGGAGAATATATACAGCGTGAACTTGATAAGGTCGTTATAATCAAGGCCGAAGCATTTCTTTTGCTGATAAAGATAGCCGTAGAATATTATGTCCTTGGCGGTTACCGCTTCGTCGTATTTCTTCTTAAGCGTATCCAAGTCCATGGCTATAACGTCCAAATAATACTGCGGGCGGTTGACGCATTTTTCGATCTCCATCATGTCCCGCGCCTTGGAAAACGTCATATCCCTAAGGGTTAAGCCGCGCTCCTCATATATTACGGCAAGCATTGAATCAATGTCCGAATTGTCCAGCACAAGGAAGCTTTTGGGGTACTGGACAAAATAGCTGTCCTCCTGCAATACGGATACGCAGAAGCCGTGGAACGTGCTTATAAAGCCGGTGTCGTTATCGCCGGTAAGGGCGCGTATGCGCCGCCGCATCTCGTTTGCGGATTTGTTGGTGAAGGTTACGCAAAGTATGTTTGAAGGCAGAATGCCCACCCCGTTCACAAGGTATGCAAACCTGTGCGCAAGGGCGCGGGTTTTGCCGCTGCCTGCGCCCGCCATAACGCGCACGAAGCCTTCCGTGGTGGTCACGGCCTCGCGCTGCTCTGTATTCAGTCCGCTAAGTATATCGCTCATATTCCCCCCGTTGAATAAGCACGGGGCGGCCGCGCGGTCGCCCCGATAGAGTTATTGTTTAAGCTTTGTACGGCTTATTTCTTCTTTTTGCTGACGATGATTATAACCGCCGCGGCAACTATAACGGCAGCAATTATGCCAACTATCGCTCCGGTGGACAATCCGCCCTCGGGCTCGGTCGCCGCGGGCTCGGCGGGAACGGGTTCGGCTGTGGCTGCGGGGGCTTCGCTCTCGGCAGGTGCCTCGGTAGGCGCGGGCGTGGGAGTTTCCGTAACCTCCGGCACAAGCTCAAGGCTTGCGGTATAGGTTGTGCCGTTGTTCGCCATTACGAATATGTGCATGGTTGCGGGCTTCTTCAGCCCGCCCAGTATAGCCGTGGGCTTAATGGCAAGGTTGCCGTTTTCGTTGCCCTTAACGGTGTAGCGGAAGGTATGGTTTGCGTCGCCGGTCTTTACGTTTTCGGGTGCGGGCGCTTCGCTCACGTCCTCGCCCTCAAGGTAATAGGCTATTATGCCGCAGCCGTCGCTTTTCCATTTGGCGGAGGTGAAGTTTTTGCCTATCCGCACGGCCTCGCCGTTTGCCATAAGGGTATATTCGTTCTCCCCTGCGCTCACCAGTTCGCACTCAACGCGGTTGGGGTTGCAGGCGGATATGTTCTCTTCCTTGTCGTGTATAATATATGCCACCTTGGCGGTCCATGCCGCGTCAAGCTGGTCCGCGCGGTAACGCCTCAGGCAGCCCGCGTCGCTTCCGGCGGCGGAGTCGCTGGAATAGAAGTAATCCACGCCGTCTATGGTCTCGTATCCGGTTATGGTTATAAGGTGGCCGCCGGTGCTGCCCGCAGCGCCGTTTTCAAGGTAAGGATACTGGCCGTTTGTGCCGGAGGAATACTTAACGCTTATGCCAACGCTGTAGCCGTGCGCAAGCTCCTGACGGACAATGTCAAGGTCGGCATACTGAATATAAACATCGTAGCCGTAGCTGCCCGCGGCAGCAACGCTGAAGGACCAGTTGCCGAAGCCGTCATAGTCGCTATCGTAATCGATAAGGGCTATTTCCTCGGGAAGGGTATCCTCTCCGCGGTCGTTGAGCATGGTGCATATGGTTGTTGCGCTGCACATGGAGTTGGCAATGCTCTGCTCGCGCACCATTTGCGAATACGCGGGCGTATCCAGCAGCACCTTTTCGGGCAGTTCAACGGCTTCGCCGTAGTAAACGGGGGTTATGTACTGCCCCTCAAGCGTGTTCTTATAGGTAACGCCAAGCTGCCTTACCGTGGGGGACACGCCGTCGGCATTGGCATGGAGTGTCACTTTGAGCTGAATTTTGCTCGCGGTTTCGCCATCCTTGCCGGAAATGGTGAACGTATCCGTATCCATATAGGCCAAATCGCACTCCCCGGACACGGAGCCGCGCTTCACGCTGTCGCTCCATTTGCCCCAGCTGAGCCATTCCGTCCAGCCCTTTTTCATGTCCACATACGCGCGGGCGGAAACCTCTATCCATGTGCCGGTGGGGGTATCCGCTCCCCAGGAAGCCACCATGTATTCAAACGGAGCCGTGCCCAGCACAACGCTTGTGTATGTGCCTTCGCTTTCGCCTTCCTTGAGCACTATCGCGCCGTTGCCTATGCTTTCGTCGGTAACAACGTTTTCAAGCGTACCCGCGGCAAAATCCTCCGCGGTGGTAAATACGGCCAAATTGCCCTCTATTTCCCTGTCCGCCTTTTCGGCCGTTACCGGCACGCATATCAGCGCCATTATAAGCGCAAGCGTTATCGCGGCAAATCTTTTCATTTTGCAATTATCCTCCTAATTGTCAGGATGTGAATCCAATATATTTTATCACCTATCGCGCGTATAGGCAATAGGGGGAACTTAACTCCCTCTCCCCCCCTACACACTATCGTCACTTGCGTCACTATCGTCGAAACAGGCTAAATGTCTGGCTTTTTTCTCCGACGCAGCTTCGACGATGAAATTCCGCGTCGCTCATTTGCTTCAATCAATCTAAAAATGGCTTGCACTCTTTCTGCCCAATTTTAAGATTATTTTGCCTAAATTTTGCACTTGCCTTGCGCTTTTGGGCGGGTTATACTGTTTATGATGGAAAAATCGGCCATGCGCCTTCCCTTCACACCCGAAGGGAGGGCTTTTTTTATGCCCGAAATTACCATCAGTTGACAAGGACACACAAGGTTTTAGGGGCCAAATAGCACGGCATAGCTGTGTCGTCCTCATTTGAAAGACCTCCAGTATTCCTGCATTCGTCCTCCTTGCTCTGCCATACTCTTTGGCTCCTAAAACTCAAAGACCCTAAAGGAATTGCTTTGAGGGCAATCCAAGGCCGAGGAGCGCAGTACTACTGGAGGTAATTCAAGCGACGAGAACGCAGGAGTGTCCCCAAGCAAACCTTTAGGGCTTGTGTGCTCTTATCAACTGATGGTAGCCATCTATTTTTATTTTTGGGAGGAAATATCCATGATTGAACAAACCGTTGACAACGCCCTTACGGGCAACGAGGCCGCTGCCGCAGCACTGGAAATGATGCGCGCCACGCGGGAAAAGCTCCGTGCCGAAGCCTTGGCGCGGGAGGAAGAGCAGTTCATTGCGGACGAACGCCGCCGCGCCGCTCTTGAAGCGGGGGACAAGCCAAAGGCGGACGAGAACTACCGCCCCGGGGCTATCGCCATCGATGAGGATGAGGAAAGCCCCGCTCTCCTCGGCAAAGAAATTGTGAAGGGCAGCGAAAGCTGCGTGAACGCGTTCCGGCTGGCAACGCTCGGCTTCCCCGAGCCTAAGCCGATAGTGCAGCAGCTCATAGTGCCGGGAGTTACGCTGCTTGTAGGCGCAAGCAAGATAGGCAAAAGCTGGCTGACGCTTGACATGTGCCTTTCAATCGCCACCGGCGCGCCCTTCTTGGGCAGAAAGACACAGCGCTGCCGCGTATGGTACATGGCGCTGGAGGACAGCCCCAGCCGCATGAAAAGCCGCCTTATGCGCATAACGGACGGCGCGGTCAGCTACGATGCCTTTAACCTGACCTTCATATTCGATTCGCCCACCGTGGACATGGGCTTCACCAAAAGGCTTACGCGCTCATTTGACAAAAACATAGCCGAAGGCAAGCGCGAAGCCAATCCGGAGGTTATAGTCATCGATACGCTTCAGGTGATACGCGGCATGGCGGGCGCGGCAAGCAACGCCTACGCCGCAGACTATAGCTTCATCCGCAGCATGAAGGCCGTTGCGGAGAAATACGGCGTGGCGATAGTGCTGGTGCACCACACGAACAAGCTCAGGCAGACGGACGACCCGTATGAGAAGGTGTCCGGCTCAACCGGCCTTATGGGCGCGGCGGACACAACGCTGCTGCTTGAAAGGGCGCGCGGGAGCGACGAGGCCACGCTGAGCGGGGTCAGCCGGGACGTGTACTTTGAGGACATACCGCTGCGCTTTGACAAGGGCTTATGGCGCGTGAGCGAGCCGCGAGCTGCGCTAAACGCCTATGATGCCATCGATTCGCCGCTTTCGCTCACATTGTGCGAGCTGTTCACCTCGGCGGACTGCAAGGGCACCTTCGTATCCTATGCCGACTGCATCAACCTTATCCGCGAGAACGGCGGCATGCCGCCCGCCACGGGGCGCGAGCTTGCGCGGCAGATAGAATCCCTCATGCAGAAGCACCCTACGGAGCTTGGCTTCAGGGTGCAGACGGGGATGAGGGCAACAAGTGGGGTTCGCGGCATAAATATCGTTCCGGTTTAAATGTGTTCTTCGACGCAGAAATTCATCGTCGAAGCTGCGTCGGAGAAAAAAGCCAGACATTTAGCCTGTTTCGACGATAGTGACGCAAGTGACGCAGATGTATGGGAGGGGGTGGAGCAGCTTAATTGTGCTGTATAAAAAGGCTCCCCGAACGGGGAGCTGGCAATCGCCGTAAGGCGGATTGACTGAGGGGTTGACGATATACAAAAACCAGGGGAACGCCATCGCGTCCCCCATCTTCGCAATTTCACCGCATGCTTTACCGTTTCACTATCGCGCCGAATTTGCAGCTTGCTTCGCACGCGCCGCATTTTATGCACTTCTTGTTGTCTATAACGAAGGGGCTGCGTACCTGCCCGCTTATGGCTCCGGCGGGGCAGTTGCGCGCGCACAGGCTGCATCCGCGGCACTTTTCGGGGTCTATGGCGTAGCTGAGCAGCGCCTTGCAAACGCCCGCGGGGCAGCGCTTTTCGTAAATGTGCGCCTCGTATTCGTCGCGGAAGTATCGAAGCGTGGACAATACGGGGTTGGGCGCGGTCTGCCCAAGGCCGCAAAGGGCGGAGGCCTTTATGTTCTTTGCCAGCTTTTCAAGCTTTTCTATATCCCCGTCCTCGCCCTTGCCGTGGGTTATCCTGTCCAGTATTTCAAGCATTCTGCGCGTGCCTATGCGGCAGGGCGGGCATTTGCCGCAGGATTCGTCAACCGTGAACTCCAGGAAGAACTTGGCAATGTTCACCATGCAGTTGTCCTCGTCCATTACTATCATGCCGCCCGAGCCCATCATGGAGCCTATGGCGATAAGGTTATCGTAATCAATGGGGATATCAAGATGCTCCGCCGGTATGCAGCCGCCGCTGGGGCCGCCGGTCTGCGCCGCCTTGAACTTCTTTCCGTTGGGTATGCCGCCGCCGATGTCGTATATAATCTCGCGCAGGGTTGTGCCCATGGGTATTTCCACAAGGCCGGTGTTGTTTATCTTTCCGCCCAGGGCGAAAACCTTTGTGCCCTTGCTCTTTTCCGTGCCCATTGATGCGAACCATTCCGGCCCGTTCAATATAATCTGGCAAACGTTTGCAAGCGTTTCAACGTTATTGAGTATTGTAGGCTTGCCGAAAAGGCCCTTTATCGCGGGGAAAGGCGGGCGCGGTCTGGGTTCGCCGCGGCAGCCCTCTATCGATGTCATAAGCGCGGTTTCCTCGCCGCATACGAACGCGCCCGAGCCGAGCCTTAGGTCTATATCAAAGTTAAAGCCGGTGCCGAATATGTCCTTGCCCAGAAGTCCTGCCTCCCGCGCCTGGTCTATGGCTATGCGCAGCCGCTTTACGGCTATCGGGTATTCCGCGCGGACGTATATATAGCCCTGCTGAGAGCCTATTGCGTAGCCCGCTATGGCCATCGCCTCCAGCACGGAGTGCGGGTCGCCTTCCAGCACGCTCCTGTCCATGAATGCGCCCGGGTCGCCCTCGTCCGCGTTGCAGCAAACGTATTTAACGTCGCTCTCCGGCGCCTTGGCGAATTTCCATTTAAGCCCCGTGGGGAAGCCCGCGCCGCCGCGCCCGCGAAGGCCGCTTTTGAGTATAACGTCTATAACGTCGTCGCGGCTCATCTCCGTAAGCGCCTTGGCAAGCGCCTTGTAGCCATCGAAGGCGATGTATTCGTTTATGTTCTCCGGGTCGATAACACCGCAGTTTCTCAGCGCCACGCGCTTTTGCTTTTTGTAAAAATCGATCTCCTCAAGGGAGCGTATCTTGCCGTCCTCCGTAACGCTCTTTTTATAAAGCAGGTCCGCGACCACCCTGCCCTTAACAAGATGCTCGCTCACTATGCGCTCAACGTCGTCTACCTTAATGTGGCTGTAAAACGCGCCCTCCGGATACACTATGCAGATCGGGCCGTTTTCGCAAAGGCCGAAGCAGCCCGTCCGCACAACCTTTATTTCGTTTTCAAGTCCGGCATTCCTTATGCATTCCTCAAATCGCTTTATTATGGCGGGGGAATTGGAAGATGAGCAGCCCGTGCCGGTGCAGATAAGTACCTGGGAACGATAGTATTCCATTATGTTTCCTCCTATGCGGCCCTTTTATTTGGCTCTGTAATGGCTAAGCGTGTATTCTTCAATGGGGCTTCCGCCCTCTATATGCTCGCGCACTATGCGGCGCGCCATGTCCGGCGTTACCTTTACGTATGTAACCGTTTCATGCCCGGGCTGATGCACCTCCACTATCGGCTCCAGATGGCACATGCCTATGCAGCCCATCTGCGTAAGCGCAACGTGTATCAGCTTCCTTTCCGCAAGCTCCTCCATAAACGCCGTAAGCACTCCGCGCGCGCCCGCCGCTATGCCGCATGTTGCCATGCCAACGACTATGCGCGTGCCGTTGTGTTCCTTCCTGAGGGTCATGTTTTCAAGCGTACTTTCGCGAATCGCTTCCAATTCCTGTATGGATCTCATATTGGTTCGGCACCTCCGTTTATTTCATCAATGCGTTGTTGTATTTCCTTTTTAGCTGCCGCCGCAAAAGCGGGCGTCCTGTCATTATATGGTGTTGTATCCGTTGCGAAGGCAAAGCCCCTGCCGTCCGCCGCGTATTCCAAAGTAAAGTCCGTTTCGGGATTCGCCGCAATCAGCGCCGCCATTGTGTCCGCAATGCTCCCAAGCGGCGCGCGGTCTATGCCGGATATGATATAAGCCGCCTCCGCCCTTGTGCCGCGGCCCTGCTCGCTCCGTATTGTGAAGCTGCCGCCGCTTTGCTCCGCGCTCAGCTTATAAAGCGCAAGCCCCAAGCCCACGCGCCTTGCTGTGCGCGTTGTCATGAACGGGTCCGTGCAGCGATAAAGCGTATCGGCATCCATGCCGCGGCCGTTATCCTCAATGGCTGTTGTCAGCCTGTCCGCCGCGCGGTCTATCATAACGCTAAGCCTTATCCGCGCAGCTCCCGCGGCAAGGGAGTTTTCCGCAATGTCCGCCATATGCAGCGCAATTTCCCGCATATTCCTTCCGCCCTATCCGCGGGCGCGGTATTTTTCTATTATGCCCGGCACGTCCCCCGGCACAAGGCGGCCGTAAACCTCGTCGTTCACCATCATTGCCGGCGCAAGGCCGCAGCAGCCTATGCAGCGCGTTGCGTTAAGGGTAAACATTCCGTCCGCCGTGGTCTCCCCAACGCCTATGCCAAGCCGCTTTTCAAGCTCGTCCAGCACCTGCTGGCTGCCGCGCACGTAGCACGCCGTGCCGAGGCAAATGCCCATTGTGTACTTTCCGCGGGGTTTAAGCGTAAACTGGGAATAAAACGTTGCCACGCCGTAAATGGTGCTTACGGGTATGCCTGTTGCGGCGCTTATGTAATGCTGCACCTCTTCATCTACGCAGCCCAGTATTTCCTGCGCATGCTGCATGATTGGCAGCAGTCCGCCCTCCACGCCTTTCCATTGCGCAATTACGCCGTCAAGCTGCTCGAACTGTTCCTTTCGGTTGCCGTTGCCGACTGCCATGAACGATAGTCCTCCTTTTGATTTTTTACGTCAGAATTGTCAAAAAAGTCACACTATTTATATGGATTTTAGCACACGCCGATACAAAATAAAAGTGCAAAGTTTTGATTTGCAGCTTTTATTTTCGTTCATGCATATTCGTTCGGTTATGCCGGCATATCCGGTTTGATATTGCGTTTTATGGCCGTTTTTGGGACTTTTTATGATTGGTCTGTTTCGGCCTGTTTTCCTTTATGAATTTTTGCTTTTCCGTTCCTGCATTTTTGCCTGCCTTTTCGGCGGGCCTGTGTATGTCTCTCGGCGGCAGGAGCGCATCGCGCGAAAAGCCTATCAAATCCTCCCTGTGCGCCTTCCTCAGCGCCTTTCTGGCAAGCGGGGCATAGTTGGGCATAAAGTATTGCATAAGCGCGCGCTGCATGGCCTTTTCCTCCGCATCCCGCGCAACATACACGCGCTCCCCGCTGCGCGGGTCAATGCCCGTATAGTACATGCAGGTGGAAAGCGTGCCGGGGGTAGGGTAAAAATCCTGCACCTGCTCCGGCCGCTGCCCGCTCTTTTTAAGGTACAGCGCAAGCTCTATCGCCGCGTTAAGGTCGCTGCCGGGGTGGCTGCTCATAAAATAAGGCACAATGAACTGCTCCTGCCCCGCCTTTTTATTCAGCGCCGCGTAGCGCGCCGTGAAGGCGTCGTAAAGCTGATGCCGCGGCTTGCCCATAAGCTTCAATACCCTGTCGGACACATGCTCCGGCGCAACCTTCAGCCGCCCGCTTATATGATACTTTATCAGGGAATTTAGGAACGCGTCGCTTTTGTCATACATAACGTAGTCATACCTTATGCCGGAGCGGACGAACACCTTCTTCACTCCCTTAACATGCCTAAGCTTTTCAAGCAGCTCCACATAGTCGCTGTGGTCAGCGCGCATCTGGCTGCATGGTTCGTAGCCCAGGCATTGCCTGTCCGCGCACACGCCGTATTTAAGCTGCTTTTTGCAGGCGGGGAAGCGGAAGTCCGCAGTCGGGCCTCCAACGTCGTGTATATAGCCCTTGAACTCTCTGTCGTGCGTCATAAGCTCCGCCTCCCTTATAAGCGAAGCATGGCTGCGCGCCTGCACAACGCGCCCCTGATGGAACGTGAGCGCGCAGAAGGAGCATCCGCCGAAGCACCCGCGGCACGACGCAAGCGAGAATTTGACCTCCTTGAGCGCGGGTATCTCCCCGCGGTAGCTTGGATGCGGCGCGCGGGTATAGGGAAGGTCGTACACCGCGTCCAATTCTTCTTCGCTCAGCGGCATGCTCGGCGGATTAACAACAATATATGCGTTGCCGTGCGGCTGAACAAGGCGCTTGCCGCGTATCGCGTCCTGCTCGCGGTATTGCTTCATGAATGCGGAGGCGTACTTTTTCCTGTCCGCCGCCACGTCCTCATAGCTTTCTATCAATTCGTAGTCATAAACCCGCTCAAGCGAGCTTGTCATATAGCAGCTTCCGGCAATATAGGTTATATCCTTTATGTCAAGCCCGCCGCTCAATGCGTCCGCAACCTCAACAACACTGCGCTCACCCATGCCGTAGAGCAGAAGGTCGGCCCCGCTGTCGCAAAGCACGCTGCGCCGCACCTTATCGTCCCAGTAATCGTAGTGCGCAAAGCGCCTAAGGCTTGCTTCTATCCCGCCTATTATGACCGGCACGTTCTTATATGCCTCCCGGCAGCGGTTTGAATATACTATAACCGCCCTGTCAGGCCGCCTGCCCGCAACGCCGCCTTCGGTATACGCGTCCTCGCTGCGGCGCTTTTTGGCGGAGGTATAGTGGTTGACCATGGAATCCATGTTGCCGGAGCTTATCAAAAACCCCAGCTTAGGCCGCCCCAGCGCGCGGAAGGCCTCCGCGTCGTGCCAATCGGGCTGGGATATTATGCCCACGGTGTAGCCGTGGCTTTCAAGCGCGCGGCTTATTATAGCCGGGCCGAATGAGGGATGGTCAATATACGCATCGCCTATTATGTACACAAAATCAAGCTGCTCTATTCCGCGCGCCTTCATTTCGCGCTTTGTCATGGGCAGGGGTGCATTATCGGGTATGTTTTGCGCTGTTTCGTTCTTCATGGCAAAACCATACCACAAATGCTCACTCCCTGTAAAGCACGATCGTGTGTTCCTTTCCGTCGTCGGCAAGCCTTATGCCGTCCGCATAGCCCTGCCGTTCGCCTTTTTTGACAGTGACGCGGTATTTTGCGCCGCCGTAGCGGTATTCTATTTCGTATTCGTCAAATTCCGTGCAGGGTTCTATTTTCAGCGTGTCCCCGCTTTTCTTAAAGCCCAGCACGTCCTCCAGCACGCATTTGTATATCCATGCAGCCGCGCCCGTGTACCATGTCCAGCCCGCCCTACCCTTTTGCCGCGCGGTTGTGTATACGTCCCCCGCAACGGCATACGGCTCGCCCATGTAGCTTAGCATTCCTTCCCGCGCGGCCGTGCGCTCTATCGGGTTCAATAGCCTTATCAGCGCGTGCGCGTCATTTGCGTGGCCAAGCGCACACGCGGCCTTTATCATCCATGCGGCGGCGTGGGTATATTGCCCTCCGTTTTCCCTTACGCCCGGCACATATGCTGTAATGTAGCCTATGCGCTCATCGGCCCTGTCAAACGCGGGTGCGAGCAGCGCGGCCGTTGCGTGCCGCATATCAATAAGCGCGTTCATTGCGCTTGCAAACGCCGTATCCGCGTTAGCCATGCCCGTTATGCCCGCCCATGCCTGGCATATAAGGTCTATGCGGCAGCATTCGTTTTCCGCCCCGCCAAGCGTTTGCCCGCCGGCAAAATACGCCCGCTTATACCATGCGCCGTCCCATGCGTGCGTCTGCACGGCCTTTTTCAGCCCTTCTGCGTGTTCCTTATATATTGCCGCGCGCTCACCCTCGCCCATATCCGCGCAAAGCGGCGCAAAGCGCATAAGCACATCATAAAGGAACATGCCGAGCCACACGCTCTCCCCGCCGCCCCTGCCAACGTTATCCATGCCGTCGTTCCAGTCCCCGCCGCCCATAAGCGGCAGCCCGTGCGCACCGACGGCAAGGGATGAATCTATCGCCCTTACGCAGTGCGTAAACACGCTCTCCTTTTCCTCCGTCCGCTCCATGCGGCGGTATATGTCCCGCTCCGCTTCGCCAAGCTCCGGCCCCGAAACGTATGCCGCCTGTTCATGCCATATGGCCTTATCCCCCGTTATGCGCGCGTATTCCGCCGCAACATAGGGCAAAAACAGCCTGTCGTCGCTTATATGCGTGCGCACGCCCGTGTCCCCCTCGTGCCACCAGTGCATAACGTCCCCTTCCCTAAACTGATGCGCCGCGCATTCCGTTATGTGCCGCCGCGCGCGCTCAGGCTCCGAATACATAAGCGCAAGCATATCCTGAAGCTGATCCCGGAAGCCCGTCGCCCCGCCGCATTGATAGTATCCTGTTTTGCCCAGCACGCGGGAGGCAAGCGTTTGATAGCAAAGCCGCCCGTTCATCAGCGTATCAAGCCGCGCGTCCGGCGTTTTTATTTTTATTACGCCAAGCTTATCCCGCCACGCGGCCTTTATACAATCAAGCTTATGCTCTATATCGCCTATGCTTTGGCTGCATATTGCCGCCATGGCTTCTTCATTCCCGCCGCCTAAGCATATGCAAAGCTTCCGCGTTTCGCCCTTAGGTATGCTTATATCCGCCCTCAGCGCGGCAAAGCCCTGCGCCGTGCTTACCATGCGCAGCGTTTCCTCCGCCATCCATGCGCCGTTTAGCAGCGCCTCGCGCTCGTCCCCGTATTCGCAGTCCGCGCCTACGCAGGCCATGTATGCCTGCTCCCCGTTCATAAGCGAACGCGCAAGCATGCCCCGCTCCGTTCTTCGCGTATGTATGGCGTGGCGGTGTTCACGCTCTCCCAATGTAAGCTCCGCGCCGAAGAACAGCCGCATTTCTTCCGCCGTATCGCCCGCGTTTTCAAGCGTTATCAGCGCATAGCGCACGGCGGCGGTATCGTCGGTAAAAACGCGTTCCTCCATGCGTATGCCGCCTTCCTCGCCCGTATACAGGCTGTATCCGAACCCGCAGCGCACCGTCCGCGCCGTGTGCGCAAGCGGCCCCGCCTCAATTTGGCATACTCTGCCGCTGTGCTTATTCATTATCAGCATAAAGCTGCCCATGGGGTCGCGCACGGGGTCGTTATACCATGGGGTCAGCTTGGCCTGAGAGCTGTTGCCGCACCAGGTATATCCCCCGCCGCGCTCCGTGACCATTGTGCCGAAGCGTTCGTTCGCCATTATGTTTGCCCACGGCAGCGGCGTTACCTGCCCCGGAGCAAGGGTGAAGCGGAAGCTTCCGTCCGCATCAAAGCCGTATTCAATATCGCCCGCCGTGCTATCCTCCGCCGCGTATTCCTTGGCTGCCGTTTCATATATGCGCGCTGTCTCCGGCGCAAACTGCCTGTTTAGGCTTGTTCGCGGCTCTATAACCATGAGTGAGAGCGCCTCTATCCGCTCCGCCTCCCCCTCGCCAAGCTCAAAGCCGTGTATAAGCCTTACGCCTTCCATATGCATGGCGTGCATAAGGCTTTCTATCCTGCTGCGCAAATCGTTTTGGTATTCCATAGGGTAGCCGCCTATCACGGCAAGCTGCGCCTTAACACCGCGCGAATAAGCATAGCGCATGAATTCAAGCAGCGTTTTAAGCTTCCTCAGCTCGCTTATGCTGCGCACGCGCATGGATATTATGGGTACGTTCGGGTCTATGCCGAATTTATACAGTATGTCCGCTCCCGCCTTTATCCCCGCCATACCGGCGTTCTTGTGCGGAATATGCATTATTGCCCGCGCGGCAATTCGCTCAAACAGCTCCGCCTTGCCCGCGCTTACGCGGCTCAGGCTCCGTTCGCGCTTCTCCGCCGCCCATGCGCGGTATTCAATGTCCCGCGTGCCGTCTATCGCGGCCTGCATGGCCTCCTTCGCGGCATGCTCAGTATCCTCAGCACCCATTACGAACGCAAGCTTTGCCGTTCCCTGCGGCGGTATGGTGCGCACAGCGCGGGCGCAGAGCATAGGCTCTATCGGTGCGCTCACGTCCCCCTGCGTTATGCTGAGCTGCCCCATTGCGTCAATTATGCTCCTGCCGCGCCCCGGCATTATCAATGCGTCCGTGGTATACACAGCGTCGCTTTTCAGCGTGTCCGCATCAATAAGCGCGGCGTATGCCCAAAGCGCGGCCCCCTTCACGCTGCGCCTTGTAAACAGCACCCCGCCCGCGTGCAGCGCCGCATCTATGCTAAGCCTTACGAACGCCGGATGCGCGGCGTATTCTTCCCTGTCCGACAGCGCCATTTCCGTAAATGTGCCCATGTCCGCGCGCAGCTCGCCGTCCGTAGTATTGGTAAGGCTTATCAGCCTTATCTCCGCGTCCCGCGCGGGGTCAACGTATGTTTCCTCCCTTACCTTAACGCCGTGCAGCTCCTTTTCATGCACCGCGCGGAAATCATCCAGCGTGCAGCGGCATGTCCCTTGCCCGTTTGCCGGCGCGTCTGTCAGGGTGAAGGCCGCGTTCCCCGCGTTTACGGCTATGAACGTCCCGTCCGTGCAGCGTATGCCGTCGGGCGTATATTTTGTTATGTCCCTGCCGCGGCGCGCGCTGTATCCCGTGCCGTTATCGCACACAAATACGGTGTAACTTCCGTTTGAAAGGAGCTTTGCTTCGCTGACTCTGTATTGCCCGTGCGATACCCTTGGCGGCCTTGCGGCGCAGGGCTTGATTTCCCGCTCCCTTCGCGGCATATACCGGCGGATGGCCACGGCGTGGCTGCTGCGCCTTTCTTCAAGCAATGTGTTCGCCGCGCGTGCGTATGCATTGGAAAGGAACAACTTGCTTATGCAGTTATCCTTCAGCGCGTTCGCCGCCGCGCAGAGCGCCATTCCCTGATGATGCGCCATGTAGCTTTCAACCGTCTGCATGTCGCAGTTGTCCCTAAGCCTTCGCGCCGTGAAATCCACCGCCTCGTAAAAGCCGTATTCGCCCCGCGCGCCTATGGCCTCCAGCCGCCTTAAATTGGCCGCAGCCTCGTTCGGGTCGGTCATCAGCGCAAGCATGCTTGCATACGGCGCCGCTACGCTTTCCTCCTCCCTGTACGGGCAAAGGGCAAGCCGCCTTTCGCCAAAGGCGCGATATTGATAAAGCATGTTCGCGTCAAACGCATAGTAGCCCGATTCGCTCACGCCCCACGGAATGCCCCGCCGCGCGCAAAGCTGCTGCACATAAACGGCGTTCTCCGCGCTTTCCCCGCCCGCGCTCATATATACGCTGCCCGTGAATATTACCGGCATAAGGTATTCAAACATTGTGCCGCTCCAGGATAGGTGCACCCTTCGCGTGCGCACGGAGGTGAGCAGGCGCGAAAGCGAATAATAATACCGCGCGTCTATTTTGTTCAGCGCGGCGGCAACGAAATAAGTCAGCCGCGCTTCGGATGCAAAAAGATCGTAACGGCTTTTTGAAAGCCTGCCCGCTTCCGCGTCAAAGCCGATGGAGAGCAGCTTCCTTTCCCCGTCCGCAAGCAAGCCGAAATCAATATCCGTATACAGCGCGCCAAACCGCGCCGCGGTCTCCTTATGCCCGAGCGAACTAAGCTTCACCTCCGCGCACATCAGCGCCGCGGCAAGATTGCCGCTGTCCACCGCCGAAACATATTTGGGGTGCAGCGGCCGCATTGTTTCGATGGAGTACCAGTTATAAAGATGCCCGTGCCATTTTTCAAGCCCCTCAATGGCGCGGCACATGCCCGAAAGCATTTCGCAAAGCCTGCTTTCGTCAATAAAGCCAAGCTCCTGCGCCGCTATTGCGGACGTTATAGCCATGCCTATATTCGTGGGGGAAGTGTTGTTCACGGCCCTGCCGAGCGGCCTGTATTGAAAATTATCCGGCGGCAGGAAGCCGTTTTCCTCCGCGCAGAACGTTTCAAAAAAGCCCCATGTGTCCCGCGCGGCGGCTAATATATACTGCCGGTTTCCCGCGCTCAGCTCCTTATGCGTAAGCGGCGCGTCAAGATACATTATAAGCACCCCGGCGCACGCAAACAGCGCAAGCAGCAGCATGCACGCAAGCCGCGCCCCAATGAACGCCCCCGCAAGAAACAGCGCCGCAAAAGCCGCGCACGGCCACATGGCGGCATAATATTTGCCAAGCTCGCCCATGTTGCCGCCGCCCTGCGCCGCGGTTTGCCATTGCAGCATGTTTTTATGCGAAGCATACACGCGCCACAGCGTGCGCACTATCGCGTCCGCCGTCCGCACGGCTGCATAGGGCAGCGTGGATAGCTGCATAAGCCCGTTTAGCAGCGCGGGCTTTGCCTCCTCAATAGCCCCGCGCACGTCCAGCTCATCAATCCGCGCGGTAACAAAGCGCCTTATAAGGCCCATAAGCTCCCATACCGCCCCGCGGCACAGCGCAATAAGCGCCAGCGCCGCATACAGCCCGCCGTTGGTATACGGCATAAGCATAAAGCATACAAGCGCCGCTATCGGCACAAGGCTGTTTAGCATGTTCCCAAAAAGCTTCGCCCTGCCCAGCGCGCCTATCGGGTTACAGTAAGCCGCGCCGGAAGCATCCCGCGTTTTGCGCACGGCAAAGGGCAAAAGCTGCCAATCCCCGCGTATCCAGCGGTGCTGCCGCTTCCACCACGGCAAAAATGCCGCCGGTTCCTCATCAAACAGCGTAATATCGTGCGCAAAGCCCGCGCGCAGGTAGCAGCCTTCTATCAAATCATGGCTCAGTATTGCGTTATCGGGCAGCTTACCGAACAGCGCGGAATAAAAGCAGCTTATATTGAATATCCCCTTCCCGCCGAAAAGGCCGGTTCCGTACACATCCTGATAATATTCGCCAGCAAGCGAAGAATATATGTCCACCCCTGCCGAGCGGGATATTAATGCGGCGAATCTGCTCCTTGCCGCGCCGCTCAGCGTCTGCCGCATGCGCGGCACTATCACGCCGTAGCCCGTGCGCACTATGCCCGCGCCGTCCTGCTCGGGGGCGTTGAGCGGATGCTCCATCGCGCCCACAAGCCTTTTAAGCTCGCCCTTTGGCAGCACGGTGTCCGCGTCAAGCGTAAGGCAGTATTTTATGTTTGCCGGAAGCGGAGCCGTTATCAGCGCGAACGGCTCGTCGTCCCCATTTATTATCAATGAACACAGTTCCATTATCGCGCCGCGCTTGCGCTCATGCCCCATATATTTTCCGCTTGCGGCGGAGTATGTGCGCCTTCTGTGCAGAAAATAGAATATGGTTTCGCCATCCTTGGCGTATTGCGCGTTCAACTCCGCCGTTTGCTTTTTGGCAAGGGCTATAATGCCGTCCTCGCCGTCCATATGCTCCGCATCGCTGTCCTTAAAATCGCCAAGCACGGCAAAGCAGCAGTTTTTATACGGGTTGGCAAGGTAATGCGTTTCAAGCCGCCTAAGCGCCGCAGTCACGTCCCCTTCGCCCGTTATAAGCACCGGCACGCTCACTATCGTTGCGGCATGATCGCTTATGCCTTCTTCAAGCGAAAGCCTTGGTATGCGCCGCGGAGGGCATAGCTTCAGCGCGAAGCGAACCATTATTTCCCGCGCAATACACCACGCCGGTATTATGCTTACCATTGCCGCTATCCACCCCGCCATACCGCAGAGCGCGATAAGCGCAAGCATTATTGCCCCCTCGCCGCAAAGGGCGAGCGCAAGGCGCGTATCCTCATCCGCATAGTCAAAGCGCCTGTCCGGCCTTAACGCGGAGCAAAGGCGGCTTATGCCCTCCTGCTCAATAAGATAATAGCCTATGTGCGCCGCCTTGCCCGTGCCTTCGCCCGCAAGCCTTGCCGCCATGCGCGCGGCAACCGTTTCCCCCGCGCCGCACCGCGCCGCGATGCGCTCAAGCTGCTGCGCATAGTATCCGCGGGACGCTTCATCCATTGCGCGGTACGTTGTATCCTGCCTCAATATGCTTTCCGGTTCGCTGTATCTTCCAAAGAACGCGCCGCGGTCTATCCCCTGCAAATATTTCAGCGACGCTATGGCGTTCCCTATGCGCCGCGCACAGGCCACGGCAACGTTCCTGTCCCGCGAAAGGAGCCTGTCCGCCGCGCTGCCGCCGAGAGAGAGCCGCTCCTCTATCCGTTCGCACAGCGCATATTCGTCCCGCTCCCGAAGTATTGTCATCAGCCGCTCCGCCGCCGCAGGGTTCTGCTCAAGCTCCAGCTTTGCTGTTATCGCGTCCCTGCGCCGACTTCCCTTCGGCATTGCGCATAGTTTTTCCGCAGCAGCCTCCGCCGCGGCATACTGCTCGGCGCGTATGCATATGCTGTCCGCATCCAGCCGTAGCTGCCGCACAAGCGCCAAATTGAGCATGCCTATAAGCGCGCGCACCTCCCGCATTTTAAGCGGCCTTACGGCCTGATACGCGGCAAGGTAGCCTTCCATCGTTTCGCCCGTTATGCGCCCGTCCCCCTTGCCGGTCATTTCGACCGCAATTGAATACAGCCGCGGGCAGCCTATCCTGTCGCCCTCCGCTTCAAGCGGCAGCGCGCCAAGCTCCCGCACGTAGTTCTCCGCTTCGCCTGCGGCTTTTTCTATTATGTAAAACGAATCCGCAAATTCGTCCGCGCCCACGGGCAGCTCCGTGCCGCCGCCGTTAGCAGCCTCCAGCGCGGCGTTGGCATCCTCCAGGGCACGCCTGTCGTCTTTGGCGGCGCGTGCGTTCGCCCTGTAAAACGCGCTTCTTCCTTCCCGCACGGCGCGCGAGGCCGTTTCCCGCGCAAGCGCATTCAGCTTTTCTATTGATAGCTCGGCGTCCCTCAGGCCGCCGTATAAATCGTATTTCCGCATTATAAAAAGACCCTCCCGCAAAAGGCATATTGCCTATTATCTGCAAAAAGGGTCCAAATTATATGCGCTTGTTATGCATTCAGCCTTCGGTATGCTCCGCCGCCTGTTCAGCCGCGGGTTCTTCAGCATCCGCCTTATCCTCAGCCGCAGCATCGCCCGGCGTTTCGTCAGCCGATTTGCTTTCGCTCTCAGCCTCCGCCGCTTCATTGGATTCCGGTTCGGCCTTTGCTTCGCCCTCAGTCTCCGCCGCCTCGGCGGGTTCGGCTTCGGGTTCAGCCGTTTCTTCTTCCGCTGCCGCGGGTTCGGTCGCAGGCTCTGCCGTTGCCGTTTTGGGCGCGGCTGTCTGCTCCTGCCCGGGCTCGGCTTGGGCGTTTGCCGTGCTTTCCGCCTGTTCGCGCTTTTGCTCCGCGGCGCTTTCGCGGAAGCGCTCAAGCTCCTCAAGCAGCATCTTGTTGCGCAGCCTTGCCACGTCCAGCTCCTGCTTTATTCGGTCAAATTCGCGTATCACCTCGTCAAGAAAGCTGTCCACCTCCCCCGCGTCGTAGCCCAAGAAGGCGCGCGTGAAGATTTTGTTTATGATTACGTCTCTGTTCATAAGCGGCTGTTCCTCTGCTGAAATTACGGCCGCCGCAGCATGTGCGGCGGCCCGTGGGGCGGATCAGATGATGCCGTCCTCGTCGTTTTCTCCGTTGCCTATAACGTCATAGTTGGTGGGGGCTACGACGAATATACCGCGGGAGATCTTGTAAATGGTGCCGTTGAGCGCGTATATTGCGCCGGCCATGAAGTCCAGTATACGCTGCGCGCAGTCAAGATCCAGCTCTTCCATGTTGACAATAACAGGTTTGCGGCTCTTGAGATTGTCGATGATATTCTGGGTATCCTCGTAGCTTACGGGATGATAGACTATCATCTTCAGCTGAGCGGCGTTGGGGAGGGAAACCACGTTTGATTCGCTATGCACGTTTTTCTTCGCGCGGTTGCCGAAATTCACCACGTTGTTGTCGCGGGATTCATCCTCGTAATTCACGTCCTCGTAAACCTCATCGTCGGCGCCGTTTTCCTCAATACCGATGTACTCGAGAAACTTGCCCAATACTCCTGCCATTTTGTTATTCCTCCAATTAAAAATATTCTTTTTGGCGCTTGGAGAAATAGTTCCTTGGTTTTCGGGAAAATTTATGCCGTTCGGGCTGATATATGTTTACGCCTTCGGGCCGGGCCGCATCCGCTCCCCGAAAAGCGCACGGCCTACGCGCACCATTGTTGCGCCTTCGGCCACGGCGGCCCTGTAATCCCCGCTCATTCCCATGGAAAGCGTGTTCATAAAAACGTTGGGCATGTCATACCCCTTCGCCTTTTCAAACAGCTCCCTCATCATTGCGAAGTAGCGGCGCACATTCTCCCCGTCCACCGCGGGGGGAATGCACATCAACCCATCCACCCTAATGCCGGGCAGGCGGGAAATACTCGATAAAAATTCGTTCAGCTTGTCCGGCTCCGCGCCGCCCTTTTGCGGTTCGGAGCCTATGTTGACCTCAATGAGCACATCCTGAACTATGTTTTTCTTTTGAGCCAGACGGGATATTTCGTTCGCCAGCTCAATGCGGTCCACGGATTGTATGGTTTTCACGCGGCCTATAATGTATTTTACCTTATTGGTCTGCAATTGTCCAATAAAATGCACGTCCGCGCCGAATTCTTCAAACATGGGCATTTTTTCGCCCAGCTCCTGCGCGCGGCTTTCGCCGAAAACGTTCGCGCCCGCCTCATGCGCCAGGCGTATGCGTTCTTCGTCCACGAACTTGCTCACCGCAACAAGGGTTATGTCCTCCGCCCTTCTTCCGGCCTGCTTTGCGGCGTTGGCTATGTTTTTGCATATCTCAAGGTAATTTTCGCGTATGCTCATGGCTTTTTATACCTCATTCCCTCGCTCAGCGCGGTTTCGCCATCCCGTGCGCGTATAACGGCGCTGCTTTCGTCGCTGGCTATAATGTCTATCTGCACGTCGTAATTGCCTTCGCCGTTTTCTATTGTTATTATGCTCGCGCCGTCCTTGTAGCCTATCGCGTCAAGCGGCACCGTAAGCCCGCTCACGCTGCCGCGCGCGGTAAGGGTTATAACGCGGCTGTTGAGCAGCGGACCCATATCCTCGCTCAGCTCAAGCATATTCAGCACGCCCGCTTCCGAATGAATGAGCTCCATTGCATTAGCGGTAAAGCTCTGCTCCCCGTACCCATCAAACGTAACGGTATACGTTTGCCCTTCGCAAAGGCTTGCCGCGTCGCTTTTATTCGTTACGAATGCGGCGTACCAAAGGCGCGTGTTCACAAGCCTGTACAGCAGGTTGTTTGACGAACCGCCAAGCGTATCCACCGCGCCTGCAACGGTAGTGTTCACAAGGGCTGCGTTCACGGTATCCAGCTTATCCTTATTGAGCACCTGCTCAAAGCCGTCAAAATAAAAGCTTACGCGCCCGTCCCTGGCGGCGGTAATGTCCGTTTTATAGGACGCAAGCTGGTTCAGCTTATCCTCGCGCGAATTATAAAGCCGCGTCAGCTCCTCCGTGGGCTGCACGGTGTTTTTAAGGAATGTTCGGCGCTGCAGCATAAGGGCTTTGAGCTCGTTTTGCAGCGCGAGCGTGTCCCCTTCGCCGTTTGCGCTTACGGCTGCGCGTATGGCGGCGCGCTTCTGCTCGATTTGCAGTTCAATGCTGGATAGCTCCGCGTTATCCACGCCGCTCAGCTGCGTCTTTTGCGCGTTGTATATTTCCGTTTCCGTGCTCAACAAGGACTGCGCCATGTCGTCCGTATAGCCCCATTTATAAACGGTAGCTATCGGCATGCCTTCGTACACCGTATCCCCTTCGCCTATTTTGAATTCCACCCTGTCGTACTTATCCACGCTTATGCTCATTTCGTCGCGTATAAGCACGGCTTTTTTGGTTATAACGGCTTCCATGCTGCCCTGCTTCAGCGTACCGCCCGCGCTGTCCTGCAATGCTATTGCAAGCACGGCCACGGCTACACCTATTATGAATGTAAGTATCAAATAAAACTTTGGCTTTATCTTTACGCGCCTTCGGCTCATCGGCTTCCCCCTTATCTATTTCAGCCCTTTATGAGCCGCTCTATCGCGCGCGTATCCATGCCGGCGGTCTTTCCCGCAACGAATGCGCACATGTTGCTTGGGTCAAGCGTTTCGTTCAGTATGCCTTCAACGTCCGCCATGCTCACGGCCTCAAGCTTTTTTATAAGCCTTGCTTCCTCCTCCGCCCGGCCCAGAAGCAGCTCCGCCTTGCCTATGGCGCTGCTGCGCGCGGATGTGCTTTCGCTGGAAAGTATATAGCTTACGCGCATCTGCTCCTTCGCCCGGTCGAACTCCGTCTTTGTTATGCCGTCCTTGCGCGCGGATGCAAGCTCGCTCAGTATAAGCTCCGTCACCTTAGCCGCGTTTGCAAGGCCGGTTCCGGCGTATGCGGTAAGGTAGCCGGTTTCGGCATAGGACGTTGGGTAAGTATAGGTAGAATACGCAAGGCCGCGCTCCTCCCTTATGCGCTGGAACAGGCGCGAACTCATGCACCCGCCAAGCACATTGCTCAGCACAAGCATTGCAAAGCGCCTGTCGTCATTTGCGCCGAAGCCGGGCATGCCTATGCATATATGCGCCTGCTCGGCGTCCCTGTCCGCGAAGGCCACGCGCCTGCCGGCGCCAATGGCGGAAGGTATTCTTTCTTCCCCCACGCCCTCGCGCATGTCGCCGAATTTATCCCAAAGCATTTCGTCAAGCTTGGTTTTATCAAAGCTGCCCGCAACGGATATAACCGTATCGTCGCCGCGGTAGCGCTTGTCCATATAATCAATAAGCGACTGCCGCGTGAAAGCGTTCACGCTGTCCGCCGTGCCGAGTATGTTCGGCGCAACGGGGCAGCCTTCGTATAAAAGCGAACATATGCCCTCGTTTGCAACATCCTCTGGCGAATCGTCGTTCATAAGTATTTCTTCCGTAACAACGCCCTTTTCGCGCTCTATATCGCCCGCATCCAGCTTGGAACGCAAAATAAGGTCGCTTATTATGTCCACGGCCTTTTCAATATGCTCGTCCAGCACCTTTGCATAAAAGCATGTGCATTCCTTGGACGTGAAGGCGTTAAGGTTGCCGCCTATGTCGTCCATCTCCGCGGCTATTCTGGATGCGCTGCGGCTCTTGGTCCCCTTGAACAGAATATGCTCGATAAAATGGGACATGCCGTGTTCCTTCTCCGCTTCGTAAACCGAGCCGGACTTTACCCACACGGCAACCGACGCGCTGCGGCAATCAGGCATTTTTTCATACACGGCCCTTATGCCGTTCTTCAATACTGTTTTTTCTATCAAGTCCTATACCATGCCGCCCAGCACGTCCCCCACGCGGGCGGCAATTATACCTTTCGCATTTAATCCGTCTATCAGGCCGCCCAGCGCATCGGCACACGCGCGCGTGGGCTGCAGTAATATTATACTTCCTATTATCGGCTCATTCAATCCCCGCTTGATTATATCATCTTTGCTGCCGTATCCGCAACGGAGATCAATAGTGGACAGCACATGCGTAAGCCCCAGCGCACGGGAAGCGCGCGCACTTACGGCAACGCTGCGCGAGCCGGAATAATAAAGCACCGTGTCAACGCCGCTTGCCGCCTTTATGCTTTCAAGGCTTTTTTGTATATCCGCCTTCGTTTCGCTCAAGTTTCCGTCAAAGGAAGGATCGTCGCCCATTGTGCCTATTTCGTGGCCTTCGTCCGCGATGCGCTTTAGCATATCCGCGTTCTCCCGCGCCCATTTGCCGCTTACAACGAACGTTGCGCGGGTATTCTTATCCTTAAGCGTTGCAAGTATATCCTCCATTGCCGCGGCGTTCCACGACACGGCAAATTCAAGCGCGATTTTATCGTCCGACCGTCCGCGGTACGCAGGCCCCGCATACAGGCTGGCCATTACCTGCGCGGCGTCCTGCCTGCTCGTAACAAGATAGAGCGATATTATTATAAACGCTAAAAAAAGATTTATTGCCCAGCCGTTCTTTGCGCGCCGCTTCATATGCACCCTCCCCGTTCAAGCCGCATGGTATGCTTGATTTTATGATGCCGCGCCGCCATATATGCAAAGGAGCGGCCGCTTGGCCGCCCCTTATCGATACGCTTTATTATTTTCTTATGAACAGCACGCCCAGCGTCCTTGGCCCGCAATGGGAGGACACGGTGCAGCCGGCATGGGTTTCGATTATTTCATCGAAGCTTTGATATTTTTCAATGGCCTCCCGCGCGGTTTCAACATCCCCCTCGGGGCAATGCGGATGGGTTATGAATATGCGGTGATTACGGATATCCCCGCGCCCTTCAAGCCTGTCCTTAACGTATTTCTGTATGCACTTTTCAAAAGAGCCGCGGTATTTGGTGCCTACGCGCATTTTGCCGTCCACGACCTCTATGCAGGGCTTTAGCTGCAATACGTTCGCGCCGAGCATGGTGACCGTTGAGCAGCGGCCGCCCTTTGCCATGTAATCAAGCCTATCGAGTATAAAGCTTGCGTCAACGTTTGGCACAACGTCCGTTTCAAGCTCCTTTACTATGTCCTCCGCCTTCATGCCGGCTTCGGCACGGAGCGCCGCTTCCACAACAACGTGGCCGTGGCCGCTTGAAAGGTTGCGCGAATCCACAACGTAAACGTTCTTATAATTCTCCGCCGCTATGCGCGCGTTCTGGTGGCAGGCGGAAAAGTCGCTTGAAATGTTTATGTGTATAACGGCGTCGTATTCGCGGCTGAGCTGAGCAAAGCGGGTCTCATAATCGTTCGGCGTTACGGCGGCGGTGGACGCAAGCGCCCCGCCCGCGGCAACGTGGGCAAAAATATCGTCCGGCGTTATCTCCACCCCGTCCCTGAGCGTTTTGCCGCCCAGCGTTATATACAGCGGGAACAGCTCTATATCGTGCTTTTCAAGCAGTTCCTTTGTCAGATCGCATGTGCTGTCCGACGTTATCTTGATAGCCATTTTGTGACCTCCGAAATTATTCCATAATAATTGTTGCCATTTTACAGCGCCAATATTAACGCAATATTAACGCAATGCATTCCGCACAAAATTAAAATTGGCTTTACATTGCCCCTTTGGCGGTTTACAATCAATAATGAACGGCCTGCGTATGCTTGTATGCAGCGTATGGACAATATTGCCGCGAACAGGAGGAACACGAATGCGACTTGCAAACTGCACCTGCCAAAGGGTAAACGATTATCTTAAAGAGCACGATTCCATAATGCTTGTGCTTGGCAGCACGGAAAACCACGGCCGCCATATGCCGCTGGGTACGGACACGATGATACCGGACAAAATTGCGGAGCTGACCGAAAAGCAGAGCCATATTATGATAGCGCCCACGCTGCCGTACGGCGCTACGGATTCGCTGATGGGCTTCCCCGGAACGATATCAATAGGCGTGGACGGGCTTTACGACATACTTACAAGAATAACGGACAGCCTTTACGAATACGGCTTCCGCCGCTTTATAATACTGAACGGCCACGGCGGTAACTCAAAAAGCATAGAGATGCTGGGCAAGCGTATGCACCCTCGCGGGGCATATGTTGCGTGCCTTAACTGGTGGCTGATGGCGGGCGAGCTGAATCCGGACTGGGCCGGCGGGCACGGCGGCGCGGAGGAAACGGCGGGCGTAATGGCCGTTGATCCTTCGCTTATAGATTACGACCATATTGACGAGCCGCTCATAATGCAAAGCGACGTATATGAAACCATGCCTTCCACCGGATGGGACAAGGTAAGCTTTATGGGCGCAACGGTGGTAATCCCAAGGAGAGCCATGAATTACAACGCAAACGGATGGTACGGCACGGATGCGCCCAACAAAGCCACCAAGGAATGGGGCGACAGGATGGTGCAAACCATGGCGGACTACGCAGCAAGGTTTATAGAAGAATTTGAAAAAGCGGAATTGCCCAAGGAGGAGCATAAATAATGGTAAACGAAAGGGAGCTTGCCGTAATAAAGGCGCTTACGGAGGCCAAAGGCCCCAGCGGATTTGAGGACGAAGCGGTTGCCGCCGCGCGCGAAAGTCTATCGGACATTTGCGATTTTGAAGAGGACAGCCTTCGCAATCTTTATATATACAGGCGCGCGAACACGGGCGATAAACCCGTGCTGATGCTTGACGCGCACAGCGACGAGGTGGGCTTCATAGTCCATTCCATCAAGCCTAACGGCACGCTGCGCTTCCTTGAGCTTGGCGGCTGGAGCAAGAATACCCTGCCCGGCACGCGCGTGCTTGTGCGCAATAAAGACGGCGAATGGATACGCGGTGCAATAGCGGCAAAGCCACCGCATTTTTTAAGCGATGAGGAACGCGCGCAGAACAAGGTGCAGAGCGTATCAAATCTTGTTATAGACATTGGCGCCCGCAGCGCGGAGGAAGCCAAGGAAGCATTCGGCATACGCATAGGCGAACCCGCCGTGCCTGCAACCCCGTTTGAATACGACGAAGCGCGGGACATTATGTTCGGCAAGGGGTTCGACTGCCGCATAGGCTGCGCCGCGCTGATAGAGACAATGCGTCTTTTGAGCGGCATGGAGCTGGACGTGGACGTTATAGGCGTATTGTCCGCGCAGGAGGAAGTAGGCGAGCGCGGCTGCAAGGTTGCCGTGAACAAGGTAAGGCCGAATATTGCAATAGTTTACGAAGGCTGCCCCGCAGACGATACATTCGGCGAAGCTTACGCCATGCAGACCATTATGAAAAAAGGCCCCATGCTCCGCTACATGGACAAATCCGTTATATGCAACCCCCGCTTCCAGCGTTTTGCGCTTGATACGGCGGAGAAAAACGGCCTTATGGCGCAGGCGTCCGTGCGCGAGGGCGGCGGCAACAACGCGGCCGTTATACAGGCGCAGCTTGCGGGCGCGCCCAGCATAGTTATGGGCGTTCCCGTGCGCTATATTCACGGCCCAAGCTGCATAACCACCTATACCGATTATGACGCCACGGTAAAGCTTGCCTGCGCAATAGCAAAGGCGCTGAACGCGGACATAATAAAATCATTCTGAAAAAGAGGCGAAATACATGAACACAAGCACAGCCGGAATACCCAAGGCCGGACTGACGGAAGGCTTTGTATACATCGATGAGCTTATAGAGGACTGCATAATAGACGCGAAATACGCTGGCACGGATAACTTTATGGGCCGCCCCGCCGCGGGCTATGAGCAGCCGCTGGTGGTAATGAGCCGCGAGCTTGCGGACTGCTGCATAAAGGCGGCGGATACGCTGCGCAAGCAGGGCTACATAATGAAGTTCTTTGACGCATACCGCCCGCAGAGCGCAGTGGACGATTTCTGCCGCTGGGGCGAAGATCTTAAGGACATCCGCCGCAAGAGCGTGCATTACCCAAACATTGACAAGGCCGAAATATTCGACCAGGGCTATATTGCCCGCCGCTCCGGCCACACCCGCGCGAAGGCCGTCGATCTGACAATAGTTGACATGCACACGCATCAGGAGCTGGACATGGGTTCAATATTCGATTATATGGATTCCCGCTCCAACCACGGCGCGGCCGGTCTCACCCCGCAGCAGGAGAAGAACCGCGCCATACTGCGCGACGCCATGCTCGGCGCGGGCATGACGCTTTACGAGGGCGAATGGTGGCACTACAACGTCAACCCCGAGCCCTACCCCGATACGTTTTTCAACTTCCCGATAAAGTAACGCACATGGAAAAGGAGCGGCTGATTTGCCGCTCCTTTTAAGCTGCTCTTATTCTGTTCAGCCCATTATTTCATCTATGGCGTCCGCGTATTCTTCCTTATCGCGCGCGCCTACAAGGCGATTCATCTCCTGCCCGTCCTTAAAAAGAATAACGCAGGGAATGCTCATTATGCGGAAACGCTTGGCAAGGTCTATTTCGTCGTCAACGTTTACCTTGCATATATCCGCGCGGCCTTCGTAATCCTCGCTCAGTTCCTCTATGACCGGCCCGATCATGCGGCACGGGCCGCACCAGCTGGCCCAGAAGTCCACAAGCACCGGCCTTGACGCATTTGTTGCCGCTTCAAAATCGGCGGCGGTAAGATGCTTTACCATTGTTCTTCCTCCTTTTGTATTTATTCTTTTTTTATTTATTCTTTGCCTTCTTCGTTTACAAAGGCGGTCATTCTGGGCTTGAATTCGTTCATTTTGGCGAATTTCGGCTCCAGCTTTTTAAGTATAAGGAAGCTCAGCCCGCTCAGCGCAACGCCGCCTATCGCCGCATATATCTCGCCAAAGCGGGAGCCTACCACCACGCCCAGTATAAGCCCTATTATGGGAATGCCGTATACTATGGCGCTTGCCTTGAGCACGGTGTTTGCATGCATGTCTATATACACCTCGTCGCCCTTCTTCGCGCCGAGGGTATTGTCCATTTCTATATCCGCCTCGTTTGAGCCGAAGCGGAAGCATGCGTTGCAATGGCCGCAGGCATCCGTTTTTTTGAAGCGCACAGTGGCCCTTTTGCCGTTCGCTTCAACAACTATGCCCTTTTGCCTTACGTCCTCACTCATCTATGTCCACCTTTATATGCAGCTCCTCAAGCTGCCTGTCCGTTACCGTTCCGGGCGCGCCCATCAAAATATCCTGCGCATTCTTGTTCATGGGGAACGGTATTATTTCCCTTATGCTGTCCTCGCCCGCAAGCAGCATAACCATTCTGTCCACGCCAGGGGCTATGCCGGCATGGGGCGGCGCACCGTAGCAGAACGCGTTGTACATGGCGGGGAACTTTTTCTTCACGTCCTCTTCGCCAAGGCGCACAAGGCGGAACGCCTCTATCATTATTTCGGGGTCGTGATTTCGCACGGCGCCGGAAGAAAGCTCTATACCGTTGCAAACAAGGTCGTACTGCTGCGCGGTTATGGTGAGCGGGTCTATTTCACCCGCGATAGCCTTCCTCAGCGTCTCCGCGCCGCCGCCGGGCATGGAGAACGGATTGTGGCAGAATTCAAGCTCGCCGGATTCTTCGCCTATTTCATACATCGGGAAATCGACCACCCAGCAGAATTCATAGCGTTCCTTGTCCATATGACCGGGTACCAGCGCACCGAGCATTTTGCGCATGACTCCGGCGGTTTTCTGCGCGGCGGACTTTTTGCCCGCGGCTATGCCGATAAGCGTTCCCGGAGTGAGGCCGAGCGCTTCAACTACAGCATCGTGGTACGGAGTCATGAACTTGGCGACGCCTCCGGCGAAGCTGCCGTCCGCCTCCACCTTGAACCAATAGGGCTTGGAACCGGCCTGCACCTCAACATCGGCGCACAGCTTGTCTATATGCTTTCTGGTCAGCTCGCAGCCGCTGCAGGCTATGGCCTTAACGGTGTTGCCCTCGGCAAAGGGAGCAAATTCGCTGCCAACTACCAGCTTAGTTATGTCCTGTATCCTCAAATCTATGCGGTAGTCCGGCTTGTCCGTACCGAACTGTTCCAGCGCATCGTTATAGGATATGCGCTTGAACGGCGCGGAGGAGGCCACGTTATACGTTCCGTATTTTGCGAAAATGGGCGGCAGAACGTCCTCTATTACGGAAAAAACATCCTCCTGCGAGGCAAAGGCCATTTCCATATCCAGCTGATAGAATTCGCCGGGGCTTCTGTCCCCGCGGGCGTCCTCGTCACGGAAGCAGGGGGCGATTTGGAAATATCTATCGAAGCCGGAGGTCATCAAAAGCTGCTTAAACTGCTGCGGCGCCTGCGGCAGGGCATAGAACTTGCCGGGGTGCTTCCTTGCGGGCACAAGATAGTCCCTTGCGCCTTCGGGGCTGGATGCGGTAAGTATAGGCGTGGTTATTTCAAGGAAGTTATGTTCAAGCATGGCCTTCCTGAGCGCAGCTATAACGTTGCAGCGCAGTATTATATTGTTCTTGACTTCGGGGTTCCTCAAATCAAGATAACGGTATTTAAGCCGCTGCGTTTCATCCGCTTCGCGGCTGCGGTTTATTTCAAAGGGCAGCTCGTTATAAATGCAGCGGCCAAGTATCTCTATCTTTTCGGGTACGACTTCTATTTCGCCGGTGGGCTGCTTGGCGTTCTTGCTTGCGCGCTCGCGCACGGTACCGGTAACGGAGATGGTGGATTCCTTATTGATGGCCTTTATAATGTTCATCATCTCTTCGGTTTCTATGACTATCTGCGTTGTGCCGTAAAAATCGCGCAGCACCACAAAGGCGAAGTTGCTGCCCACTACGCGGACGTTTTCCATCCAGCCCGCAAGCGTAACGCGCTCGTTCACGTTGCCGAGCCTAAGCTCGCCGCAGGTATGGGTTCGTGACTGTATCATTATCCTGTATGCTCCTTAATAAATTATTCTGTATTTTTCGCTTTTCAGCTTATTTAACCAATTCAGCGGCCTTTTCGGCAAAGCCCTCTATGCCAAGCGCCGTCTCCGTGCCGTCCGCCATGTTTTTCAGCTTTATTACGCCGTTTTTAACCTCGTCCTCGCCTATCACGGCAACAAAGCGCGCTTTAAGCTTGTCCGCATACTTAAACTGCGCCTTGAAGCTGCGGCCAACGTGGTCAAACTCGGTCTTTACGCCATGCTTTCTCAGTTCACCGGCAAGCTTAAGCCCAACGTTCCTCGCTTCGTCCCCAACGGGTGCAATGTATATGTCCACAAGGTTGGGTTCGGGTATGGGGTTGAAGCTTTCCGCAACCAGCAGCAGCCTTTCCATGCCCATGCCGAAGCCGACAGCGTTCATCTTCGGCCCGCCAAGCTGCTCGATTAGCCCATCATACCTGCCGCCGCCGCACACCGTGCCGGTATACGCGCCCTCGGTAGAAACAAGCTCGAACACGGTTTTCGTATAATAATCAAGCCCGCGCACTATCATGGGATCAACTTCGTATTCTATGCCCAGCGCATCAAGGGAGGCTTTAAGTTCCTCAAAGTGTGCCCGGCATTCGGGGCAAAGGTAATCAAGCACCTTGGGTGCTGCCGCGGCTATTTCGCCGCAACGCTTTTCCTTGCAGTCCAGTATTCTGAGCGGGTTCTTTTCATAGCGCGTTTTGCAGGTTTCACAAAGCTCATCGTAATTCGCCTTAAGATATTCTTTAAGCGCGGCATTGTATTGGGGCCTGCATTCGGGGCAGCCTATGCTGTTTATTTTGGCCTTTACGCTCTTTATGCCAAGCTCGTTCAGTATGCTTATAGCAAGGGAGATAACCTCCGCATCCGCGCTGGCCCTGGGCGCGCCGAAAACCTCCACGCCGAACTGGTGATGCTCCCTCAGCCTGCCCGCCTGCGGCTTTTCGTAGCGGAAAACGGGGCAGTAAAGATAGAACATCTTTGTGGGCTGCGCGTCGGCAAAAAGCTTGTTTTCAAGGAACATGCGCACAGCGCCCGCCGTACCCTCCGGCTTCAGCGTTACGGAACGGTCTCCCTTATCGGTAAAGGTATACATTTCCTTTTGCACAATGTCCGTTGTGTCTCCCACGCCGCGGGCAAAAAGCTCCGTATGCTCCAGCACCGGCGTGCGGGTTTCGCGGTAGCCGAATTCCGCGCAAGCGCCGCGCATAAGCTTTTCGATATACTGCCATTTGTAGCTTTCCTTAGGGGTAACGTCCTTCATGCCCTTAGGCGCCTGAATCTGCATAATACACCTCTTTCATATTTCCCTTATAAAAATAGGGTTCTCCATCCTTAAACAGGGACGGGGAACCCGCGGTACCACCCTTATTGAGCATAATAAAATGCTCCGCTCGCGCCCCATAACGCGGGGCAACCGTCCGCCATTTCCTGCGGAAGGCTCATAAGGCGTCCTTCACCATATGACCTGTTCGCGGCGGCTTCCAGCCACGGCCTGCCTTCTCTTGTGCGAACGCAATACGGCTACATCCTTATTCATTGCCTATCAAATTATATAATAGCATCACTAACGCCGCTTGTCAACGCGCGTATGCCGCTTATATGCCGATTTTTCTATGTTATTCGCCCTTCTCTGCGGCCCTGCGCCTGAGCTCCTCCTCGCGCTCCTTTTCAAGCATCAGCTTTGAATAATCAACAAAGCCGCGCGGATCGTCCACCCACAGCCTTTCCATATTGTAATACTCCCTTTCTTCGGGATAGAATATGTGCACCAATATGCTGCCGAAGTCAATAACTATCCAGCGGCCTTCGCTGTATCCTTCTATGCGCCTTACGCTAAGGCCCATTCCTTCGGCCTTTTCTTCAATTTCGTCGCAAAGCGCCTTCACCTGCGCCGTTGCCCGGCCGGAGCATACCACGAACCAGTCCGCTATTATGGTCCTGTCCCCAACGTGTATGGCCATTATGTCCTGCGCCTTTTTATTATAAAGCGCATCGCATATCATCATCGCCTGGCGGCGGATGTTTTCTTCGTCCTGTACATCTATCGCGTTAAAAAATTCGCTCATTTTATATCTCCTTTATTATTTTCGGTCTCTCTTTTTATTGCCTGCCTTATCATAAGGGATTCGTCCGTCGGCTCTATACCCCGCGCAAGCAGATGGCCTATTGAGTTATTCATGGTCATAAGCACCGCGCCGTTAAGATCCTTCTTCGCCATGTCCCTCAGCTTGTCAACGCCTTCATACGTCCGCGTGAACTCTGCTTTATCCGCAACGTATAATATTTTATCAAGCTTTGTCATGTTCATCCGGCCGAAAACGTGGCAGTCGATGGCATTTATAACGTCCGCGTCATCTATCCCGAACTCCCTTTGCACCCTTATCGCCCCCAAGGGGCCGTGTAAAAGACCGGGCGCACACCGCTGCTGAGTATTTGGCGTATAGCCGTATTCCTTGGCAAGCCGCAAAGCGTCCTCGTCACCAAGTTTTGCGCAGTCGTGCAGCAGCCCTGCTATGCGCGCCTTTTTGCCGTCCGCGCCCCATATTGCCGCAAGCTCCACGGCGTAGCCCATTGTGCCTATAGAGTGGGCAAGGCGCTTGGGCTTGGTGTATTCCGCAAGGCGCTTTTCATAAGAAAGAATATCCTCGCTTTGATATAAAAGCCCCGCGTATATACGCTCCATCACGCCGTAGGGAACAAGCTTTGCAATGCCTTTCGCCATGTTCACGCGGCGGCGTATCTCGGTTGACGATATATCAGGCCCGCAAAAATCCGCCATGCGTATGCGCGCGCCGTAGCGCCGCCTAAGCTCCCGCGCTGCTTCGTAATCGCCCGCGTTGTCCGGCCGCCCAACAGCTATTATGCCCGCAAGCGCAAATATGGTTTCAGGCCTGCTCCATTGGTGCAATGTTTTTAGCATGTCCGCGCCGACAATAAGATGCAGCTCGTCAACGCCGTTATACAGCCCCATCAGCGTATCCGCCATGTAGCTCACGCCGCCGCGGCGAATCTCATCATCGCACGCAATAAGCCCTTCCTCGCCCGCAAGCGCGGCACGGGTAAGCTCAAGCCGTTCTTTTGCATCCACGCCGAAAGCGATGCTTTTATGCGGCGGGTCGCCCGCCACCATAAACAGCACCCTGTCAAGCGAGAAACGCCGCCTGACCTCGCGCGCAATATAAACATGTCCGTTGTGCGGGGGATTAAAGCTGCCCCCCAATATACCGATTCTCATTGAATTTATTATACACTACTATTCCCCGGTAGTAAACCGCGAATAATCGCCGCGCACGATGGGAACAATCCATAAAAAAGCAACAGGGGGAATTAAACATGAGCATTGGTGAAAAAAGAACGCTGAATGCATATTACAAGCGCCGCTTTTACCGCGGACGCACGGCCTTTGCCCGCGCGGCGGACTTTATTGCGCTAAGGGTAATATTGCTTATTGCATGCTATCTTTGGTTTTCGTTCAACGTGGAAAGCATTATCGCCGCCGCTGTGCTCACGGCAGCTGCGGTCGGGGCCATATCCGTATTTGCCGAGCTTGTAAAAAGCGTGCGGCTTGAAAAATTCATATTGCGCGAAAACGCCCGCCTTTCAAAAAAGCTGTTCAGCGAAAGCCTTGTGCTTATGCCGCGGAGCGAGTTTTTGGGCATAGTGCGCGAATACATAAAGCGCCACGGCGACGAATTTGCGGGCGAAAGCCTTGTATATACCGCGCAAACGCTTGCCCCGGTGGATGAAGAAACGGTGCTTTGTGCCTGCCGCGCGGCAAACAGGCGCGGCTGCAAAAGCCTTTTCATATTCTCCTCCGCCTCTGTGAGCCAACCCGCGCGGGATATTGCCGCGCGTTACGATGGGCTGAACGTTGCATTTATATCGGGCGACATGCTCGCTCCCTGCACAGAAATGCCGGACGATAACGCCGTAAGGCAATATATATTGAAGCAGGCGGAGCAGAAAAAGCAAATAAAAAAGCAGAGCGTGTCCACAGCCATAGGCCGCGGAAGATGCGCGCGGTATCTGCTTGTCGCCGCGGCGCTTTTCGCACTCAGCTTTTTTGTAAGCTATACGCTTTATTACAGGATGCTTGCCGGCGCATGCGTAAGCCTTGCCGCGCTCAGCTTTTATGCGGCGCATTCGCCTTCCGCCGCGCCGAAGGATGCTTAACGCTGCGGCGCTCGGTCTTTATATCAAGCATAGCGTTCAGGGGAATATAGTCGATACCGCCGTTCACCGCCGCGCGCAGCACAAATTCGCCGCCGGCATATATAAGGCATATCGGCTCTATTTTTTCGCGCGGCCAAATGTCCGTATCGTCAAGGCAGGCGGCGGGAACGTAGCTTAGCTGCTTTTTTGCGTCTATCGCCAGGGTTATGGTTTCTATCGCGGATCTCAGCCTGTTTTGTGCGCCGTATGTGCGCTCTATCCCGGCCGGGCTTTCAAAGTTCACGCTCTGCGTTTTTGCTATGCCCTGCCTAAGCCTTTGCGCCGTGGCATTGTCTATAAACGGCGCGCAGTCCAGCGCAAGCATTATAAGCCGCGCATCCTCCGCCGTGAACGGGCGGTCGTCTGCATAATACCCGCGCGTGGTGCTTTCTATTTTCCATCCCATGCGGTTCAGCGCGGCAACGTCGGCATATATGCTGCGCCTGTTTGCCGCAATGCCATGCTGCGCAAGTATAGCGCAAAGCTTATTTGCGCTCAACGGATGGGCTTCATCCGTATATTCATTCAGCGCCTTAACAAGCGCAATAAATCTTTCCCGTGCGGCCATGCTTTACGCCCCAAGCCCGATAAAGCCGAAGCACAGCAGCGCCTGCGCCGGTATATATGTTATCATCACGGGGAAATTCGGCCGCTCAACATCGCGCACGAACATGCAGCGCGCAAGTATCGTATCCGAAGTCAAGAACAGCATTGACCCAAGCGTTATCAGCGCGGCGTAAAATTGGCCTTCGCCCGAATTTATCCGCGCCACAAGGTTCACCCACGCGAAAACGTTTACCGCCGCAACTATGCCGAGATACACCGGCATAAGCACGCGGAACTTTTTATCATCCACATGCTTTTCAAGCCTGAAGCTCATGTATGCTACAACGGCTATATACGCCGCAATGAACACCGCCGCCGTTATAAGGTGCGATCGTGTCATTCCCGGGGTGCGGCGGAATATGCTAAGCGCATACAGCCCATGCCCAAGCGTAAAGCTAAGCGCGCCGGGTATAAAGAACTTGTCGTTCTTTTCCCATATTAGCAATATATCGCCCGCAAGGCCGCATATAAGCGCCGCCAGCACCGCACCGTCCACAGGCTTTGCCGCGCACGCATAGTAAACGGCAAGCGATGTGAGCAGCAGCGGCTTTGTAAGCTTTCTTGGCGTATGCATGCCAAAATAGCAGAAGAACAGATGCACTATGCTCAGCAGCGTAAAATATATTATAAATCCGGTCATATCCCGTCCCCCTTGCGGCGCAGTATTTACGTTTTCTTTATGCGTTTTATAATACAACACATTTGCTCGCCCCGTAAAGCGGTATTGATAATACTTCATTGCGCCATAAGCAAAGTGAATGTGAAAAAACGTTTTTCGTGGTTTTCATATCATTTTTTATGATATACTATTATACGAAAAGATAAATACGAAAAGATAAACAAAGGAGGAGATATTTCATGCAGTATTCGCGTGAGGTTGAAGAGATGTTTTGCGTGGCAAAGGGCGCAAAGCACGACCCCGCACCCATCCCCGAGGAGGGCAAATGGGTCAAAGCAAAAGAGATTACGGACATATTCGGCCTGACCCACGGCGTGGGCTGGTGCGCGCCGCAGCAGGGCGCATGCAAGCTGACGCTGAACATAAAGGGCGGCATAATTGAAGAGGCGCTGGTGGAGACGATAGGCTGCTCCGGCATGACGCATTCCGCGGCAATGGCGGCGGAGATACTGCCCGGCAAGACCATACTGGAGGCGCTTAATTCCGACCTTGTGTGCGACGCCATAAACACCGCCATGCGGGAGCTGTTTTTGCAGATAGTTTACGGCCGCAGCCAAAGCGCGTTTTCAGACGACGGCCTGCCCATAGGCGCGGGGCTTGAGGACCTTGGCAAGGGCTTAAGGAGCCAGATAGGTACCATGTTCGGCACAAGGAAGAAAGGCCCGCGCTATCTTGAAATGGCCGAAGGCTATGTGCTTGAGATAGGCCTTGACAAGAACAACGAAATAATAGGCTATAAATTCGTAAATCTTGGCAAGATGATGGACGCCATAAAGAAGGGCGTGGAGCCGAACGAGGCTTTCCGTTCCAACATAAACACCTATGGCCGCTTTGCCGAGGCGGTAACCGTTATAGACCCGCGCAAGCAGTAATATAAGGAGGCGTAAAGATGGTCACTTTTGAAGGATATGAAAGAAGAATAGATACCCTGCGCCCCGTGCTTGCAAAGTATGGGTTCGACGGCTTTGAAGCATGTGAAGCCTTCACCAAGGAGCATGGCGTAGACGTGCGCGGCATAGTGCAGGGCATTCAGCCCATAGCATTCGAAAACGCGGTTTGGGCATATACCCTCGGCGCGGCGATAGCGCTGAAGAAGGGCGTTAAGAGCGCGGCGGAAGCGGCCGAATGCATAGGCGAAGGCTTGCAGGCGTTCTGCATACCCGGCTCCGTTGCCGATCAGCGTAAGGTGGGTCTGGGCCACGGCAATCTTGGCGCGATGCTGCTTTCCGAAGCCACGCATTGCTTCGCATTCCTTGCAGGGCACGAAAGCTTTGCTGCGGCGGAGGGCGCGATCGGCATAGCCCGCACGGCGAACAAGGTGCGCAGGGAGCCGCTCAAGGTAATACTCAACGGCCTTGGCAAGGATGCGGCGTATATAATCAGCCGCATAAACGGCTTCACCCACGTTGAAACCGAATACAACCAGTACACGGGCGAGCTTACCATAGTAAAGACCACCGCTTTCAGCGACGGCGACCGCGCGAAGGTGCTCTGCTACGGCGCGGATGACGTGAACGAGGGCGTTGCCATTATGCGCCACGAGAACGTGGACGTATCCATAACCGGCAACTCCACCAACCCCACCCGCTTCCAACACCCCGTTGCGGGAACATACAAAAAGTGGTGCGTTGAAAACGGCAAGAAGTATTTCTCCGTTGCCTCCGGCGGCGGCACGGGCCGCACGCTGCACCCGGACAACATGGCGGCAGGCCCCGCCAGCTACGGCATGACGGACACCATGGGCCGTATGCATTCAGACGCGCAGTTCGCCGGCTCCTCCTCCGTACCGGCTCATGTGGAAATGATGGGCCTTATCGGCATGGGCAACAACCCCATGGTCGGCGCAACCGTGGCCGTGGCGGTGGCGGTTTCAGAGGCCAAGTAATTCGGGGATTTTTACAGAGCATCGCTTCTTAAATCCTTAGTTTAAGTCAAACAATCAAATAAGCACATCATTTGCACCAAAACGCTGATGATGTGCTTAATCTTTTTTGTTAGCAGCAAGTTAGCTTTCGGCAGCCCGCTTACCCCTACTCCGCCCCATTTACCATCTCGGCGATATCGTTAAAGCTGTCGCCGGTAACATGCTCGGCTATGGCGAAGCAGACATTCAGGCCGTTGAAGCCGTTGGTGTGGATGAGCAGGGCGTCGCGGGTGGCGGGGTCGAAGCAGACAAGGGACTTGAAGCCGCCGTTGTCGCCCCAGTGCCATATGCGCTCGTTGTAAAGCCCCCAGCCAAGGCCCCACTCCACGCCGTTGCCGGCGCAGTTCCTTACGGAGCGCACACGCGCGGCAAAGTCAGGCTCCTTCAGTATGTTCAAAAGGAACTTCGGATAATCGTCAATCGTCACATAAAGCGAAAACGCGCTGTTCGGCTCCATGCCCATGGAATGCCGCGCCGTGGTGCGCTTTGGCTCCGCGTGCCCGTTGACGTCAACCGTGCGGGCAAGGGCATTGCGCATTGCACCCGTCCAGATAAGCGCCGCCTTGTCCATGCCGAAGGGGTCGAGCAGGCGCTTCTGCATAAGGTCGTCCAGCCGCGTGCCCAGCCGCTTTTCTATTATGGATTGCAGGTAATAATACCCCATGCCGGAATAGCTGAAGCCGTGCTTGGGCTCAAAATAAAGCTCCATCGGCAGCTTGCCCCAGTTGGGCAGACCGCTTGCGTGGCTCATAACATCCTTTGCCGTTACGCATGCAAAGCGCGCATCCGTGCAAGGCGTCCATGCCTGTTCATATTCGCTCAGCGGCCTGTCAAGGTCTATTACGCCTTCATCCGCCAATTCAAACACCAGCCTGCCGAAAAACGGCTTTGTGAGCGATGCGGCCTCAAAATAAGTTTCGTTCGATACTGGTATGCCGCGCTCCGTGTCCGCAATGCCAAGGCATTGGCTCATCACAAGCTCGCCGTTTTTTATGAACGCCATCGCAAGCCCGGGCACATGCTCGCGCTGCATATTCTCCTGCGCTACGGCTGCCGCGCTTGTCAGCTTGGTCAAATCTATATTCATTGTTTTACCTCTCGTAAACTATTTCCCCGCCAACTATCGTCATAACCGGCAGTATATCGCGTATCTCCATCGGGTCGCAGGTGAAAATATCCTTATCAAGCATCACCATGTCCGCCATGTAGCCGGGCTTTATGCGGCCCTTTTCGTTTTCCATGAACTGGGCGTATGCGCTGCCCGCGGTGTATGCATCGATGGCCGTATAAACGTCCACGCACTCCTTGGGGAAGAAGCCGCCCTCGGGCCAGCCGTTTTTGTCCTTTCGGGTAACGGCGGAGTATATGTTGGGGAAGGGGTTGCAGTCCTCAACGGGGCAATCCGTGCCGTAGGACACCTTGGCATTGAGCCGCGCCATGGTGCCGAACGCATATGACGTGGAGGAAAGCTCCTCTCCGCAGCGGGAGATAACGGCATGCATATCGTAATCAAGGAATATGGGCTGATACAGCGCAAGTATATCGTCCTTCACAATGCGCTCAAGCAGCGGCATATCGGTTATCTGGCAATGCACAAGGCCGTGGCGCAGCGGGTTTTTGCCGCCGTGCAGCACGGATTCGTAGCACCGCACGGTGTCCTCTATGGCCTTGTCGCCAATAACGTGGGTAACAACCTGTATGCCCGCTTCGTCCGCCATGCGGCACATTTCAAGCATCTCCTCATCGTGCGTAGCCTCCACGCCGTAGTTGCCGGGATCGTCCAGATATTCATGGCGCATGGTGGCTGTCCTTCCGCCGAGGGAACCATCGCGGAACAGCTTCAGCGGCCCGAGCGTAAGCCACGGGTGCGAATAATCGCCGCGGGCAAATTCGCCCTCTATAAACGCCCCAAATTCCGCAGGAGTATGGTAACACACCTGATGATGATACCTAAGCTTTGCCCTGCCGCCTTCAAACACGCGCCTGACAAGCGGGAAAACTATTTCCGGCGCGGCGGAGGTGCCTGCATCGTTGGACTGCACGCTGGTAAGGCCGTGCGCGGCGGCGTAGTTCATTGCGTCTATAAACATGGCCTCGAGCTGCGCTTCGCTGTATTCGGGTATTACGGAAAGTATTTCGCTGCAGGCGTTTTCGGTAAATACGCCGCTTGGGTAGCCGTCCGACTCCAGCTCAAACGTGCCGCCGGGGAACTGCGCGGAGCCTGCCTTTAGCCCAAGCAGCTCTATCGCCCTTGTGTTTGCGGTAACTACATGGCCGCATATGCGCTCAAGCACGATTGGTATTTCGGTTGAAATTTTATCCAGATCATGCCGCGTGGGTATGCGCTTCTCCCCTTCAAACATATCCTGGTTCCAGCCAACGCCGTGTATCGCTTCGCGGCAGCGCTCAGGATGCTCCTTCATGAATGCCCTTGCGCGCGCTATCATTTCGTCTATTGATTTTACGCCGTTTATATCCACCTGATAAAGCCCCGCGCCCATCATGAGCAGGTGCATATGGCTGTCGTTAAGGCCTGGTATTACCGTGCGGCCTTCGCAGTCTATTATCCTTGCATCCTTGCCCGCATGGGCGAGTATCTCTTTATCCGTACCAACGGCGGTTATTATGCCGTTTTCCATAGCCGCCGCGCTTTGGAACACGCCGCGCTCAACATATATTTTTCCGTTAATAAGTACCGTTTTCATTTTGCCCATATCCTTTCTTTATCTTTCGTAAACGCATTTTCCGCCCACAAACGTGCGCAGCACCTTCGCTTCAAGTATCTCCATATCGGTGCAGCTCACAAGGTCTTTATCCAGCACTATAAAGTCCGCATACATGCCTTCCTTTATTTTGCCCTTTATGTTTTCCTCGCCCGTGCAGTACGCGCCCTGCGCGCTGTAGCAATACAGCGCCGTTTCCCTATCCAGTATCTGCTGCGGCAGGAAGGGGCCGTTGCCATTAAGATCGCGGCTGGTAACGGCGCAGTATATGCCCGGCAGCGGGCGGAAGGCTTCCACGGGGCAATCCGTGCCGAAGGGCGCATGCACGCCAAGGCGTATGTAATCCGCCCATGCATAGGATGTGCTGCCAAGCTCCTTTCCCACGCGGTCGTAAACAATATGCATATCGTAATTTATGAACACGGGCTGAATGTATGCAATAACGTCCAGCTCCTTAAACCGCTCCACCTGCTCCTTATCGGTTATTTGGCAATGCACTATGCCGTGGCGCGGATGAAGATGCGGCATTTCCCGCCGCGCATTCTCTATTGCGTTAAGGCACATTTCAACCGCCCCGTCGCCGATGGCGTGTATTATGGCGGGCATATTATGGCTGTGCGCGCGGAGCACAAGGGAGTTTAGCTCCTCCTGTTCATATATGGCTATGCCGCAGGTGGTGGGGTCGTCCGCATAGGGCTTGCGCATGTATGCCGTGCGCGCGCCGAGAGAGCCGTCGCTCAATAGCTTCACGCAGTTTATTTTGAACGTGCGGTTGCCGAAGCTGTTGTCAAAGCCATGCTTATCAAAGAACTCGTCCATGTCCGCATGGGTGGGCAGCAGCGCCTGCTCCGCCATTCTCAGCTTAAAGCGGCCTTTCTCCGCTGCCGTGCGCAGCAGCGCCATCATTTCATATGCGTGGCCTTCGGGGCAATATTTGAAATCGTCCGACTGTATGCTGGTTATGCCGCATTCAAACAGATCCTTCTGGCAGTCTATCATCATTTCAAGCAGCTGTTCGCAGCCTGGCATTGGCAGGCGCGCCTTAATGTCGTCAAACACGCCCTCCTTTATTACGCCGTTGGGCGTGCCGTCGGGATAGGTTTCGGCATATACGCCGTATTGCCCCACGGTATCCTTATTTATGTTCATCAGCTCCATGGCCTTTGAATTCATAACGCCTATATGGAAGCAGGCGCGCATTATAAGTATGGGATATTCCGTTGTTATCGCGTCCAGCTCCTTTGCCGTGGGGAAGCGCTGCTCATCGGTAAAATAATCGTGGTTCCAGCCTTCGCCCGTGAGCCACAGGCCAAGCGAGGGGTCGTAATCATGCTCGTAGGCGCGCTGCATGCGCGAAAGCACTTCCTTGAGCGATGTGCAGCCATACAAATCAACGGCGGTCTTTTTGGCGCGGACATAGTGCAGATAGTGCATATGGCTGTCGTTAAAGCCGCTCATTACGAAATTGCCGCCGCAGTCTATCGTTTCAAGCTCCTCCTGCGGATGCACACTAAGATAGGCCTCCGTCTCCTTTTCGCTGCCTACGCAGGCAAAGAAGCCGCCTATCACAACAGCAGCCTGAGCATATGGACGAGCCTTATCCATGGTGGCAATGTTTGCGTTCTTTATCCAAAGGGTCATTCAGGGTAAACCTCCCGTTTGTATTCACGTGTTCGATTATATATTATATTAAATCATCACACCAAAACGCAACGGCAAAAATGTTTATATATGACTTTTGGCCAAGCTGTATTGACAAGGCGGGCTTTTTCCAATAAAATGTGACGTGGACTATGATGCGGAACAGTAATCGTTTCCCGCGGGCAAAGAGAGCCCCCGTTTTGCTGAAAGGGGGAGCCGCGGTGCGGTGAAGCTCGCCGCGGAGTCTGCCGCGGCAATGCGCGGCGCGTTCCTCGCGTTACAGGGGGCTAAAGCGGGCGGTTTATGCCGCCAAGCGGAGTGGTACCGCGGAAAAATGTTCCGTCTCTTGCAATATAAGAGGCGGCTTTATTTTTTATACAAAGCATGAAAGGATAAAAACCGATGTCAGAGCGCTACGAACACGACCCGATAGAGCTGAAATGGCAAAAGCGCTGGGAAGAAGCGCATTGCAACGAAGCCAAAACGGATTACACCAAGCCCAAGTTTTACGGGCTTATCGAATTCCCCTATCCTTCCGGGCAGGGGCTTCACGTTGGGCACCCGCGCCCGTTCACGGCAATGGACGTTATTTGCCGCAAGCGCAGGCTGGAAGGCTACAACGTGCTGTTCCCCATGGGCTACGATGCATTCGGTCTGCCCACGGAGAACTACGCCATAAAAACCGGCATTCATCCCGCCAAGGTGACGGAGACTAACATTGCCCGCTTCCGCGCGCAGCTTAAAAGGCTGGGCTACTCCTTCGATTGGTCCCGCGAAATAAGCACGGCGGACCCGGAATACTATAAATGGACGCAGTGGATTTTCCTTAAGCTTTACGAGCACGGCCTTGCCTACAAGGCGGAAATACCCATAAACTTCTGCACCTCCTGCAAGGTTGGCCTTGCCAACGAGGAGGTCGTGGACGGCGTATGCGAACGCTGCGGCGGGCAGGTTATACAGATGGTGCGCAGCCAATGGATGCTCAAAATAACCGAATACGCGCAGAAGCTTATAGACGACCTGGACAAGGTGGACTACATTGAGCGCGTAAAGACGCAGCAGCGCAACTGGATAGGCCGCAGCGAAGGCGCTGAGGTGGACTTTATAATAGCAAACACGGACGATAAGCTGACCGTTTACACCACCCGTCCGGACACGCTCTTCGGCGCGACATACATGGTAATAAGCCCCGAGCATCCATATATAGACAAATATAAGGACAGAATAGCCAACTGGGACGCCGTAGCCAAATACCGCGAGGAGGCCGCCCACAAGAGCGACTTTGAACGCGGCGAGCTTAATAAGGAAAAGACGGGCGTTGTGCTTGAAGGCGTGAGCGCAATCAACCCCGTTACCAAGAAGGAAATACCCATTTGGGTTTCCGACTATGTATTGATGAGCTACGGCACGGGCGCAATAATGGCCGTTCCCGCGCACGACACGCGCGACTATGAATTCGCAAAGACCTTCAATCTGCCAATAGTAGAAGTAGTTGCGGGCGGAGACGTTACCAAGGAAGCGTATACAGAATGCGAGCACGGGCGCATGGTGAACTCCGGCTTTCTTAACGGCATGGAAGTGGCAGAGGCCAAGAAGGCCATCGCCGATTATCTTGAAAAGGAAGGCATAGGCCACCGCAAGGTGAACTATAAGCTGCGCGACTGGGTATTCGCCCGCCAGCGTTACTGGGGCGAACCGATACCCCTTGTAAAATGCGAAAAGTGCGGCTGGGTTCCCCTTCCGGAGAGCGAGCTGCCGCTGAAGCTGCCCATGCTGGACGATTTCTCCCCCACGGACGACGGCAGTTCCTGCCTTGCCCGCGCAAAGGATTGGCTGCACACCACCTGCCCGCATTGCGGCGGCCCCGCCGTGCGCGAAGCGGACACCATGCCCAACTGGGCGGGCTCCAGCTGGTACTTTCTGCGCTATACAGACCCGCATAACGACAACGCCCTTGCTTCGCCCGAGGCGCTGAAGTATTGGATGCCCGTTGACTGGTACAACGGCGGCATGGAGCACACCACGCTGCACCTGCTCTATTCCCGCTTCTGGCACAAGTTCCTTTACGACATCGGCGTTGTGCCAACGCCCGAGCCTTATATGAAGCGCACCAGCCACGGCATGGTGCTTGGCGAAAACGGCGAGAAGATGAGCAAGTCCCGCGGCAACGTTGTAAATCCGGATGATTACATCAAGGAATACGGCGCGGACGCATTCCGCATGTACATAATGTTCATGGGCGCGTTCGATCAGCCCATCCCCTGGAACACGCAGGGCACCAAGGGCTGCCGCAAGTTCCTTGAGCGCGTATGGCGTTTGCAGGATATGATAAACGACGCTCAAGGCGTGCGCGACAGCGTGAAGGCCAGCTACCACGCCACAATAAAGAAGGTGAGCGAGGACATAGAGCGCATGAAGTTCAACACGGCGATAGCCGCCATAATGAGCTTCGTGAACGATATTTACGCCACCGGCAGCATAACGCGGGACGAGCTGAGGACGCTTTTGATACTGCTGTTCCCCTTCGCGCCGCACATTGCGGAGGAAATAAACGAAGCCGCCAAGCTCGGCTCCCCCATATACGAGGCGCACTGGCCCGAATATGACGAGAGCGCACTGGTAGCGGACAGCGTGGAAATAGGCGTGCAGATAAACGGCAAGGTTCGCGCCCGCATAATGGTTCCCGCCAACGCCGCCAAGGAGGAAATAGAGAAGCTTGCGCTTGAAAGCGCCGACGTGAAGCCCTTCACCGAAGGCAAGACCGTGCGCAAGGTGATAGTTGTAAAGAACATAGTGAACATAGTTGTGGCCTAAACGCCGCACGGATACGGGGGACGGGTTGCCGTCCCCTTTGTTTTTTATACTGCCCCTCTCCCTTACACACTATCGTCACTTGCGTCACATCGTCACAAACAGGCTAATTATCTACGTTTTTTGTGTGACGCAAGGTGTGACGATAAATTCTGCGTCACACAGCGGGCTGACGCATGCGGTGACATTGCGCTTAGGCGTTGTAGGGGCCGTCATTGGCGGCCCGCCCGTGGCTATATTTTTTACCTCAACCCCTCAGTCACGGCTTGCGCCGTGCCAGCTCCCCGTTCGGGGAGCCTTTACACTCCCTCAGTCTCGCCTTCGGCTCGCCAGCTCCCTCGACAGGGAGCCTTTTGGTGCGCTTTATAAGCTTACATATTAAGCCTGCCCTGAAAGGGGAGGTGGCGAACGTAGTGAGCCGGAGGGGTTATAAAGCAGCTTATAGCTCTTTATTTATCACAACCCCTCAGTCACGGCTTGCGCCGTGCCAGCTCCCCGTAAAGGGGAGCCTTTACACTCCCTCAGTCTCGCCTTCGGCTCGCCAGCTCCCTCGACAGGGAGCCTTTTGGTGCGCTTTATAAGCTTACATATTAAGCCTGCCCTGAAAGGGGAGGTGGCGAACGTAGTGAGCCGGAGGGGTTATAAAGCAGCTTACAGCTCTTTGTTTGTTACAACCCCTCAGTCACGGCTTGCGCCGTGCCAGCTCCCCGTCCGGGGAGCCTTTCGAAGAACGGATTTCACCGCATGCGTCAGCCCGCTGTGTGACGCAGAATTTATCGTCACACCTTGCGTCACATAAAAAACGTAGATAATTAGCCTGTTTGTGACGATGTGACGCATGTGACGATAGTGTGCAGGTGGGGTAAATTCATTTAACCGTTCTTATTATCCTTACTCCAGCAGCTCCACGCCCATGGCGCTGAGGTCTTGGTCGGTATATGTGCGGCTGGCGTGGCTGAGCGCACGGCCGCGGCTGCGGAGCTTGGCGGCGGAATTGGCGTGCTGCTCAATATCCTGCCTTGCGGAGTCAAGGTCGCTTATGCCCTGCGCGTGCCAGCGCTCCACCGTGCGCTTTATGGCCGCCCAGGGCTTGTCGCTCGCGCGGCAGCTTTCCGCGCAAAGCAGAAGCAGCTCCGGCGCAATGTTCATGCGCGTGCGCCACATGTCCGCATCGTCCTGCTGTGCGGCTGTAGGGGCGCGATTTATGCCCGCACGGGCAAGCATCATGCGCGCAAGCTCTCGGCTGGCGTCCCGCTCACGCCTAAGCGCAGCTATGGCCTCCGGCGTTACGGCCCCGTTTGAACGGAAGGTGGAAAGCACCGTGTCAAGATACTTAAAGCTGGGCTGCGCCGCGCTTGTCAGCTCCCCAAGCGCCAAGGATATCACTTCGTCGCTCATGCCCCATTCCTCTTTCCATTTGGCGTAAAGGGCAAGCTCGTCCTCCGTTGCGGCGCGCCTCAGCTTCCAGCGGGAAAGTATCTTCTGCGCGCCCGCAATGCGCTCATCTCTGCGGGCTATGTATTCGTTCGCGCTCTCTATCGTGGAAACGTTTGCGTCCGCCCATGCATTTGCCTCCGCATTCATCTGCCAAAGCTTAACCTTGCTGCCGCGCCGCCGTGCGCAGTCGCTCACCACAAGCGCCGCCGTTTCCTCGCTGAAGCCGAAAACCTCTATCCAGTCGCATATCGCGCTCAGCTCGCTCCCCGTGAATACGCGCCCGGGCACGGCCTTGCTCAGCCGCTCTATAAGCGAAGCATAGCGCCGCGTGCGCTCGGCAGGGGCAATGGATTCGGTTTTCAGGAACTCCACTATAAGCGGCTCCCCGCTCGCTATGCGCACCAAGCCCAGCCGCTGCCAATACGCAAACGCATCGCAAAGCTCGGCATCATCCATGCCCAATGCGTCCGCAATGTCCGGCGCATCGCCGCGGCTTGCAGCCATCAGCCCGTATATGTATGCCTTAACCGCCCCATCGGGCGCGGTGGGCATATAGTCTATTATAAATGCGTTATCTATCGCCGTAACGCCCGCATGGGCGGACTGCGTAACAAATCGTGCCAAGCGTGGCTCCTTTCCTGCGCCTTTGGCGGCATTAAAGCTTGTAAAGCTCCCTAAACTTTGCCGTAAGGTAATCCGTGTAATACGCGGGGTCAAATTCGCCGCAAAGCACGTTCCGCGTAAGCTCCGCCGTGGGCTTGAGCCTGCCGTAGCGGTACAGCCGCGCCGTGAGCCATTCAACAATGGGCTTCACGCCGCCCGCGGCGACTATCCTGCCGATGTCCATCTCCTTAGAGATATTGTGATATATCTGCGCGGAATACGCGCTGCCCACGCAGTATGACGGGAAATACCCTATCATGCCGCCCGACCAATGGCTGTCCTGCAAAACGCCGTGCGTATCGTCCGGCACGTCCACGCCGAGGTATTCCTTATAAAGCCGGTTCCATTCCGCAGGAAGCTCGTCAACGCTCAGCGTGCCGGCGATAAGCCTTTTCTCTATCTCGTAGCGCACCATTATGTGCAGCGGGTATGTCAGCTCGTCCGCTTCCGTGCGGATAAGGCTGGGCATGGACTTGTTGGCCGCGCGGTAGAGCATTTCTTCGCTTACGCCCTGCATCTGCTCCGGGAATATCTCCTTCATTTTGGGATAAAGCAGGGCAATGAATTCACGGCTGCGGCAGATCATGTTCTCAAACAGGCGGGATTGGCTTTCGTGCAGCGTCATTGTAGCCCCGCCGGAAAGGGGAGAGCCGATAAGCTCATCGCCCATGTTCAGCTCATACAGGCAATGCCCGCCCTCATGCGCAACGCTGAACATGTTTGAAAGCACGTCGTCCTCGTGGTAATGCGTGGTAAGGCGCACATCGTGCTTGTTGAATTCGGTTGTGAAGGGATGTTCCACCTCCCCTATAACGCAGCTGTCGCGGTCTATGCCGAGGAAATCCATAACAAAGGAGGATAGTCTGCGCTGCCCCTCTATCGGGAACGGACGATGGAGCAGGGAATCATCCGCCTGATTGCCCGATTGGCAAACGGCGTGTATTACCGGCACAAGCTTCGCCTTAACGTTTGCAAAGAAGGGGTCAAGCATTTCAACGCTAAGACCCTCCGAGAACTCCTCCAGCAGCGCGTCGTATGTGTCCTTACCGGGGTACATATGCGCCATAAGGGACTTCTGCGCGGCTATTATCCTTTCAAGATAGGGCTTAAAAAGCGGATAATCGTTGGTCTGCTTAGCCTCGCGCCATTTAACGCTTGCTTCGCTTATCAGCCGCGAATACGCCGCGTATTCCTCAATAGGCACGTTTTCAAGCTTCTTGAGCTGCTTGAGCTCCTCCTCAACCTCTCTCCTTGTTATCTCGTCCAGGCTTTCGCTGTTGGCGTTCAGCTTTTCAAGCAGGGCGCGTACCTCGTCGTTCACCTGCAATTTGTAGCTTTCCTCGCTCAATATTGCCATAGTCTCCGCCATGTGCGGCGCGCCGTTTTTGGGCATTGCGGTTTCGCTGTCGTAGCTGAGCACGCCCATCGCGTGGCTGAGTGCGTTGCGCTTTGCCAATATGGCCTTGTATTGCTTCACGGTGTTCTGCATGGTTATATCTCCTTATTCATTATTCTTCGTTCTTTATCCTGCCCGCAATGGCATATGCTTCGTTGCGTGCAATGTCGCACAGGGCGCTTATCTGCTTCGCCGCGTCCTTAACGCTTACCCCGCGCTCAATAAGCTCCCGCGCCATATCCTCCGCCCTCTCCGCTGCGTTTTCGCCCTGCTCCTCTGCCCCTGCAACTGCCATTACGCATTCGCCCTTGGGCGGCGTATCGGCATACATATCGGCAAGCCCGCTCAGCGTGCAGCGCACCACCTGCTCGAATTTCTTTGTCAGCTCCCGCACCAGCGCGCATTGCCTGTCCCCAAGCATGGCGGCAAGCTCCTTTGCCGTTGCGGCTATGCGCAACGGACTTTCATAGAATATCAGCGTGCCTTTGTGCGTGCCTATTTCGGCTATGGCCTCGCGCCGCTTTTTACCGTCCCGCGGCAAAAAGCCCACGAAGCAGGCGTTCCTTGTGGGCAGCCCGCTCATTACCAGCGCCGTAAGCGGCGCGCTTGCCCCGGGCAGCACGGTGTATTTAGCCCCCGCTGCAATGCATCCCTCAACCAACGCTTCCCCCGGGTCGCTTATGCCGGGCATCCCCGCGTCGCTCACAAAAGCTATCGCCTCGCCCGAAAGCACGCGCTCGGCAATCTCCTGCGCGCGCTGCCTTTCGTTATGCTCATGGCAGGCGATAAGCGGCTTTTTTATCCCAAGATGCGTCATCAGCTCCCGCGTTCTGCGCGTATCCTCGCAGTATACGGCGCTCACGCCCTTCAGCGTGTCTATCGTGCGCAGCGTAATGTCTGATAGATTGCCTATCGGCGTTGCGCAAAGATACAGCATGGGTTCAAGCTGCACCGTTGTTTCAATATCGCTCATTGCTGTTCCTCCAGTATAATGCGGCTCAGCTCCGTTCCGGCGCCGCCGCCCTTTCTGCCCTCCGCAAGCGCCAGATACGGCGCCTTATCCGCGCGGGACTGCACAAGGCAAAGCCGCTTTATGGCAAAATCCGCCTGCTGCATCGCCGTGCAAAGCTGCTGAATGTATTTGGCGGGGTAGCATACAAAAAACCGCCCGCCCTGCTTAACAACGCGCTTTGCGCACTGCGCCGCTTCGTATATATTCAGCGTATCGTCAAACGCGCTCGTGGCGCGGCTTTGGTTGGGGCTTTTTGTGCCGCCTGAAAAATACGGCGGGTTGCACACCGCCCCGTCGAACCTGCCGAACTCCGCTTCCGTAAGCGTCCGCGCGTCGCATTGTTCAACGCTTATGTGCTCCCCAAGCTTGTTCAGCTCCACGCTCCGTTTAGCCATGCACACGCATTCGCCGTCAATATCCGCCGCAACAAAGCTTACGCCGCATTTGGCGTATGTAAGTATCGCCAGTATGCCCGTGCCCGTGCCAATGTCCAAATACCGTTCGCCGGCATGCGCGCGCACAAAGTCAGTCAGCAGCACCGCGTCATGCCCGTATGCAAAGCGGGAATCGGAGCGCACGATAACAAGCCCATCCCGCTGAAGGTCGTCAATAATTTCCATCGCGTCAGCTTTGCCTTCTCTTTATCCGCTCGTATTCCGCCATGAATGCTGCGCTTGCCATGTCGCTTGGCATGTTCCATACGCTTGGCGCTATCGACAGGCAAACAAGCGGCGCTTCCGGCGCGCAGTTGCGCTTGAACTGCTGTGAGAAGAACCTTCTCAGGAACGTGCCGAGCGTTTTATACACTTCCTCCTCACCAAAGTCCAGCGTGCCGAGGACAATGTCGTAAAGCTCCTTCGGTCCCTTGCCTTTAAGGAAATAGTATAAGAACAGATCGTGCAGTTCATAGCTGCCCACCAGCTCCTCCGTCTTTTGGCTTATCTCCCCGCCGTTTGCGGGCAGAAGCTCCGGACTTACGGGCGTGGCCAGAATATCGCGCAGTATTGCGTCCGCATCCGCGCCGAAGTCCGCGCCCACCGCCGCCACCACGCGGCGTATTATCGTCTTTGGTACCGATGCATTCACGCCGTATTGCGCCAGGTGATCCCCGCCGAAGGTGGTCCAGCCGAGCGCAGCCTCGCTCAAATCGCCCGTGCCGACGTCCAGCAGCCCTTCTTCATTGGCAATGGAAAGCAGTATCTTGGTGCGTTCGCGCGCCTGCGCGTTTTCGTAAACGGGGTTGTGGTTGGCCTCATCGTGGCCTATATTTGCAAAATGCTCGCGGCAGGCCGCCGCAACGGATATTTCCCTGTATTTGCAGCCAAGCGCTTCAACAAGGGCGCGGCTGTTGTTCTTGGTGCGGCTCGTTGTGCCGAAGCCTGGCATGGATACGCCGGTTATCATGCCGCGGCCTATTCCCATTTCGTCCGCCGCCGCGCACGCCACCAGCAGCGCAAGCGCGCTGTCCAGCCCCCCGCTTACGCCTATAACAAAGCCCTTTGCATGAATATGCTCCGCCCTGCGCACAAGCGCCGCCCTTTGCAGCGCGAAAAGCCGCCTGAGCTGCGCCTGAGCCTTATCAGGGTCGTTTGAAACGTAGCCTTCCTCCTCCGCCTCGGTAAACGGTTCAAAGGCGCTCAGCTTATCTATGCACACGTCCGCATAAACGAACGCATCGCGCGAAAGGGGCTCTGATTCGGCCAATATTTCGCCGTTTGCGGCTATTGCGCAGTACCCGTCGAACACAAACGCCGTTGTGCTTTCCCCGCGGGAGGGCAGCGCCATTGCGGCGGCCATGCCCGTGCGCGCGCTGTATGCGGCAAGGCTGCTCCTGACCGCGCCGTAGCTTTTTGCCGTGGCGTTTATTGCGCCGGAAAGCAGCATTATATGCCCCTCCCTCGGCTCCCCCTTGGCAAATATCTGCCCCGCGAAGCCCACGCTCAGGCGCGGTATTGGCGTTAGTGTGGACAGGGACGCCGCCCCGCGCGGAACGGCAGGCGCAAAGCCGAACGGGTTCACCGCCCCGCGGGAGGCGGGTATAACGGCATATATCCTGCCGCCCCTGAGCAGCGCAATGCAGCTGCGCACGCGGCCATCAACCATATACGGCAGGCCTATGCTAACAAAAAGCCAGGTATGCTTAGTGGCCTCCGCCACGGCGCCGAGCGCTTCGCGGCAGGCGTTGAGCATGAGCGGATGCTCCATAAGGGAGCCAAGCGTTGCCCCGCAAAGGAAAAGCTCCGGCAGCACAAGATAGTCCACCTCCGCCTTTTCTGCGCGGCGTATGGCGCTTATTGCGGCGGCAGCGTTGGCCTTAGGGTCGCCCAATACTATTTCCGGCGATGCCGCGGCAAGGCGCACCGGCGCATCGCTCTGCGTTGCAAGCATACATTCGCTCATGGTAATACCTCCATAATTTCGCATAAACTTATTTTATTATACACCACGCATACCGCGCAGGAAAAGCACAAAGCAGCGCCCGCATACGGGGCGCAGCATTGTGCTTTTTTGTGTTATTTGAACGTATATCTCATTTCAACGTTTTCGCTTTGGCGCACCTTAAAGTCAAGCTTTTCATAAAGCGGCCTGCCCATCGGCGTTGCGGAAAGCTCTATATACGCAGCGTCGTTTTCTCTTGCCTTCAGCTTCAGCATTTCCATAACAAGGCCCGCGTAGCCCTGCCTGCGGTATTCCGGATATGTCCAAACGCTGACTATGCTTGCAAAGCGCCCGTTTGGGCGGGAAGGGCTGGGCGGGTTTTCGTAAACGCCCAAAATGCCGGTGGATACGGCCTTGCCGTCCTGCTCAACTATGGCGGCGTAGCAGTCGCGGTTAAGGTGCCGCTCAAAATAGCTTTTCAGGTTTGCTTTGCGCAGTTCGTATGTTTCGGGATGCGGGCCGTTGTTCGCATCCGAAAAGTCCAGCCTAAGCTGAATAAGCTTATCTATATCTTCACTTTCTGCCAGTTTTACAGAATAACTCATTATTTCCCCTTTCTTGACCTGCGGCCTGCGCTTTGGCGCATATATCCGCCGCGCAGGCTTTTAACATCGCTTACGGTTATCACCGCGTTTGGCGCGACCGAGCCGATTATATCCATGGCCTCGGGCGCAAGCTTGCGGCGCAGGGTTGACATGAGCATATATCTATCGGTATCGTCCCTGCCCTGAACCTTCATCTCGCTCAGTCCGAACCCGTGCGCACGGAGCGCATCGCCTATTTTATCCGCCGTTTCTGCCTCCATAACAACGCACTGTATGGAGCATAGGCCGAAGGCAAGCCTTTCCTCAAGCCAGCTTCCCGCGTAGTTGCCCAATGAATACGCAAGCGCGTAGGCAACCATTTTCCACGGGTCGCTTTGGTAATTGCTCAGCACGTTGCCCGCAATTATGAGCCAAAGCGTAATCTCTATCAGCGCAAGCAGCGCGCCTATCGCGCGTTCGCCGCGGTTTATGAGCACTATTCTAAGGGTACAGAGCGTAACCTCCAGTATTTTCCCCAGAAATATGCAAATATAAACAATAAGCGTTGTCCCTGCAAAAAACGTGCCGAGTATTTCGAATAACTTAGTCATAAACATCTCTCCTTCCGATAACAAATAATCCAAACCGTACAGGTATTATATTACCTACAATCTGCCTAATAATCAATATCCTCAAAAAAATATATTAAAACGGGCCGGCCGCGGTGCAGCCAGCCCATTCGTTTGGGGTAAGGGTATGCGCTTTATTCCTTAATAAGTATGCCGTCCGCGCCCACGGCTGCGCCCGCTATGGTAAGCTTCACCTTGCGGGAGCTGTGCAGCAGCACAAATTCGCCGCTACCCTTTTCCATTGCCGCGCTGACGCTTATAACGCTCTTCCGGGACGCGGTAACGAACACTATTTTGGTAATGCCCTGCCTGTTGAGCGCGAACAGCCCGCCGCGCTCTATTATAAGCTTGGCTTCCTTTTCATCCGTGGTTACGGTAAGCACGCCGCCCTGCTGCACGGCCTTATAGGCAATGCTTCTGCCCTGCTTATCGGCAACGCGGTAAAGCTGAATGCGCTCATGGTACGCCATAGGCACGGGCTCGGGAGTGGGTTCGGGCACACCATATGTGCCTATCTGGAACTCTATCGTCTCTTCTCCAATCCGTACCACGCAGGTAACAGGATATGTGCCGGGCGCGGTGGGAACGTTCTCGCTGCCGCCATAGAGTATCTTTTCCACGGCACCTTCGCCCTCCGCAGTAACGGTAAATTCGCCGTTTTCGCTGCGGACATCCAACTTGGTCAGGTTTTCCGGCTCGCCATCGTGGTTTTCGCCGCTCAGGCGCATGTTGATATAGTCCTTCAGCGCTTCAATATCGCTGCCGCTTATTCCGTTGATAGTCACGTCTGGCCCGATAATATAATGGCCTTTATCGCTCTCATGGTTGCTGTACTTGCTGTCGCCAATGTAGCCAATGGCATTCTCATCCAGCGTATATTTGATTTCTTTCGTATTGTAATCGAAGCTGACATCATCATCATCGAGAATACCCGTAGTAACACGCGCATTACCTATGATGATAATGGTTCCGGTCATTTCATCCAGGTTATCGCTGCCTATTGCGGCGGCACGATCGCCCGCTATGGCGGTTACCTGCGCATTGTCCTGAATGATGATCATCCCAGCCATGAGTTCATCCTCGCCCGTGCCGATGCCGGCGCCTTCATTCTCGCCGATTGCCGTAACCTTCGCGCTGTCGCGGATGACGACCCTGCCGGTGGAGGTAAAGACACCGTTATTTCCGGAGCCAATGCCTGCGGTCTCGGAGTTGCTCCCCGCAGTTACCTGCGCGCTGCCGCCGATGGTAATGTTGCCGGACATATTGCTCTCTCTGCCGGAGCCTATACCGGCGCCGCCGGTTTCACTCCATGCGGTCACTTGCGCGTTATCACCGATGGTGATATCACCGGACATTTCACCCATATCTCCGGAACCGATGCCCGCGCCATCGTCTCGGCTTACTGCCGTTACCTGCGCATCACCGCCAATTGTAATATCGCCGGACATGGCTTCGTTTTCATGGCTGCCGATCGCGGCATTGTTGTTGCTATCGTTCTTGCTTCCTGCTTCCAGAGAGCCGCTGCCCGTGATGGTCACATCGCCGTCTGAAACATGCAGACCCGAGCCGTATTCGGAGTTGAGCTTGTTGTCTCCTTCCAGCGTGATGTTCGCGCCGGAGCTGCCCACGTCAATGGCGTCGCCGTAGCTGTTTATGTTCACATCCTCAATTGTGATATTTGCCGTTGCATCATCAGTGGTGGAAACGGTTATGGTATTGTCCGTCGCTTTCTCGCTGTCCCGCTGGGTGATAACAGTGTCGCTATCCGCAACGGCGCTGTTACTGCCCTGCTTAACGGATTGGCCGTTTTCGTTTGCAATGACGGTTATGTCGCCATCCTCAAGATACCATGTGGCCGCAAGCGCCGTAGGCATAAGGCACACGGCAAGCATAAGCGCCACAATGGAGATAATTGTTCGTTTCAGTTTCATTGGTCGGTGTTCCTCCTTTTATTGGAAATTACGATAGGTATATGCGCTTTATTCCTTAATAAGTATGCCGTCCGCATCCACGGCCTTGCCCGCTATGGTGAGCTTCACCTTGCGGGAGCCGTGCAGCAGCACAAATTCGCCGCTGCCCTTTTCCATTGCCGCGCCGACGCTTATAGCGCTCTTCTGTGACGCGGTAACGAACACAATCTTGGTAATGCCCTGCCTGCTGAGCGCAAACAGCCCGCCGCGCTCTATTATAAGCTGGGCTTCCTTTTCATCAGTCGTAATGGTAAGCACGCCGCCCTTCTGCACGGCCTTATAGGCAATGCTACTGCCCTGCTTATCGGCAACGCGGTAAAGCTGAATGCGCTCATGGTGCGCCATAGGCACGGGCTCGGGAGTGGGCTCGGGTTCGGGGATTATAAGCGTTCCCAGGGGGACAGTTATATCCTTGCCGTCCACGGTGACTACCTTGGTTATTATGTATTCGCCCGGTTCCATGGGGAAAACTGTGCTGCCGTTGAACATGGTATCGGACACGGTTACGCCGTCGCGCTCTGTTATAAGATTTATATCGCCGTTGGGCAGAACCTCCACCTGCGCGGGGATTATATCCGTACCGTTGCCGCCGTTGATATATCCGTTCAGCGTGGTTTTATCCGTGCCGGAAATGCCGTTGATGGTCGCCGTGTCGCTTATGAACACATGGCCGTAATGCTCGACCCTGTTGCAGTCGCTGCCGATATAGCCTTTCATATTCTCAAGCAGCTTGCCCAGCGGGTTTTCGCGCGTAACGCTGTTCTTTTCCACTACGCCCGTGGTAAGCTTCGCGTTGCCAAGTATCATTATATTGCCGTTGAAAACATAGTCATCCGTCGCGCCGAGCGCCGCCGCAAAGGTATATAGGTTGCCGTCATATTCGCTTACGCCCGTACGCGCTGTAACTTTGGCGTTGCCGCTGATTATTATTGTTCCTTTGAAGGATGCTTCACAACCGCTGCCTATGCCTGCGCCGTTCTTTCCGCTTACCGCGATAACGTCGGCATTATCGGTTATTGTCACGGTACCGTTCAGATTCTCTTCATCGCCCGCGCCTATGCCCGCGCCTTTGCGTCCGCTTGCGGCAATGACCTTCGCGTTGCCGCGAATGTTTATGGTGCCGTTCATGTTTCCCTCGTTGCCGCCGCCTATGCCCGCGCCATCATACTTCGAAAACGCGAACACCTTCGCATTGCCGCCTATATTTATTGTGCCGGTTTTTGTAACGTCGGAATCATTGCCGCTGCCTATGCCTGCACCGCTATTGCTGGTGGCGGTAACGTCGGCGTTGCCGTCTATGTTTATGGTGCCGCTCATGCCGCCCCAAAGGCCGTTGCCTATACCCGCGCCGCTGCCGGTGCTGTCCGCGTTAACGCTTGCATTATCGCCTATGTTTATGGTGCCGCTCATTTCGCCTTCTCCGCCGGTACCCATGCCCGCGGCACTCCCTTCGGACTTAGCGGTAACTTTGGCGTTGCCGCCTATGGTGATGGTGCCGCTCATATCGCCGCCATCATCAAGGTTCATCCATGGGCTGCGCCATGTTCTTACGCGGCCTGTACCTATGCCCGCGCCGTATTTATTGCCGGCGGATGCGTTAACCGTGGCGTTGCCGTCTATGGTGATGGTTCCGCTCATGTTGCCGCCCTGGGCGTTCCTGTTCTCGTCCTCCGTTATTGCGCCCGCGCCTATGCCCGCGCCGCCGGAAAGCGTTCCAAATTTTTCATCCCCGGGTACTCCGCTGTCGTGATAGACCGAATTATTACCGCCGGTAGTAACGGTAACATCGCCGGTAATGTGTATATTGCCGGTCATATCCTCGCCCGCGTTGCTGCCTATTTTGGCGGAGTCCTGCAATATGCCTTCCCTGCCGTTATGCTCCGCGGTGAGCGAACCCGTGCCGTCTATTGTTAAATCGCCGGAGGACACGCGCAGCGCAGCGCTGTCGCCATCGGCATTCAGCTTGTTTTCCCCTTCAACCGTAAGGTTAAGGTTGGAATCGCCGACATCTATTGCGCTGTCCGCACCGGAAGCGATGTTTATATCCTTTATCGTTATGTTCGCTTCCGCGTCCCCTTCCGTGGAAACGGTTATGGTATTGTCCGTCGCTTTCTCGCTGTCCCGCTGGGTGATAACAGTGTCGCTATCCGCAACGGCGCTGTTACTGCCCTGCTTAACGGATTGGCCGTTTTCGTTTGCAATGACGGTTATGTCGCCATCCTCAAGATACCATGTGGCCGCAAGCGCCGTAGGCATAAGGCACACGGCGAGCATAAGCGCCACAATGGAGATAAATGTTCGTTTCAGCTTCATTGGTCGGTGTTCCTCCTTTTATTTGATATGGTGATAGGAATATCGATATTTTATTATAACCTATGGTCAGCGCATTAGCAACACAATTTGTAATATATTCAATTTAACTTGTTTTAGTATACAAAAACAATCTTATAAACAAATGCAGAACGGAGTGCGCACCAATTCCACGGCGCGTGGATTGCGCATTGCGCGGCAGTATTATCGGCGCAACGGCGCGTTGCTTTACCGCGGGCGTTTTTAATGATATAGTAATGTTGTATGGAGGTGATGAACATGGAAGCAGGTAATATTTTATATGAACTGAGGACGAAAAACGGACTTTCTCAGGATGAGTTGGCGCAGAAGCTATTCGTAACGCGGCAGGCCGTGTCCCGCTGGGAGAATGGCGAAACCGTGCCCAATACGGAAACGCTGAAGCTGCTTTCGCGGTTTTTTGACGTGTCCATAAACACGCTGCTCGGCTCCCCGCAGAAGCTTGTTTGCCAATGCTGCGGCATGCCGCTTGAGGATTCGCTAATGAGCCGCGAGGTTGACGGGGACATAAACGAAAAATACTGCAAATGGTGCTATAACGACGGCAAGTTCAAATATCTTGACATGAACACGCTCATAGATTTCTGCGTGAACCACATGGCAAGCGAGGAATGGCCCGAGGAGCGCGTGCGCCAATACATGGGCGAAATGCTGCCCAAGCTTGAATACTGGAAGGAAAAAGCGGAATAAAAACAAGTCTCCGAACGGATAACCGAACGGAGACTTTTGCTTTATATCGTAATGAATTATTTGCCAAGCTCACTGGTGCAATGCGGGCAGCGGGTGGCGTCGATGGCTATCTCGCTTTTGCAGAAGGGGCAAACCTTGGTCGTGGGCGCGGCCGGGGGTTCCGCAACGGGCTTTTTGCCTATACCCTTGAGCATATTCATGGCCTTGACCACGAAGAAAAGCACAAGTGCAACAATGAGGAAATTGATTATAGCCATTATGAACGCGCCGTACTGAACGTCCACCTCGCCTATTTTCAGCACAAGGTCGGAAAAGTCCACCTTAACAAGCAGGCCAATCAGCGGGGAGATGATGTTGTTCACAAGGGAATTTACAATGCTTGTGAACGCCGCGCCGACCATCATGCCGACTGCTAAGTCCATCGCGTTGCCCTTTATGGCAAACGCCTTGAATTCTTCAAAAAAATTCTTCATGCTTTGATACCGTTCCTTTTATAAAAAAAATATTAAAATACCCTTTTGCCGTAAAGGAAGTTACGGTCGCTCCAGCCGCCCCAGCTTGTTATGCATACGCAGCCTTCGCTTGCGGATGCGTGTATAAGCTTGCCGCCGCCAAGCCATATGGCAACGTGGGTTATGCGCGTGTCCGACCCTTCGGATTTATAGAATATCAAATCTCCCGGCTGCAAATTCTCCTTGCCGTAAACCGTGGGCCAGGAATCAATCTGCCCCATGCCGGCGGAGTTGTAATAGCGCGACATCTTGCCAAGGGGCTTCAGGCAGTAATACACAAAGCCCGAGCAATCGAACTTATCCGGCCCTTTGCCGCCGAGTACGTAGCGCACGCCTATCTGCTGCTTTGCAAGGGCTATGAAGTCCGATACTCCGCCGCCGTAATTTGGCGCGGGTGTGGAGGGTGCGGACGTGGGCACGAAGGTTGTGGCGCTGCCGTCGGGCACGGTGGCGCTGCTTGTGGCGTCCGGCGCGGCGGTCTTGCCGGGCTTTGGCGTTTTTGTCGGCTTTGGCGTTTTGGTGGGCTTAGGCGTTGGTGTAGGCGTGGGCGTTGGCGTTGGGTCAATGAGCGGCTTCGCCTTGGGGGAATACAGCAGCTCCAGCGTAAAATAATCCGCCTCGCCGGTTATTTCAAGCTTGTTCTTTTTCTGGAACGCGGCTGTTGCGCGGCCGGTAGCCGTGCCGAAGTAGCCGTTAAGCTTATCCTCGTAATAGCCAAGCTCCTTCAGCTCGTGCTGGAGGGTAAGCACATCCTCTCCCGAGCAGCCCTGATTGATTATGTAGCTTTGCGCGGCGGAGCTGAAAAGTATCTGCTGCGTCTGCTCGTCCGCATCGCCCGTTTCCTTCAAATGGTGCGCCCGCTGGAAGCTCATAACGGCGTCCCGCGTTACGGGGCCGTAATAATCCGTTGTTTCGTCGCTGCCCATGTAATATAGATCCATAAGCCGCTGCTGCAATGCGTGCACGGCTTCGTCCCGCTGTTCAAACACAAGGGGAGCGTACCGCGGCATATCCTCGGGCGCGTCGGTAGGGGCCGTAAAGCCCTCCGTACTTTCGGTTGGGAACGGCTCCGCCGTCATTACAGGCTCGGGCGTAGCTATCTGAATATCGCCCACCTGCGCGGAGGGCTGCGCCTGCTTATTCGGTGCCGTGACCTCTATGCTTTCCGCCCGTGCTTCGTATGCGCCAAGGGCAAGAGGGATGATTATGAACGCGGTCAGGAACGTGCCGCCCACCGTTAACAGGGGCAGCCTTGTCCGCTTGAAGAACAATTTTATGCGCGCGCTTCTTTCGCGCCGTTTCTGCCATTTCTTTTCCATAGCTAAATTATAGCCTTTATGGCACTATTTGTCGAGAAGGACATGGTTTGTTAACAAATTTGTCCCCTCTCCCGTTGCTATGGCGGTGAAAAACGCTTATACTTATAATATATGCACTTACGGAGGTATTGCCCATGCAGCACGAGATAGTAAAAAGCGCGGCGCTACTGGATAAGAACGGAAACATTGCAGAGCCAGGCTGGGCGCGCTCGCTCATAAGCCGGTATTCCCGCGCGGATATAAAGGCGCATCCCATCCGCATAAAGGAATGGGACTACTATCTTATTTCAAATGACCGCTTCGCGCTGGCGCTGACCATTGCGGACAACGGCTACATGGGGCTGATATCCGCAAGCGTGCTGGATTTTGAAAAGCCGTGGGAGCAGACCACGTCCGTAATGACGGCGTTCCCCATGGGCAAATACAAGCTGCCCGAAACCTCTGTCGCGGGCGTTACAAGCTATACCGACAGCCGCGTTAATATGCGCTTCGGCACGGCGAACGGCGTGCGGCACATAAGCTGCGTATTCCATAAATTCTTGCGGGATGAAACGCTTGAAGCGGAGCTGACGCTGACTGATGAGCCGCGGCACAGCATGGTGATAGCCACCCCGTTTGAAAAGCCGAAGGCGTTTTATTATAACCAGAAAATAAACTGCATGCGGGCAAACGGCTTCATGCGCCTTGGCGGGAAAACATATGATTTCAGCAAAGAGGACAGCTTTGCAACGCTGGACTGGGGCCGCGGCGTTTGGACATACGACAACACATGGTACTGGGGCAACGGCAACGGAACGGTGAACGGGCACCGCGTTGGGTTCAATATAGGCTATGGCTTCGGCGACACTTCCGCCGCAAGCGAAAACATGATAATATACGACGGCATGGCGCACAAGCTTTCCAAGGTCAACTTCAATATACCTGCGGACAGCTACACTAAGCCCTGGACATTCACAAGCGACGACGGGCGCTTTGAAATGGACTTCGTGCCCGTGATAGACCGCGCGGCGCGCACCAATGCGCTTATAATCGAAAGCGATCAGCATCAGGTATTCGGCCGCTTCACGGGCAAAATGGTGCTGGACGGCGGGGACGTAATAGAGCTTAAGGACTTTATGGGCTTTGCGGAAAAGGTCCATAACCGCTATTGATATGCCGCGGGAAAGCACGGCCTGCTTCACGGGACACAGGCCGGAAAAGCTGCCGTGGGGATATAACGAAGCAGACATGCGTTGTTTCGTGCTGAAGGCGGAGCTTAGCAAAATGATACTTCAGGCATACGGCTGCGGATACACGCACTTTATCGCCGGCGGGGCGCTGGGCGCGGATATGTACGCAGCGGAGGCGGTGCTGGAATTAAAGCGCACCCATGCGGACATAACGCTTGAGCTTGCGCTGCCATTCCCAACGTTCAACATGAACCTTAGGGGGGAGCTTAGGGAGCGGTTCGATACGATAGTGCTGCGCGCGGACAAGGCAACCGTGTGCGCGGAAGGCTACACGCCGTATGCATACATGCGCCGAAACGCATACATGGTTGATTCAAGCGGGCTTTTGATTGCCATATACGACCACCGTCCGGGCGGAACGAAGAACACCGTTGAATACGCCCGCAAAAAAGGGCGCGGCATTTGGCTGCTGCACCCATAACATTAAAGCACAGGAGAAGAAAAGGCATTATGCCAATAATATCGGCACACGACTTAAAAAAGGAATTTGTGGAAAGGCTGCTTTTTGACGGCGTTTCCTTTGAAATAGGCGAAAAGGACAGGGTTGGCTTAGTCGGCGTGAACGGCTGCGGCAAAACCACGCTGTTCCGCATACTGCTCGGGGAGGAAGGTTACGACGCGGGCGAGCTTTTCCGCGCGAAAAACGCCCGCATAATGAGCATGACCCAGACCATTGCGGACACCAACCAAACCGTGTACGACGCAACGCTTGAAGCCTTCCGGCCGCTTATGGACGCGGAGGAGGAGCTGAAGCGGGTTGATGCAGAGCTTGCCGGCGCCGAAGGAGAGCGGCTGAATACGCTTATAAAGCGCCAGCATGCGCTGAGGGAGGAATATGAGTTCAACGGCGGCATGACATACAGAAGCCGCACCCGCTCCGCGCTGATTGGCCTTGGGTTCACGGAGGAGGAGCTGACAAAGCGCCTTGGGGACATGAGCGGCGGGCAGCGCAACAAGGCGCAGCTTGCAAAGGTGCTTTTAAGCGGGGCACAATTACTGCTGCTGGACGAACCCACAAACCATCTGGACATGGACTCGATAGCATGGCTTGAGGACTTTCTTAAAGCTTATCAGGGCGCGTTCATAGTAATATCGCACGACAGATATTTTCTGGACGCGATAACGCGCCGCACAATGGAAATAAAGAACACCCGCTTTTTTGTAAGCGAGGGCAACTACACCCGCCACCGCGAGCTGATGGCGGACGAGCAGGAGATGCTGCGCCGCCGCTACGTAAATACGCAGAAGGAGATACGCCGCATAGAGGGCATAGTGGAGCAGCAGCGCCGCTGGGGGCAGGAGCACAATTTTATAACCGCCGCCAGCAAGCAGAAGCAGGCCGATAAGCTGCGCGCAACGCTTGTTGCGCCGGAGCGGAATACGGACAGCATACATTTCCGCTTCCATGCGGACGCGGTGAGCGGCAACGACGTTGTTGTTGCAAAGGGCTTGGCGAAGCGGTTTGACAAAAGCGTTTTTTGCAACGCGGATATGCTTATCAAAAAAGGCGAACGGGTATTCCTGCTTGGGCCGAACGGCTGCGGCAAAACAACGCTGCTGAAAATACTTATGGGCAAGCTTAAGCCGGATGCGGGCTCATATTACCTTGGCGCGAACGTTCACCCGGGGTATTATGAGCAGAACGCCGCAGGGCTGAGCGGCGAAGTAACGGCAATAGAGGAAATACGCAACAGCTATCCCCGCATGAGCGATACGGAGATACGCTGTGCGCTGGCGGCGTTCCTGTTCCGCGGGGACGATGTGTTCAAGCCGCTTGAAAAGCTTTCCGGCGGCGAGGTGGCGCGGGTGAAGCTGTTAAAACTGATGCTGAGCGGATCCAACCTTTTGCTGCTGGACGAACCAACGAACCATCTGGACATAGATTCGCGGGAGGCGCTTGAATGCGCGCTTGAAGAATACGAAGGCACTATGCTCATCGTTACGCACGACCGTTATCTTGTTGAGCGGCTTGCGGACAGGGTGCTGAGCATGACGGAAAGCGGCATAGAAAGCTACATTGGCGGCTACGCGGACTACATTGCTGCCAAGCAGGAGCGCGAAGCGAAGGCATCCGCCGAAAAGCCCGCGCAGCGTTCACAGGCGGGCGAGGATTACCGCGCAAAGCGCGAACGCCAAAGCGCCATAAACCGCGCAAGCGGGGAGCTTAGACGCGCCGAGGACAGGGTGAACGCGGCGGAAGAGGAGCTGAGCAGGCTGGAAGAAAAGCTTGCAAGCCCCGAAGTTGCCACCAATTACGTTAAGGCGGCGGAACTCAGCCGCACCATAGACGAAAAGAAGGCGCAGCTCGACAAGCTCTATTCCCAATGGGAACAGGCGCAGGAGGCGCTGGAGGAATTGGAGAGGGAGTAACATAGGCTTACAGAGGCAGCGCGTTTGTATACACTCCTTCCGTCTGCTCGCTTTGCTCGCAGCCACCTCCCTCAATGAGGGAGGCTTAATTATCAAAGCTTATATACAGCACCAAAAGGCTCCCCGGACGGGGAGCTGTCAGCGAAGCTGACTGAGGGGTTGACGTAAATAAGTGCAATTCCGTTACAACCCCTCCGGCTTTTGCTTCGCAAAACCCACCTCCCCTTTCAGGGCAGGCTCAATATGGGAGTTTGTGCAGCGCTCAAAAGGCTTCCTCATTGAGGGAGTCAACATTCACCAACAAATAACTACAACCAAAGGAGCGGCATATGCTAAGTTACATCAAATTAAGGATGGCATGATGGGCGCGGGGCTATCGGTAAACGGTCTTGCGCCGCAAGGATGGCAAAACATACTTTATTCGATAGGAGAATCATCATGAACATTCAGGATAACATACTTAAACAATATCTGAAAAACGTCTATTTCGTATGCGGCACGGCATGCGGCGGCAAAAGCACGCTCAGCCGCGCGCTGGCCGAAAAGCACGGCTTTTTGCTCTATGACGCCGATGCGCGCTTTGATAAGCATATAGCGCTGTCCGCCCCCGTTGCTCAGCCGTCCATGAACAGGCGCTTTGCATCGGCGGACGAGTTCTTCGGCAGGAGCGAGGAAGAATATCTAAGCTGGCTTGAGGGCAACAACCGCGAACAGCTCGGCTTTATTCTGCTTGACCTTATCCGCCTGAGCGAAAAGCGCAAAGTGGTGTGCGACGCCCATTTCACGCCGGAGCAAACCAAAGCGCTTACCGAACCGGAAAGGGCGCTGTTCCTTATAAAGGAGCCTAAAAACCTGATAGACGATTACTGCGGCAGGCCGGATCACGAGGGCTTCACGCGCTTCATAAACAGCGCGTCCGATCCCGCCGCGGCAAAGCGGCGCTGCAACGCCGTGCTTGAGCGGCTCAATTGCGCGGTATACGACAGCATAAAGCGCAGCGGCTGTTTTTACATTGAGCGCGATGCGTCAAGCACAGTTGAACACACGCTGAAAACGGCGGAAGAACACTTTGGCTTAACATAAAATCAAAAGGCTGCACCGCCTGCGGGGGAGCTGGCTGTGAGCGATAGCGAACAGACTGAGGGGGAATATCTCACGACACTTGGCATCTTTGAGCAGTTCCCCTTTCGTCACGGCTGCGCCGCGACACTTTCCCCGTAAACGGGGACAGCTTTTATTCTAACCTAAAATTATACAGTAAGGAGCGACACATGGACCCGATAATAGAAAAACTTAGCAAGGCTCAGCCGATGCTATGGATAAACCCCAACCTTACTGCGGCTAAAGACGCGCTGAATAAGCTGAGCATAAGCGAAAAGGACACGGCGGAGGCGGAAGCGCGGCTTAAACGCTTTGCGCCATACATTATGCTTAAATTCCCGCAGACTGCGGCGTCGGGCGGGCTGATAGAATCCCCGCTTACGGAAACGCCGGCAATGCTTTGGCGGCTGCATCACGAATACGGCGCGCCCATAGAAGGCACGTTGTACGTTAAGCGGGACTGCGATCTGCCCATATCCGGCTCCATAAAGGCGCGCGGCGGCATATATGAGGTGCTGAAGCACGCCGAAGCCCTTGCCATAAATGCGGGTCTTTTGAAGGAAAGCGATAATTATGCTGTGCTTGCGGAGGAACGGTTTATGAAGTTCTTTTCGCAATACTCCGTGCAGGTGGCGTCCACCGGCAACCTTGGCCTTTCCATAGGCGTTATGAGCGCGGCGCTGGGCTTCCGCACAACGGTACACATGAGCGCGGACGCACGCGAATGGAAAAAGGCGCTGCTCAGGCAGAAGGGCGTTACGGTTATAGAGTACCCATCGGACTATTCCGCCGCCGTGGAACGCGGCAGGGCCGCAAGCGCAGCGGATCCGATGAGCTATTTTGTGGACGATGAAAACTCAGTAGATCTTTTCATGGGATACAGCGTTGCAGCCGTTCGGCTGAAGGCACAGCTTGACGCGGCAGGAGTAACCATAGATGCTCAGCATCCCCTGTTCGTATACATTCCCTGCGGCGTAGGCGGCGGCCCGGGCGGGGTAGCTTTCGGGCTTAAAACCATATTCGGCGACAATGCGCATGTGTTCTTCGTTGAGCCCACGCTTGCGCCGTGCATGGTGCTTGGCATGGCGACGGGGCTTGACAACAAAATATGCGTGCAGGACATCGGCCTCAGCGGCAAAACGGAAGCGGACGGGCTTGCTGTCGGCAGAGCGTCCGGCTTTGTAGGTAAGGTAATGCGCGGTCTTTTGAGCGGTGAAGTTACGGTGGAGGATGCGAAGCTGTTCGATTACATGCGATCGCTGATAGAAAGCGAGGGGCTGTTCGCGGAGCCCTCCGCCTGCGCGGCGTTCGCGGGGCCCGTCGGGCTTTATACTTATGAAGAAGGGAAGGCGTACATGCGCGCGCACGGGCTGAACATGAAAAACGCCGTGCATATTGCCTGGGCAACGGGCGGCAGCCTTGTGCCGGAATATGAGCGCGAAAAGTATGCCAAAACGCACCTATGAGCGGCTTTTCAAGCAAAAGCATACTTGATATCTGCCCTAAGGAATTAGCCGGCAGGCTTGATATTACGCTGTTTGACGAGCTTGATTCAACCAACACATGCCTTAAAAAGCTTGCCCGCGTGGGCGCGCCCGAGGGCCGCGTTATAATAGCCCGGCGGCAAAGCGCGGGACGCGGGCGGCTTGGGCGCAGCTTTTATTCCGATGCCGAAGGGCTTTACATAAGCGTGCTCATACGGCCGCACATGAAGGCCGAGAGCATGGTTTTCGTAACGGCTATGACGGCCGTTGCAATGGCGCGGGCGATAGAGCGCACGGTGGATACCGACCCCATGATAAAATGGGTAAACGACATATTCGTGCGCGGCAAAAAGGTGTGCGGAATACTGTGCGAAAGCGCGTTCGGTGCGGATGCATTGAGCGAATACGTTGTTATAGGCGCGGGCGTGAACATTGCAGAGCCTTTGGGCGGCTTCCCGGCGGACATAAGCGCGGTGGCCGGCGCGCTGCTGCCCCATGGTAACAGGCAGGAGCTTCGTTCCTCCCTTGCGGCGGCGTTTTTAGAGGAACTGTTCGGCGAATATGCCCGCCTTGATTCCCGCAGTTTCCTTGACGAATACCGGCGGCGCAGCATGGTTACGGGCAAAAGCGTATCCGTCATATCCCCCACGCTCGCGCGGCACGGGAAGGCCATTGCCATAGACGACGACTGCCGCCTTGTTGTCCGCTTTGACGACGGAACAACGGAGCACGTCTCCACGGGCGAAATAAGCGTTAGAGTAGATTAAGCCGAAAGGCTCCGCACGTGCTACCCTCCCCTGTGCATGAATATGTATATTATTGTGATAAGCGGCAATAATACTGTTAAAATCCGACAGGGGGAAGAAATATATGGAAAGCTGTAAAAGCGAAACCGCCGCAAAGGGCGGCTGGACGCAGCAGGAGGATAGGCTGCTGCTGAGCGCGGCGCAGGCCGCGCGGCAGGACGGTAGGGCGTTGAGGAGCGTATTTGAGGAGGTTGCGGCCCAAACCGGACGCAAGCCAAACAGCATACGCAATTATTATTACGAGCGCATAAAGCAGGGCGATGTTGAAAGCGAGCTTTGCCGCAGTGCGGCATTTGTGCCGTTTGAGCGGGACGAGGTGCGCGCAATGCTGCGCACGATACTTGCCCAGCGGGCAAAAGGCATAAGCGTGCGCAGCTGCACCCTTGCAATGGGCAATGGGGACACGCGCAGCATGCTGCGCTACCAGAACAAGTATCGTTCCGTTATAAAGAAAGACCCCGCGCTTGTGCGCGAGGTAATGGCGGAACTGACAAGCGAGGGCATAGCCGCATTCGATCCTTACGTTCAGCCGCTTGCCGCCCGCAGGGAGCGACTGGGCCGCGCGGAGGCGCTGGCGTTCTTCAGCGCGCTGGAGGAGCTGGCGGCATCATACAAAAAGCTGATGCTGTAACGCATAATATGCGCATTGGGCTGAACCCATATCGGGCTCGGCCTTTATTTTTTTATGTATAGCTTTTCGGGCGCGGTTATTGTATCATTATGTATGAATCTGAAAAAACGGAGCGGCACGCTATGATAGACAAGGCTAACATACGGCGCAATCTTTCCCGCCTGATGGCGGCAAAAAGCATATCCGGCACGGCGGAGGAGATACAGGGCGCGGAAGTTATACTCGATATGCTTCACGAGCTTGATTATTTCAAGGCGCACAGTGAAAACATATTCACCGTTCCCGTGGAGGGAGACCCGCTTGGGCGCTATATCGTGGCCGCGCTCATGTGCGGAAGCGCCGCGGGAGACACGATAATACTCACCGGGCATTACGACGTTGTTGATGCGGACGAATACGCCCAGCTTAAGGACATTGCATTCGACATGGACTCCATAACCGCGCGCATAGGCGAACTGCCCATGAGCGAAGAGTGCAGGCAGGATTACGAAAGCGGGGATTGGCTTTTCGGCCGCGGCAGCGCGGATATGAAATTCGGCCATGCGCTTATAATTGAGCTTTTGCGGCACTACGGCGAGGATATATCCGCATTGAGTGGGAATCTTCTATATGTTGCCGTATGCGGAGAGGAAACCAACTCCGAAGGCATGCTCACCGCCGCGCCTTTCTTAAATAAGCTTGCTGCCGAGCGAAACTTACATTACCGCGCGCTGCTGCTGAGCGAATGCTATCTCAATGACGACATGGCACACGACCCCACGCGCTATATCCATTACGGCGCAACGGGCAAGGTTATGCCGCTGTTCTTTTGCGCGGGCAAGGGCTGCCACGCGGACGAGCCGTTCGTTGGGCTTGATGCAAACGCCTTGAATTCCGCCGTATACGCCCGCCTTGCCATGAATGCGGATTACTGCGAGCATATGCGCGGCGAATGCACCCCGCCGGCGGTATGTCTAAAAATGAAGGATCTCAAGGCCAACTACTCCGTATCCATACCCATGTATGCGGTATCTTATTACAGTTTGCTCACGCTTGACCTTGACCCGGAGGGCATAACGGAGCGTCTGAAGACCTTGGCATACGATGCGTTTTCCGCCGTGCTTGAAAAACGGCGGCAGGACATGCACCGCTACGAGCAGCTTATGCCTCGCCCCATCGCAACGCGGGACTTTGAGCCAAACGTTATTACCTACGCGGAGCTTTACGCCGCCGTTAAGGCAGAGCAGGGCGATATAGACGCGCGCCTTGCCGCCCTTGCCCGTACGCTTACGGAGCAAAAGGCTGAATTGCAGGACGTAAGCATTGAGCTTGTGCGCTGCCTTTACGAGCAATACAGCGACAAGCGGCCCACGATAATAATTGCGTTCATACCGCCCTATTATCCGGACGTGTATATGGATACAGCCGATGCGGACGCGCATAAGCTGCTTTGCGCCGCTGAGGACATAATAGACTACGCCGAAAAGGAGTTCGGCGAAAAGCTGGCGCTGAAGGATTATTACATGGGCCTTTCGGACATGAGCTATACCGGTCTTAGTGAGGAGGCGAACCACGAAGCGCTGTTCAATAACCTTGCCGGGGCGAACATAACATACAGCTTCCCCATGCAGGCATTGAAGGCGCTGCATGTGCCGGGCATAGTGCTGGGCGGCTGGGGCAAGGATTTCCACCAAAGCACGGAGCGGCTGAACGTGCCGTACAGCTTCGGCGTAGTCCCCGCGCTTTATATTAGGATAATAGACTACATTTTCAACAAATAAGCTTTATATACAAGGAGGAACACAAATGATTTCCAGCATTACCAAGGACATAATATACGTTGGCGTGAACGACCATGACGTTGACCTGTTTGAAGGGCAGTACATCGTGCCAAACGGCATGGCGTATAACTCATATGTAATTATGGATGAGCGCATAGCCGTTATGGATACGGTGGACGCGCACTTCGGCGAAGAATGGCTTTCCAATGTTAAGGAAGCGCTGAACGGACGCGAGCCGGACTATCTTGTGGTGCAGCATATGGAGCCCGACCATTCGGCAAACATAGTCAATTTCATTGCCGCGTATCCCAACGTTAAGGTAGTAGGCAACGCAAAGACCTTCGCCATGATAGCGGACTTTTTTGACATTACCATACCGGAAGAAAACAAGGTTGCCGTTGCCAACGGCGAAAGTCTTTCCCTTGGCGCGCATCAGCTTACGTTCGTTTTTGCGCCCATGGTGCATTGGCCTGAGGTTATGGTAACATATGACGCCAAGGACAAGGTGCTGTTCTCCGCGGACGGTTTCGGCAAATTCGGCGCGCTGGACGTTGAGGAAGAATGGGACTGCGAGGCAAGGCGATATTACATCGGCATAGTTGGCAAATACGGCGCGCAGGTGCAGGCGCTGCTCAAAAAGGCCGCGGCGCTGGACATTGCCATAATATGCCCGCTGCATGGCCCCGCGCTTAAGGATAACCTTGCGCACTACATAAACCTTTACGATATTTGGTCAAGCTACCGCGCGGAAAGCGAGGGCGTAATGATAGCCTACACCTCCGTATACGGCCATACCAAAGCCGCCGCGGAGCTGCTTAATAACAAGCTGAATGAGCTTAGCTGCAAAAAGGTGATCCTGTGCGACCTGGCCCGCTGCGACATGGCGGAGGCCGTTGAGGATGCGTTCCGCTACGGCAAGCTGGTGCTTGCCACAACCACCTACAACGCGGACATATTCCCATTCATGCGCACGTTTATAGAGCACCTTACCGAGCGCAACTATCAGAACCGCACCGTGGGCTTTATAGAAAACGGCGCGTGGGCGCCCATGGCAGCCAAGGTCATGCGCGCCATGCTTGAAAAGAGCAAGGATATAACCTATCTGCCCACCACCGTAACCATCAAATCCGCCCTCAAGAGCGCATCCATAGCACAGATTGAGCAGATGGCGAAGGAGCTGATGTAACTTAACCATAAAGGCAGAAAGCCGCCGTAGGCTTTCTGCCTTTAGTTTGTGTTTTCCCAAAAGTAAACATGCCCCGCAGTATCGGCGGGGCGTGTTGCAAAGCTATTGAATACTCTACCGTTGCAATGTTAATATGCCTGCGCAGTACGATACCGGCATAAATGAGATTTCGGGAAAGTATTTCCTTAATTCTTCCACCACAAAATAGATTTCGTCATTGTCCCATTCGTCGCCCGCGCTCTTCTTGCATTTTTCCAGTTCATCGCGTGTTTCAAAGGCTACATCGCCAATCAAAATCCTTCCGCCCTGTTTAAGGCAGCCGCGCAATGCGTTAATGAATACGGGCTTTTGCTCATCGGTTAAATGGTGTAGGGAATACGTCGCTATAATAAAATCATAGCGTTGGCTGCGCAGCGGCTCAACCAGTCCGTTTGAAAAATCCCCTTGATACAGATGCGCATTCGGCATTTTTGATGCCGCGAGCTCAATCATTCTTTCCGAAAAGTCCTGCCCGTAAACGCAGCAGCCATTCTCATACAGCTTAGTTGTCAGCGTACCTGTTCCGAAGCCAATGTCCAATACGGTTGGGCTTTGTTTTTCCATTACGGCTTGGAAAATATAGCCCAGCACCTTCTTGTACCCCGCAAACGGGTATGTGTTTCCCTCATCGGAAATGCCAACGCTTTTGTCGTATCCGTCAGCCCAAAGGTCAAATCCCTTGTCGTTAAGCATGGCTGTTTCAATGCCCTCCTGCCGTTTGTTCCCCGCTTTTACTTCCCCGCAAGCTCCACCAGCCGTTTGAACACGGCCGTATGCACGCCGCCTTCCTGCTGAAGCAGCTCCGGGTGCCACTGTATGCCCATTATGCGGCCGTCCTCGCTCTCTATGGCCTCAATTATGCCGTCGGGCGCGGTGGCGCTCACCTTTATGCCGCGGCCCGGCTCACGCACGGACTCGTGATGGAACGTGTTCACCTCAAGCCGTTCGCAGTTGCAGAGCGCATACAGCGCCGTACCCTTTTCAACCTTAACGCTGTGCGTCATTTCGCAGCCCGGATCCGGCTGACGATGCCTGAGCGCGTTTGGATACTGCGCGGGTATGTCCTGATATACCGTGCCGCCAAAGGCAATGTTTATGACCTGCTCCCCGCGGCATACGCCGAGTATGGGCAGATTCTTTGCCGCAGCCTGACGAATCATCTCCATTTCGTATATATCGTCGCTCCTGCGGCTGCCGCCCATGCCTATTATGGGTTCTTCGCCGAACAGCAGCGTGTTTATGTCCGGCCCACCGGGAATATATAATGCATCTATATTCGCTACCTGTTCGGGAATATCCTCCGTTGAGCTCATAACCGGTATCAATACGGGCAGCCCGCCCGCGTTCTTTACCGAGTTTATGTCACTCTGCCCGATAACGTAATGGTTATCCCCGCTTTTCATCCTTATGAGCATACCTATGCGTGGTTTCATCTGTGCGATTCTCCTTGCTTATATTGTAGCGTACAAATGATATCGCATATTCCCGCTTTTTGCAACAAAAAGGAGCGGCATCCTGCCCGCCCCCAATTTTTGCTTCGTTTACTTTTCCGTCTTTGCGGCATTCTCCGCTTTTTTCACGGCGAATGCTTTCTCCTCGTGATGCGCAAGGCGCACAAGATTGGGCCAGTGCATTATCCATACGAACGCAACGGCCGCTATCGCCACAACGTACTGGCTCGCGCTGAATCCGCCAAGTATAAGCATTGTTACCGGCATGAACGTTACGCCAGAAAGCGAAGCTATGGACGCGGTTTTCTTTATAAGGAACGCCAGTAAATATATTCCTATGCAGATAAGGAACAGCCGCCAGTCCATATAAAGCCCTATGCCCGCCGTTACCGCAACGGCCTTGCCGCCCTTAAAGCCGAAGAATATGGGGAAGCAATGCCCCGTAAGGCAGGCTATCGCCGCCGTGGCCGTTCCGGTTTCGCCGGCCATAACGCCGCCCAGCCACATTACAAGCATCACCTTTGCCATGTCCAGCAGCAGCGTGCAGCCGCCCGCAACCGGCCCGAACACGCGCGTAACGTTGGCCGCGCCCGCGTTTTTGCTGCCGCGTTCTCTAACATCGCTCTTCAAAATATACTTGGTAATAATAACAGCCGCATTGACCGAGCCTATAACATAGCCCAGCACTGCGGCCGCAATATGCAATAATATATCAATTATACTCATTCTTTGTTTTAACCGTTAAGCGCTTTCCTAATGTTTCTTACCACCGCGTCAAGCGATCTGAAGCTGCTGAGCGCGCGGTTGGCGCCGTCCACGTTCACGCGGTCGTTATCGTCAAGCTGCGCCATAAGCTGCAGCGGGTTCACACCAAAGTAATAGTCCTGCTTTTCGTCCGGCCCTTTGGAAAGGAAGAACAGATAAGTGTCCCCCTCAACGGGTACGGGAAGCTTTGCAGGGTCGCACGCGGCAGGCTTGAGCGTTGATGCATCGATCATGCCTTCCGCCATCGTGGGGCAGTATACCACCTGTATCTCGCTGCCGTATTTCAGCGAGCCCTTTACGGAGCCGTAAACTTCAACCGTGAGCAAAGACGCAGGCAGTTCGTTTTCTATCGTTGCGCCGTTTTCATGCGAGCGGAATGCCATGGGCTTTATTGCCGGAGCTTCCTTAACGCGGCCTATGAAAATATAGTCGCTGCCTTCGCTAAGCGCCGCAATGCTTTTATAATACAGGCTTTCGCTCTGCACGGATATTATGCTGCCGGCCTGCGATATTGCCGTTTCAATGCTGGACATATCTATTACGGAGCCGGAAACATACACAACGTCGTTCTTTATCCTAAACGCCGTGTCGCCGACTATTTTGTAGCTGTCCATATCCTCGCTTTGGTAAACATCGTCCCCCGCGGCAAGGTAGAGCAGATAGCTTTCGCCCTCCTTCATTCCGCCGAGCGGACAATGCAGCGTTTCGCCGCCATGCTCCGCCGTGCCTGCCACGGTGCGTTCAATGCTTACATCGCAGCATGCGTTGCCCGCCGCATCGGTATGCGTGCGCAGGCATTTTGCCACAACAACAAGCGAGGAGCTTCTGTAAAGCCGCTGCATTTCGTATATCTTCGCTTCTGACGCCGCAGGAACATTGACCTGCTGCGCCGCGCATGCACAGAGCGCCACCATGGCCGCAAGTACGAGCAGCATTGCAATTATGTGCTTTGCCCTTATCTTTTCCATTGTCCTTGCGGCGCCTCCTTCCCTGCGGTTTTACCTCTCTACTATAATAAACTATTTTAGCCCTCAAAAGGTTGCGTAAAAAGCAAACTTTATATAAATATTTTTGCTAAAGCTCCCTTCTGCCCTCAACTGCTTTAAGCAGCGTCATCTCGTCCACGTATTCAAGGCTGCCGCCTATCGGCACGCCGTGGGCGATTCTTGTCACGCGCACGCCCTTCGGCTTCAGTATGCGGGCAATATAGCTTGCCGTGGCCTCTCCCTTAACATCGGGATTGGTGGCAAGAATAACTTCCTTCACGCCGCCCGCATCCACGCGCTCTATAAGCTCCTTTATGCGTATGTCCCCGGGGCCTATGCCATCGGTAGGGGATATGGCCCCGTGCAGCACATGGTAACGCCCGCGGTATTCCCGGAGCTTTTCCATTGCAAAAACCTCTTTGGGATCCTCCACGACGCATATCACTTCGCCGCTGCGCTTTTCGTCCGCGCATATGGCGCAAGGTTCCCTGTCCGTATAGTTGCCGCAAATCGGGCAATAGCGCACCTTTTCCTTCGCGTTTATAATGCTTTGGGCCAGCTCTCGCGCGGAAGCTTCGCTCATATCCAGTATGTAATACGCAAGCCTTTGCGCGCTTTTTGCGCCCACGCCGGGCAGCTTTGCAAGCTGCGCACACAGCGTATTTATGGGTTCTATCATCTATTGCCCCTTCTTTTTTGCCCTTAGAAGCCCAGCTTCATTCCCCCGGTGACCTTGTTCATTTCGCTGTTCATGGTCTCCTCCGCGCTGCGCATGGCCTCGTTCACCGCGCTGATTATAAGATCCTGCAGCATTTCAACGTCGTCAGGATCAACGCAGGAAGGGTCTATGGTTATGGCCTTGAGTTCCTTTGTGCCCAGCACCGTTGCGCTCACCACACCGCCGCCCACGCTTGCCGTGAACTCACGCTCGCTTATTTCCTGCTGTATGCGGGCCATGTCCTGCTGCATCTTCTGCGCCTGGCGCATAAGCTGCTGCATATTTCCGCCGCCCATTCCTCCGGGAAAACCGTTCCTTGCCATAATTATCCTCCGTTTAAGTTATATATTTCTATTTACCGTGAAATATGATTATATCATATTTCCAATGCTCACTCAACTATCTCTATCATCGGGCCGAAAGCCTTCTTTGCCTTTTCCGCCACGGATTCGTTCTTCATTTCCGCCGCGCCGAAGCGTATGCTCATGCCGTTTGCCGCGGCGCTCAGCGCGTCCTGCGCAACCTTCAGCATTTCCGGCTTCATGAACGCATCCGCAATGGTGCGCTTCGGGAAGCGGACAAACAGCGCGTCGCCCTCTATTTGGCATTCGCACTTCATGCCCAGCACCGCAAGCGTTGGATTCTTTATTTGTATTGCCCTGCGCACCGTTTCCCACAATGCCTTGGCGTTGGACTGCTGCAGTTTGGCCTCGGGCTGCGGCTTTGCGGGCGCAGTCTCCGCCTGTTGGGGCGCAATGGTCTGCCGCGGTTCGGCCGTCTGCGTCTGCTCCGCTGCCGGTGCGCTCACCTGCGCGGCAGGCTGGGCTATCGTGAAGCCGCCCTTTTCAATTGCAGCCAGCTTTGTTTCCATGGCCTCCAGCCGCTCCATCAGCCCGTTTGCGTCCGCCTCCGCCGCCTTATCGGGCGATGCTATGCGTATAAACGCGCTTTCCAGCCGCACTCTCGGCAATGAAAGGTATCTCATTCCCGATACCGCGTCCATAAGCGCATCCACTGCGCTCCTCAGCCGCGTTTCCCCGCATCGGGACGCCTGCTCTATGTAGCGCGCCATGGTATCTGGCGTGCAGTTCAATATATCCTCGCTCCTGCCGCACAGCTTTGCTATGAGCAGCGCGCGGAAATGCTTTGCCATATCCGCGGCAAAAACGCCCATGTCCCGCCCCTGCTCGATAACGCTGTCAAGGCTCCTTACCGCAAGCGCGGCGTCCCCGTTTATAAGCGCGTCCGCCGTGGTGAACAGGAAGGATGAGTCCATGCCGCCAAGCACGCCGTAAATATCGCGCGCGCTGACCTTATTGCCGCAGAAGGCAATGCATTGATCCGCAATGCTCAGCGCATCCCTCATGCCGCCTTCCGCCGCGCGGGCTATAACAAGCAGGCCCTCGTCGTCTATCTCCGCGCCCGCCTTGTTAACGGCGCTGCGCACGCAGCTTATAATATCCTCCACGCCTATGCGGTGAAAATCGAACCGCTGGCAGCGGGAAAGTATTGTTGCGGGTATGCTTTGCGGCTCGGTCGTGGCCAATATGAACAGCACATGCTCCGGCGGCTCCTCCAGCGTTTTAAGCAGCGCATTGAACGCCGGACGGGAAAGCATATGCGCTTCGTCGATTATATATACCTTTTTCTTCAGCTTCAGCGGAGTGAACCGCGCCTTGTCTATAATCGCGCGGACGTCGTCCACGCCGTTGTTGCTTGCCGCGTCAAGTTCGATTATGTCCGCGCTGTCTGCCGCGGCAAGGCAGTATTCGCATTCGCCGCACGGTTCGCCGTTAACGGGATGCGCGCAGTTTACCGCGCGGGCAAGTATCTTCGCCGTGGTGGTCTTGCCCGTGCCGCGGGAGCCGGAAAACACATATGCATGGCTCATGCGGCCGCTTTCCACCTGATTCTTCAACGTTGTTGTTATATGCTCCTGCCCCAGCACATCCGCAAACAGCTGCGGGCGATATTTTCTGTAAAGCGCCTGATAAGCCATAGTAAGCCTCCATAATTTTCTGCCATTATAATTGTACCATTTTGAAGCCGCCATTGCCACAGGCAAAACAAGCTGATATAATATACTTTATTGATTTTACCGTTAACGAAGGAGAACAAGGCTATGGAAAACGGAAAGAAAATAGTATTGAGCGGTATTCAGCCTTCCGGCATACCCACGATTGGCAATTATGTGGGCGCGCTGCGCAATTGGCCGCTGCTTCAGGGAGAAGGCAGGCTCTGCTATTACTGCGTAGCCAACCTTCATGCAATAACCGTTAAGCAGGATCCTGACGTGCTTAGGGAGAACACCCTTTCGCTCACGGCGCTGCTGCTTGCTTGCGGCGTGGACCCCAAGGAAAGCGTTATATTCGTTCAGTCTGACGTTAAGGAGCATTGCGAGCTGAGCTGGGTGCTCAACTGCGCAACGTATATGGGCGAGCTTAACCGCATGACCCAGTTTAAGGACAAGAGCGCCAAGCATGCGGACAATATCAACGCCGGGCTTTTTACGTATCCGGTGCTTATGGCGGCGGATATACTGCTTTATCAAAGCGATATAGTTCCCGTTGGCGAGGATCAGCGGCAGCACATTGAAATTTGCCGCGATATTGCCATACGCTTCAACCGCAGCCACGGCGAAATATTCACCATTCCCGAAGGATATACGCCCAAGTTCGGTGCGCGCGTTATGAGCCTGCAGAACCCTGCGCAGAAGATGAGCAAGTCCGACCCCAACCCCAACGGCTTCGTATCCATCATAGACACGCCGGACGTTATACGCAAAAAGCTGCGCAAGGCCGTTACGGACTGCGACGGCATAGTTAAGTACGACATTGCCAACAAAGCAGGCGTATCCAATCTGCTGGCGATATACACAAGCTTTACCGGAAAAACCATGCAGGAAGCCGAGGAGCATTTTGCCGGTCAGAATTACGGCGCGCTCAAGAACGAAACCGCGGACGCTATAATAGAAGGCCTTGCCCCCATACAGACCGAGTATGCCAGGTTGATGGGCAACAAGGATTATCTGCATGAAATAATGCATGACGGCGCGCTGCGCGCGGGCGAAGCGGCGGCAAAGACAGTCAAAAAGGTATATGCCGCAATGGGTTTCAACGCATAATTAAGGCGAAATGAAAGAGGGGCTTTGAAAGCCCCTTTTTATTTTACTCCCTGCTGCCTATTCCAAGTTCATCGGCATATGCCTGCATGCCTTTTATGACTATCGCCATAACGTCCGCTATAGGCATGCCGAGCATTGCGCAGCCCTTGTCTATTACTTCCCTGCTGCACTTGGCGGCAAACTTTTTGTCCTTATATTTCTTTTTAAGGCTCTTCACTTCCAAATCGGTTATACCCGTGGGCCGCATAAGCGATGCCGCCTGGGCTATACCAGTAAGCTCGTCCACCGTGAAAAGGCTCTTTTCCATATCCGTCTGCGGTTCAACATCGGTGCAGATGCCGTATCCGTGGGAAAGTATGGCGCGAATATCGCTTTCGTCTATATCCTCGCCGCTAAGCAGTTCCCGCGTGTGCGCAAGATGTTCTTCGGGAAACTTTTCGTAATCAACATCGTGAAGATAGCCCACGGCCTCCCAATGCGCCTTATCTTCGCCAAAGTGCTCCGCCATTGCGCCCATGGCCGCGCTTACCGCGCGCGCGTGGGTAAAAAGATGCTGCTCCGTAACGTTCGCCTTGATAAGCCTTTCGGCCTGTTCCATGGTAACCTGTGCCATTTTTACATCTCCTCTTCGGTAAAAAATCTATATTCGCCTGCGCCTATTCCGGCAGCATCACGCCCTTGCATTGCCCGCCCGTGAGCCTTATCAGCTCCGATACGGTAACGAAGCGAAAGCCTTCATCAATAAGCGTGGGAATTATCATCTCCATTGCGTCCGCCGTCTGCGTCTGCTGATCGTGCATCAGTATTACGCTGCCCTCCTTGGCCTGCTGAATAACATAATCGGCAATCTCGCCCGGCGCTTTGCCGCGCCAGTCGTTCGTATCCACCGTCCAAAGTATCAGCGGCCTGTCGGCGGCGCTCCTCACGGCCTTATTATAATACCCATACGGCGGCCGCACAACACTTGCTTCGTGCCCGGTAACGCGGCGTATCTCCGCATCCGTATCGCTAAGCTCCCTTTGACAGTCCGCCTTACTCAGCCGCGTAAGGTCGGCATGGCTGAAGGAATGGTTGCCTATTTCGCAGCCCAGCTCATCCATCCTTGTCAGCATATCCTCATGCCTTTCTATCCTGCTGCCAAGCACGAAAAATGTTGCGCACACGCCGTTTTTCTCCAGCACGTCCAGTATATGCCCCGTGACCTTTGGGTACGGCCCATCGTCAAATGTAAGGGCTATCACGGGCCCGTTTTCGTTCACTATTGCCGCCGCGGGTTCGGCCGTGCCATGCCCGCCTATTGCCAGCGCGGCCATTGCCGCAAGGCATACCGCCGCACCCATGCGCATAAGCGCTTTGTTTGAAGGATAAAACCTTCTTATCATGTTAAACAATCCCATCATGGGATATGTTTATTTGCCGAATTTCCGTTTTATGATATGCCGAAAAGCCTTTTGCCGTTTTCAAGGCAGTTTTTTGCAAGCGCGTCCGCGTCCTCTCCACGTGCATCGGCAATGCATTGGGCAATTATCGGCACGAAGGAAGGATCGTTCCGCTTGCCGCGGTGCGGCACGGGCGTCATATACGGGCAGTCCGTTTCAAGCAGCAGCCTGTCCGCCGGAACGTATTTTGCGACCTCAATGGGCTTAACGGCATTCTTGAACGTTACAGCCCCGCCAAGGGCTATGTACAGCCCCAGATCAAGGCATTCCCGCGCGGTTTCCACGCTGCCGCTGAAGCAATGCATAACGCCGCGGAGGCCGTCTTTGTTCGCGCGGAGTATTTCCATGGCGTCTCCGAAGGCTTCCCTTATATGCAGTGACACGGGAAAGCCAAGTTCCTTCGCCAGCTTAAGCTGATAGTCAAAGAGCTTTTTCTGGTCCTCCTTTTCGGAAAGGTCATAATGATAGTCCAGTCCTATTTCGCCCAAACACGCGGCCTTTTTGTCGCAAAGGGCGCGCCTGAGCCGTGCCTCCCAGTTTTCGCCGGGATCTGACGCATAGTGCGGATGTATGCCGTATGCGCCGTATATAAACGGGTATTCCGCGGTTATTTCAAGCGTTTTTTCAAAATCCTCCGCCGCGCATGCAACGTCCATAATAAGCTCCGCACCGCAAGAGGGCAGCCCCTCTATCAGCGCTGCCCTGTCGGTATCGAAGCTTTCGTCGTTCAAATGCGCATGAGTATCAAAAAATCTCATAGCATAAGCTCCATCATCATTTCGTCGTAATATTTGCCGTTTATAAAAAGCTGCTCCCTGCGCAGGCCGCATTGGGCGAACCCAAAGCGTTTATACAGCCGTATGGCGCGTTCGTTATCCGCCCTTACGTCAAGGCATATTTTATGGTAGCCGGCTTCTTTTGCATAATCTATTGCAATAACGGTCAGTATGGCGCCTATGCCGAGCCGCCAGCAGCTTTTCCTTACCGCAATGCCGAAGCCCGCATTGCCGCGCAGCTTACCATTGCCCATGGGAGCTATGCTGAAAAAACCAACCATCTCGCCCTCTATCGTGGCAAGCATTATGCAATATCGCCTGTCCGCAAGCGCGGCGCTCAAATATTCCGCCTTTTCCTCAACCGTGCCGAAAAAGCCGCGGGAATCGAGCATAAGATTGTCCGTTTCCCCGCCCACAAGCCGCGAAAACGCCATGAACGCAGCCGCATCGCCGGGTTCGGCTGCCCGCACGGTGAGCCATTTTCCGTTTTTCAGCGGAACAAGCTCCATTAACCTACCTCACTGCCGCCGGGCATAATATCCTCGGTAGAGAGGAGCCTGAGTTCCTCGCCGCCGTCCGCCGTGGGCGTGAACGCGCTGAGCAGCATACCTTCGCTCATTATGCCGACCATCTTGCGGGGCTTAAGGTTTATGCAGGCGATAACGCGCTTGCCTATCAGCTGCTCGGGATCGGGATACCACTTGCGGATGCCGGAAAGTATGGTGCGCTCCTCACCGTTGCCCATGTCCAGCGTGAACTTGAGCAGTTTTTCGCTCTTTGGCACAAATTCGCAGTTTTTGACGACCGCCACGCGCAGCTTTACCTTTTCAAAATCGTCAAAGGTTATGTATTCGTCCGCGGCCTTTTCTTCCGCCTTTGCTTCCTTCTTTTCGGACTTGGTCTCGGCTTTGGCTTCCTTCTTCTCCGCCTTTGCTTCTTCAGGATGCTCCAGCTTTTCCAGCGCCTCCAGTTCCTTCTTCATATCTATTCTGGGGAAGAGCGCTTCGCCCTTATGCACGGTAATGTTATGCAGCCTGCCCCATTCGGCGGCGGCTTCCCAGGTGGTGTCCTCCTTGGCGGCGCCTATCTGCGCAAAGCCCTTCTCCACGCTTTCGGGCATGAAGGGGGTGAGCAGGGTGAGGCACACGCGGAGGGTCTCGATAAGGTTATACATAACGGCTGCAAGCCTTGCACCGTTGGCTTCCATATCCTTTGCCAGCACCCATGGCGCAGTCTCGTCGATATACTTATTGGCGCGGGAAATAACTCGGAACACCTCGCTGAGGGCATCCTGCGTGCCGAAGTTATCCATAAGCTGTTCGTATTTATCCCTAAGGCCTTTCACCATGCCTATGAGCTCATCGTCCATGGCGTCTGGCTGACGGTTTTCGGGTATTGTGCCGCCGAAGTACTTTTCAACCATTGCTACTGTGCGGCTCAAAAGATTGCCAAGGTCGTTGGCAAGCTCTGAATTTATGCGGGAAATAAGCAGCTCGTTGGAGAAGTTGCCGTCGCTGCCGAGCGGGAATTCGCGCATGAGATAGAAGCGCAGCGCATCCACGCCGAAGCGTTCGGAAAGTATATACGGGTCAACAACGTTGCCCTTGGATTTGCTCATCTTGCCGCCGCCGAACAGAAGCCAGCCGTGTCCGAATATCTTCTTGGGCAGGGGCATATTCATGCTCATGAGCATTGCGGGCCAAATTATTGAATGGAAACGGACTATCTCCTTGCCCACCATATGCACGTCCGCCGGCCAAAATTCTTCAAAGTCCGCATCGGGATACTTATCGTTCATGAAGCCGAGCGCGGTGCAGTAATTGAACAGCGCGTCCACCCAAACATACACAACGTGGCCCGGGTCAAAATCCACGGGAACGCCCCATGTGAAGCTGGTGCGGCTTACGCAAAGATCCTCAAGGCCGGGGTCTATAAAGTTCTTCACCATTTCGTTTACCCTGCTTGCGGGTTCAAGGAAATTGCCTTCAAGCAGCAGTTTCCTTACAGGCTCGGCATATTTTGAAAGGCGGAAGAAATACGCTTCCTCCTCCGCGTCCTTCACTTCGCCGCCGCAGTCCGGGCATTTGCCGTCCACAAGCTGGCTCTCCGTCCAGAAGCTTTCGCACGGCGTGCAGTATTTGCCGGTATATTTTCCCTTATAAATGTCGCCGTTTTCATACATCTTTTTGAATATCTTCTGTATCGCGGCAACATGATAATCGTCCGTAGTGCGGATAAAGCGGTCGTTGGATATGTTCATCAGCTTCCAAAGATCCTTCACGCCGCCCTTGCCCAGCACTATATTGTCCACAAACTGCTGCGGCGTAACGCCCGCGGCCTTTGCTTTTTCCTCTATCTTCTGGCCATGCTCATCGGTTCCAGTAAGGAACATTACGTCATAGCCCTGCATGCGCTTATACCGCGCGATAACGTCCGTCGCCACGGTGCAGTACGCATGACCTATATGCAGCTTCGCGCTGGGATAATAGATCGGTGTTGTGATATAAAACTTTTTCTTTGCTTCCACGGTATTTTTCCTCCTTGGACACAGGCCCACGGCAAGCCATTCTATAATATATAGAAAGTCTAAGCTTTCGCCCCGCTTTTGTCAATAAAAAAGAGACTCTGTACGGAGTCTCTTTCGCATTATTTTTGTTCAGCCGCGCGCGGATATGTTGAGCGCGTCCCCTTCAAGCGCAAGCGTCACGGTTATGCCGCCGTCTATAGTTATGCTCATGCCGCCATCTTCGGCCTTTGCGCCGTACATTGCGGCAATTTTCGCCATATACCCTTCGGCGTCGGCCTGCGTGCAGCCGTATACAATGCACTCAAAGCCATCCGCGTCATCCTTCGTCACATCATAATATGCTCCGAAATTTATATCCGGCAGCGTAATGTCCTTGGCAATCCAGCGCAGTCCGCATTCATCGGCAAGTCCCGGCGCCATAACCGTGCTGCGCAGCTCCTCATCGCCCGCAGCCGTGTCATTCATATCGCCCGCGCCCTCCGCCGGCGCATCAGTCGCAGCAGACTTCGGCGCATCCATGGGGAACGCCGCTTCCAGGCCGCTGCAATCCGCCGTGCCGCTGTCCACGCCGCACATAAACTCCGGCGCCTGCGGTGCGGCTTCGTTCGTATTAGCCGCCGTGCCGTTCATTGCAAACCACAGCCCGCCAACTGCCAATGCGATTGCCGCCGCGGCTGCCATAGAGCCGTATTTAACGAACGCGGTGCGTTTTTTGCGCGCTGCCGCCTTTTTATATACAGTGTCGAGCATGGCGGCATAATCAACCTTCATGTTCTCTTCTTCCGCAATGTCAAAAAGCAGAGCGTCCAGCCTGTCCTGCCCTGTCATATTCAAATTGTTATCCATGCCCGTCACCTCCTTTCCAATGCCTTTGCAAGCTTCGCCTTTGCGCGCGCCATGCGGGATTTTACCGTTCCCTCGCTCACGCCCTGCATGGCGGCAATATCGCCGTATTGAAGCCCGGAGAAATAATGCAGCATAACCGTTTCGCGGTAAATATCGGGCAAATCCTCCACCGCCTGCCTTATCATGCGCCGCTGCTCCGCGTTCACGGCGGAAACCTCCGGCAGCTCCGCCTCATTCTCAACGGCGGTCTCCGGCAGTTCGTCGCTGAGCTGTTCGCGCTTCAGCCTGCGCTTATTATCCATGCACAGATTGATGCACACCCTGTAAAGCCATGCCTTTATCTGCGCTTCCTCCATGTCCTTCAGTTTGTCCGCGTTTTTTAGCGCACGGATGAACGTTTCCTGCGTAACGTCGCCCGCGTCGCTTTCGCTTTTGGTCACGCCGTAAGCGGCCCAATATACCATGCGGGAAAAGGCTTTATAAATGGCTTCGAATTCCCATCGCGCCATCATCATCCCTCCTGTTCATATAACGTGAAACCTGCAAAAAAAGTTGCACGCCGCGAAATTTTTATTTTAGGCGCGCATACCGAAAAATGGTATGCCCTCATTGTATAAGCATACCATTTCGCGGCGGATTTGTGAATCCGTTTATTCTCTTATTCTCCTTTCGCGTTCAAGCGCTTCCTTCTTGCCGTGTATGCGGCCGAGGCCGTAAAAAATAACGCATGCGCACAGAAGGTTTATCCGCCCCGCTATGTCTGCACTGTTTACGCCGCACGCAAAGCTGACCGCCACGTTTGCAAAGCCGAGGCCTATAAGCACGCAGCTTATTCTGTTCAGGTGGGCAATGCGGCTGTCTATATCCGAAAACAGCTCAAATTCGCCAAGCTCCGCCTTTTTGCGGAAGTACAGCCATTGCAGCACCCTGCCAACGTATTCCGCGCCCGATTCGCGCATAAGCTCCATGTATTCTTCGTCGGCATCGTGCATCGCAAGCCGTGTTATGTATTCGCCCGGCTCCGTGCGCTCAAATACATATTTGCAGAAGCCCACCTTTTTAAGCGTCCAGCCCTCCTGCGCCATGCTGTTGAGCCATTCCTCTTCTTTATCAAAGCTCCATTCGGCAAACAGCCTATATACCGTTTTGGTTTCCATAATCATTTACCCTCCAACACTTTTTCACCGTTTTGTACCAGCTCTTTAAGCCGTGCCAACTCCGCAAGCAGCACTTCCTTCCCCTTTTCGGTTATGGCATAATCCTTCCTGCGCCCGTCCGCGCCGCCTTCAAGCGTTATCCAGCCGCGCTCCTTTAATGTGTTCAGCGCGCCGTAAAGCGTCCCCGCCGCAAGCTTTACCCGTCCGGAGGACATTTCATCAACCCTTTGCATTATTCCGTAGCCATGCAGCGGCGTGCAAAGCGAAAGCAGGATATAATAGACCGCCTCCGTAAGCGCTATCGATTCGTTCATTTGGCCTCCTTATTATCGTTTGCCGTTATATCGGCTGTCGATATATGTATTATATCGTCCGCCGATATAGTTGTCAACATATTATTTCAAAACAGGTGCTTATAAATTAAAAACATGGTACAATAGCCTTAACAAGCTTCTGAATAAAAAGAAAAGGAGATATACGCAAATGGCAGAACAGAAAAAGATACCCAAGCGCAGCGAGGTAGACAAGCAATACACTTGGGCAACGGAAGACCTTTTTGCAACGGACGAGCTTTGGGAAAAGGCGCTTGAGGACGCGAAGAAATACATCCCCATGGCCGAAACCTATAAGGGCAGGCTGGGCGAAAGCGCGGACACGCTTTACGGCTTCCTGAAGGCGCGCGACGAGGCCAATTTGAAAATAGGCCGCCTTGCAAACTACGCCATGCGTAAGTCCGACGAGGACACCGCCAACAGCTTCTATAACGCCATGAAGGGCAAGCTGATGAGCTACCTTGTGGCAAACGAAAGCGCATATGCCTTCGTTACCCCCGAAATAATAGCCATAGACGATGCAAAGCTTGATGGCTTTATGCAGCAGAAACCGGAGCTTAAAGAATATGAGCGCCTGCTGAGCAGCATACGCCGCCGCAAAGCGCATACACTGAGCAACGCCGAGGAACGCATAATGGCCCTTGCCGGGCAGATGAGCAACGCCCCCGGCGAAATAGGCTCCGCCTTCCGTAATGCGGACATCCGCTTCCCCGATATCCACGATGCCGAGGGCAACGCGCTGCAGGTAACGCAGGGTTCCTTCATACCCCTTATGGAAAACGGGGACGTGAACGTGCGCAAGGCCGCGTTTGAATCGCTGTATCATACGTTTGCATCGTTCAAGCACACAACCGCCGCGTTCCTTGACGCGCAGATGAAAACGCTCATATTCAATGCGCAGGCAAGGCATTATGATTCCACGCTGGAGGCTGCGCTTGATGAAACCGAAGTGCCCGTGCAGGTTTACCATAACCTTATAGAGGCCGTGCATAACAACATAGAGCATCTGCATAAGTACGTCAACCTGCGCAAAAAGCTGATGGGCGTTGACGAACTGCATATGTATGACCTTTATACGCCCATAGTGAGCGACGCTACCAAGAAGATACCCTATGAAGAGGCCAAGGAGATAATACTCAAGGCGCTTGCCCCGCTCGGCCAGGATTATCTTGATATATTGAAGGAAGGCTTCAACAACCGCTGGATAGACGTTTACGAAAACGAGGGCAAGCGCAGCGGCGCGTATTCCTCCGGCGGTGATCCGCATCCGTATGTTCTTCTTAATCAGCAGGACACGCTGGACAGCATGTTCACCATTGCGCACGAAATGGGCCACGCGCTGCATTCCTATCATTCCATAAAGCATCAGCCGCCCTGCAACGCGCATTATGTTATATTCGTGGCAGAAGTCGCCTCCACCTGCAACGAGGTGCTGCTGGTCAAATACCTGCTCAACAACACCACCGATAAGCGCGAGCGCGCATATCTTATAAACCACTTCCTTGAAAGCTTCCGCGGCACGGTATATCGCCAGACCATGTTTGCCGAGTTCGAGCTTTTCATGAGCAGGCTTGCCGAATCCGGCACGGCGCTCACGGCCGATGCGCTTTGCGATAAGTATTACGAGCTGAACAAGTTCTACTTTGGCGACGGCATAACCGTGGACAAGGAAATTGCCGAAGAATGGGCGCGCATACCGCACTTCTTCTATAACTTCTATGTGTTCCAGTATGCCACCGGCTTCTCCGCCGCCTGCGCAATAGCCAACCGCATACTTACCGAAGGCGAAACGGCCGTTGCCGATTACAAGAAGTTCCTTTCCGCCGGCGGCAGCATGGATCCCATAAGCATATTGAAGCTGGCCGGCGTGGACATGACCACCGCCGCCCCTGTGAACGAAGCGCTGAAGCTTTTCGGCGAGCTGATAGACGAAATGGAGGAGCTGATGGCGTAAGTCAAAGGCGCGCGATATGAAAGTAATAGACCTTACGCATACCATATCCGAAACAATGCCGGTTTACCCGGGCACGGAGCAGCCCAGGCTGACCCCCGCCAATTCATACGAAAAGGACGGCTTTAAGGAAACGCTGCTTTGCATGTATTCCCATACCGGAACGCATGTTGACCCGCCGGCGCACCTTTTTGCCGGGCGTACAACGCTGGACGCCTTCCCCGTTAGCCAATTCGTGGGCCGCGCGGTAGTTATAGACTGCCGCCACCTTAAAGAGGGCGAGGCCATAACCATGCAGGAAATAGCCCCGCGCCGCGCCGATGCGGAAAAGGCGGACTATCTGCTTTTCAATCTCGGCTGGGACGCGCGCTGGGGAACACCGGAATACTACGGCGACTATCCCTGCATAGACGACGAGGTTATAGACTTTATACTTGCCACGAACAAAAAGGGCATTGGGTTCGATGTTATAGGCGTGGACCCCATACCGGACGCAGATCTGCCGCGGCACAAAAAGCTGTTTGCAGAGCACGAGATAGTCAACATAGAGAACCTGACCAATCTTGACAAATGCGGAAGCGAGCCGTTCTGGTTCTTCGCCTTGCCGCTGAAATGGGAAAATGCAGACGGCGCGCCGATAAGGGCCGTTGCATTCTTCGAATAAAGGCACAAAAAGGCAGCACACGCTGCCTTTTTTATTTACTCTGATATACTTAAAATCTCAATATCATGTCGTTCCATTGCACGCCGCCGTGTTCGGATGCGGAAATGCCGTTGAGCACAAAGCCGAACTTGGCATAATAATGCACCAGCTTATCCTTGCAGGCAAGCGAAACCGCGTCCATGCCGCGCTCCTTCGCCTTGGCTATCAGCGTTTCTATAAGCTTTGCCGCTATGCCGCGCCGCTGAAGGTTCGGCTCCGTGGCTACGCTCAGTATGCATATCACCTTGCCGTCCGCCACAGGCTCCGGTTCATACATATCGTCCGTCACGCCCTCTATAGCTACGGGTCGGCAGCAGATAAGGCCGACTATTTTGCCGTCCTCCTCCGCCTTCAAAAACCAGTCGTTTATGTTTGTTATCCTGTATTTATAGGATTCAAGACTTGCGGCTTCGGCGCTTGGGAACGCCGCGCATTCAATGCGGTTCAGCTCCTCGGCATCTTCCATTTTTGCCGTGCTTATGATTATTTCGCCCATTTTATCACTCCACTATTTCTATACTTCCGCCATTCTCAATCGTTTTACCGTCAAGCAGCAGCAGCTTTTCCGCAAGCAGGCGCGAAAAGCAGCTTATCACCGCTGCGAATGTTATCATGTCGTTCGGGTCCTTCGCGTCCAGCTCGCTCTTTTCATCGTGATCCAGTATGCTTGCCGCGGCAAGGCGAACCTGCTCCACGAAATACTGCGCGGCCAAATTATGCCGCTTGGCAAAGGATTCGTATATTTCCTTCACCTCGTCCTCGTTTATGCCCATCGGGATTATCTTTTGCAGCATTGCAAGGCTAAGATTCTGCTTTAAGGAGCAGATTATTATGAGATACGCAATATGTATTCTGTAATACTTCTTTTTGTTCGGCCCGGGCATTACCTTTGTACGGACGTAATTGTTTATTGCGGCTGCGGTTATTATCTGCTCCTCCTTCAATTCCGGCGGCAGATAATCCAAATATTTTTTCAGCAGGACTATCACCTGCTCCATATATAATCCAAAATCCGGTATATCTTCCCATTGCGGCAAACGGAAGCGGTTAAGATATTTTTCCCATCTTCTCAGCTTGCCCGCAACAAGCTGCTTATCATATGCCAAAGCAACTCCACCTCCTGATTATTTTATGTTATGACAGAATATATCACATCTTACGCCAAAATGCAAACGAACTGTCACATTGCCGCCCTTGACATATCGTAGCACTCGTGCTAATCTAATATTGTTCACAAGGTTGTGTGGAGGTGTGTATTTTGTTTAAGCTTATGACCGATACTTCGGCCAATTTGGAGCCGGATGTAATCTCGGCTTACGATATAGGCGTTATCCCGTTCAATTATTACCTTAACGGAGATGAGCGCACCTGCATGGACATTGCCGCGTTCGACGGCAAAGCGTATTACGACGCCATACGCTCCGGCGCAAAGGCTTCCACGTCTCAGGTGCCGCCGCAGCGCTATATTGAATATATGGAGCCCATGCTTAAACAGGGGCTTGATATACTGTTCATAGGCATGTCCTCCGGCATAAGCGGATCGTATTCCTCCGCCGAGACCGCCGCGCGGGAGCTTAGGGAGCTTTATCCCGAAAGGAGGATAGTTACGGTTGATACGCTCGGCGCATCGCTTGGCGAAGGTCTTTTTGTTATACGCGCGGGCGAAATGATGCGCGAAGGTGCCGATATGGAAGAAATTGCGCGGGAAATAATCAATACGCGGCACAAAATGTGCCAAGTGTTCACGGTGGATGATATTATGCATCTGCGCCGCACGGGCAGGCTGTCCAACATAGCCGCCATGATAGGCAGCGTGCTGAACATAAAGCCCCTTTTGAAGGGCGACGGCGAAGGCAAAATAGTTTGTTTTCAAAAAGTGCGCGGCAAAAAGAACGCACTCAAGGCCATTGCCGCAAAGTATGATGAGCTTGTAGAAAACGCCGCAGATCAAATCGTCGGTATAGCCCATGCGGACTGTTCTGATGATGCGGCGGCACTTGCGGAAATGATAAGGGTCAAAAATCCGCCCAAGCAGATAATGACCGTGTGCTACGAACCCGTAACCGGGGCGCACGTTGGCCCCGGCGCGCTGGCGCTGTTTTTCATTGGCAGCAGCCGCGAAGCGATTTAAGCTGCATTCTTACGGCTTCGGCCTTCTCCGCGGGCGTGCGCGCGCTCAGCTCATGCACAATGTAGCGCGGGGCTATCGCGTCTATAACGCGGCACATCGCGTCCGTTTCAAGCGGCGAATGGGTATCCAGCGCCATTATGCGCGCGTAGCTTTGCGAGCTGCGCTCATCAAAGCTTTCGGCCGGTGTGATAACCTTTGTGTACTCCTCAATGGGCATATTCAGGCTGCATTTATGCAGATGAATGCCCAGTATGTGTTTTTTTACCCTCCAATGGGCCGCGACAACGTTTAATATGGCGTCCGCGGCCCCCTCCTCTTTTTGGGCTGTAAGCAGTCCGTTCAGTCTCAGCGCGGCCATAAGATGCCCCGTGTCCAGCATTATACCCTTGTTTTCGTATTCAACAAGGCTGAGCATCAGCTCCGTTTCCGCGCTGTTTATAAGCGTCATGCCCGGCACGAAAAGGTTTTCAAAAAGCAGCGTGAAGCTATACTTCCTGCCGCGCATAACTCGGTTTATAAGCGCAGCCGTTGCACGGATGACTTCCTCGTTAGTATGCAGCGCGTAGTTGCCCAGCACTTCCTCGTTTGATATATCCGCACAGTGAAAAACCGCATACTTCGCATCCAAGGCTTCCGCGCGGTCCATGTCCTCGATTATCTGCCGCTCGAATCCCGCCGCATCAGCACAGCAGTAATATTCCCGCCATGTTTTTTCGCTGCCGAAATGCTTATTCAGATATTCCGTATTGCCGTTATAGAAATCTATCCAGTTGGGATAAAACATAAGGTGGTAGCCCACCGCGCTGCCCTTTACTATATCCGTGCCGTATGGCGGGCAGGATATTACCTCCGCCCCGTCGCAGAGGCAATCATTATGGATATAATCATAAAGCCCATCCCTGCCGCCGAGCGGCGCAAGCATGGGCAAATTGGATACTATATTGACCAGATCAAGCGTCAAATTTCAACCTTCCCCTTCACGGCAATGTTTTCAAGATATGCTTCGCCCGTCGCGCTGTCTGTCGCCGTATCGGCCTGCACACAGGCGCAATTTGGCAAATACCAGTCGTAAAAGCCTTTTTTAGGCCTGCCTGCCGCGCTGAGGAGAGCCATTATCACCCCGCCGTGCACAACGAATACCAGTCTGCTTTCGCCCGCGCTTTCCGCGGCGCGCACGCATTGCCAAAAGGAAGCGAGTATTCTTTCGGTAAAGGATGCTATGCTCTCCCCGTTCGGGCAGCGTCCCATGCAGCCGCCGTCTACCCACGCGCGGTAGGCGGCGTCGTTCACCATATCGACCGCACTTCTGTCCTCAAAATCGCCAAAGTCCATCTCGCTAAGGCCGCTTACTATGCACTGCTCCGCGTTTGGGAAAAGTATGCGCGCAGTCTGCTGCGTCCGCATCAGCGGGGTAACTATAACGCTTTTAAGCGCGCTGTCCCCTCCGGCCGCTTTGGCAGACGCTATGCCTTCTTCACACAATGGCGAATCCGTGCAGCCAATGTAACGATTGAGCGCATTGCCAACGGTTTTGGCGTGCCTTATAAGATATATCCTCATATTTGCCCCTTTATTATAGTTGGTATGCCGCACACCATGCGCACCACGGCCTCGGCATCTTTGGCAAGCAGAACGCAAAGCCTGCCCGCCGCCTCCCGCCCGAGGCGCACATTGCGTTCAACGGGTATTACGCCGCTGCCGACCTCGTTGCAGATAACAACCTCCTTATCCGCAAGCGCATCATATAGTTCCAGAGTGCGCGTATGGTCGGCAAAAAGAATGCTCTGCACGCCGTACACCACCCTTTTGCCGTCAAACGGATCGGTTGTAAAATCATCGTCCGAATAGCCAAGGCTTTTTGCAAATTCGCGTTTCCCGCTCGCTTCGGCCCCAATTATCAATATCATATATTTACCGCCTTTGTAACAAAAACATATGCCGTAAGCATTATAAGCTCGCTCATCTGTATGGAAAAGCCCGCAAGGTCGCCGCTCATGCCGCCAAACTGCTTTATCGCCATGCGTCTGAGCGCAAAGAACGCCATTACTGCGGCAATCACCATCGCCGCGCCGCCAATGCCAGCGATAAGGATAACTCCCGCCGCGCACAGCGCGAATATGCAAAGCAGTATCCATGCCGCTCCCTTAGCCCCGGCAGATGTAAAGGCACTTAGCAGTCCTTCGTGCGCGGATACGGTAAGCGTGCTCATAAGCGCGCCCACGGCGCGGCTTATCATATGCATAAGCCCCATTATCAGCGCGGTATTATAGCATAGCTCAAGCTCGCTTGAAAACGCAAAGTACCCAAGCATATACATGCCGAAGCTTATAACAGCGAACGCCCCCGCATGGGAATCCTTCAGTATTTCCCTTTTGCGCTCCGCCGGTTGATGGCTGCTCAATGCGTCCGCAGTGTCGCAAAAGCCATCCATGTGTATCCCGCCGGAAAGCAGCAGCGGTATGAGCGCAATGCCCGCCGCAAAAAGCGTTTGCCCCATTTTAAGCCGCAGGCATACCCATACCCAAAGCGCGAGCGCCAGCCCTATCGCCGCCCCTACAAGCGGCAGCGCGCAGAGCATATAGCGCATGTTTTCCTTTTTCCATTCAATGCGCGGCATGGGTATGCGCGAAAACATCAAAAAAGCCATGGCTATTGATCTTAACGCGTTCATATCAGCTTCCCTTTCAGCACTATCGGTATGCCCGCAACCAATTCATAAACATTGTCCGCCATTTGCGCCAAAGCAATATTTATCCTCCCAAGCGCGCGCACATAGCGCATTGTTTCATCGGAATATACTCCGGCGTCGCTGCCAACGTCGTTGGTTATCACTATAAGATTACTGCATTGCGCCGCAACGTGCTCCACGCCGCTTATAACGCGCGCGTAAGGATCGCTCACCTTGCCCGCATCGTCAAACATTTCGTTGGCGGTAAGGTTGCATATGCATTCAAGCAGCGCCGTTCCGCCCTTGTTTTCAAGCGCAAGCGAAGCATAGTCGCGGTAGCGCTCAATTGTTTCAAAGCCTTTGCCGCGGCGCATCTCCCTGTGCTTGGCTATCTTTTCCGCCCCGCCCTCGCCATATGGCTGCATTGCGGCAAGATAGTACCGCGGCCCGTTCAGCCGCACGGCAAGGCTTTCCGCATATGAGCTTTTGCCGCAGGCCGAGCCGCCCGTCATAAGCGTTATCACTTTATTTCTCCTCCCTGCGGCGTATATGCGTCCACGTTTATGTCCTCAAACGTAGCCATGGTGTTATATACGCTGAGCGCCATATCCATAAGCGGAATTATGCACACGCCGCCCGTGCCCTCGCCAAGGCGCATATCGGCATAAAGCGGCGGCTCAAGGTCAAGCTCCTTCATAATGCGCTTTGCCGCGGGCTCCGCCGAAGCGTGGCTGGGCAGCATTGCAATGCTACACCTCGGGCAAAGGCGTGCGGCTATAAGCGCAGCCACGCTGCTTATGAACCCGTCTATTACCGTAGGCACCCTGTAAAGCGCGCCGCCTATGAACGCGCCCGCCATCGCCGCCATATCGAACCCGCCAAGCTTACTTAGTACATCAAACGCATCGGCCTTATCCGGCTTGTTCACGGCAATACCGCGCGCTATTGCGCTGCGCTTTCGCATAAGCCCGGCGTCGCTGAGCCCCGCGCCGCGGCCAACGGCTTCATCAATCGGCGTATCCGTAAGCACGGCCGCCACGGCGGATGCGGTTGTGGTGTTGCCTATGCCCATTTCGCCCGTAACTATCAGCTTATAGCCCTTCTCTTTCAGCTCCCTTACGGTATCTATTCCCGCCTGTATTGCCCGCATAGCCTGCTCCGGCGTCATTGCCGGGCCAAGGGTAAAATTCATTGTTCCGTCCGCAACGTGCCTGTCCTTAACGCCGTCCGCTCGCGTAAGCATGCCCACGTCAACGGGATACACCTCCGCGCCAACGGTGCGTGCCATTGCGCACACGGTGCTTTTGCCGTGCGCGGCATTCGCGGCAACTATCGCCGTTACCTCGCTGCCGGTTTGTGTGACCCCTTCCGCCACAACGCCGTTATCCGCGCAGAACATTGCAACGCAGCGCCGCGATATATCCACGTTTGCGCTGCCCGTGAGCGCCGCCGTTTTTATCACCATTTCCTCCAGCTTACCAAGGCTGCCCAGCGGCTTTGCAATGCTGTCCCAACGGCGCTTTGCCAATGCCGCCGCGTTAATGTCCGCATCCGGTATGGCTGAATTGAGTCCGTTTATGTATTGCTTATAATCTACTGCCATCGGGAAAGCATCTCCTTCATGTATGCGTAAACATCCATGCCGTACACCTTTTCAAGCGTATCGCGGTTCAGCGCCGTATTCGTATCGCCTATCGCCGCCATGCAGCCATGGTCGAGCAGCAACGCGCGTGTGCCGTATTTTTTTGCAAGGGAAAGATCGTGTACAACGCTTATAACCGCCCTGTTGCCCTGCTTCAGCCATTCTTTTATCAGCGCGAATACCTGCCGCTGATATATCAAATCAAGGTGGTTTGTAGGTTCATCCAGCAGCAGATACTTCGGGTCCTGCGCAAACACCTGCGCAAGGAACGTCCTTTGCAGCTCCCCGCCGGAAAGCGTGAGCACGGATTGCCGGCGCTGCGCCGCCATGCCCGTTTTTTCAAGGGCAAGCTCAACCATGCGCTCATCGTCATCACAGCGCCTTGCAAGCACACCCGGCGAATAGGCGTATCTGCCAAGGCATACAACCTCTTCCACGCTGAACGAATACCCAACGTAATGGTTCTGCGTGAGCACGCCTATGTTCTTTGCCAATTCAACAGGCTTCTTTTTGCGTATGTCCTGCCCGTTCAAAAGTATCTGCCCCGTGTATGCAACGCCGCCTGTAACGGCGTTTATTATGGTGGACTTTCCCGCGCCGTTGGGGCCGGCTATCATAAGCCATTCGCCGTCGTTCACGGCAAAGGATACGCCCTTAACTATGTCCAGCGCGCCGCAGCGCACCGAGAGCGACTTTACCTCAAGCACGTCCGCTTTTCCCCCTTGCACGATAGAATATTATTATAAACGCAACCGCGCCTATAAGGCTTGTTACAACGCCTATGGGCAGCTCCAGCGGGCTTAGCAGCGTGCGCGCGGCAAGATCGCACAGCATAAGGAATATTGCGCCCGCAAACGCGCTTGCGCTAAGCAGCCGCCTGTGGTTCGGCCCCGCTATGAAGCGCGCCGCGTGCGGCGTAACAAGGCCCACGAACGCTATCGTTCCGCCTATTGACACGCATACGCCTATCAGCGCGGATACGCATATGAGTACCGTCAGCTTTGTCCTTTTTACGTCCACGCCAATGTTTCGCGCATTATCCTCCCCCACGGCGAACGCATTCAGCTCCCTTGCCTTTATAAAAAGAATTCCGCCGAATATTACGAACGCCGCCGCAAGCGCAAGCGCGTTTGCGTATGTTGAACCGTTAAGGCTGCCCATAGTCCAAAACGTTATCTGCTTGAGCTTGTTTGACGCAAACGTGATTATAACGCTCATGGCGCTGGATACAAACATTGAATATATAACGCCTATAAGTATTATTGTATTTGTTGAAAGTGAAAAATCAAGCCTGTATGCAAGGCCAAGAATTATCAAAAGCGATATGAACGCAAACAGTATTGCCATAACCATCGTGCCGGCGAACGGGAGCGAAGGGAACGATATGCCAAACGCAATGGCAATAACCGCGCCGAGGCTTGCGCCGGAGGACACGCCGAGCGTAGAGCCATCGGCAAGCGGGTTTTTCAAAAGGCCCTGCATTGCCGCGCCGCAAAGCGAAAGCGATGCGCCCGTGAGCGCAACGCACAGCACGCGCGGCAGCCGCACGGTAAGTATTATTGACGCAGGCAGCTCCTTTGGCATGTCCAGCCCCAGTATCGCGCGGCGAAATATCTCCGCCGTGCTTTTAAGCGGCACGTTCACGCTGCCCAAGCATACGCATATAACGGCGGTCAATATGGCTGCCGCCGCAAATATTATGTATTCATATGCCCTGAAGCCTTCCTGCGTTCCGTTCATAAGCGTATTATATCATAAGAATCTTATTATTCCCAATAAAAAGCCGCTCCCGCAGCAGCTTTCGCCGCGGGAGCAGTATTTAGCAGTATATGCCGCTTATTCGGCGGTCACAAAATCATAAAGCGCCTTTGCGCCGTCAAGCAGCCTGGGTGCGGGACGGCTGAGTTCATTGTTAGCAAGGTTGAGCACTGCGTTGTTCTTAACGGCGGTCAGCTCGCCCCAGCCTTCGCGGCCCAGTATCTCCTCAACGGGTGTCGGGCCTTCGCCATAATACATGGATATGGTCACTATGTAGTCCGGGTTGCGCTCAATTACCTGCTCCTGAGAAATCTCGCCCCAGCCTTCAACATCGCTGAAGCAGTTGGTAAGACCCATCATGGTGGCTATCTCATCCATAAAGGTGTTCTTGCCCGCAGTCCAAAGTCCCCACTGGAGCGGAGAAACTTCAAAGTAAACGGTCTTTTCGCCTTCCACCTTGTTGGCGGCTATCTGCTCAAAGCCTTCCTTCATCTGTGCAATAAGGCTTTCGGCTTCGCTGTCGCGTCCTATCACCTTGCCTATAAGGGCTATTGAAGTATACACGCCTTCTATATCCTGTGCGTAGCATTCAACTACCTTTATGCCCGCTTCCTCTATTTTGGCTATAACGTCCTGGTCCTGATCCATTGCGCTGGTTATAAGCACATCCGGCTCAAGGGCAACAATTTCCTCTATATTCGTTTCGGAACCGGACTTGACGGATGCAACGTCGAACACCTCGGCAGGATAGTCGCAGTATTCGCCGCGGCCCACTACCAGCTCGCCCGCGCCAAGGGCATAGACGATTTCGCATTCGCCCGCGCTGAGGGCGACTACCTTGCTCGCCGGCGCATCAAGCACCACTTCACGGCCCATCATGTCCGTTACGGTAATACCTGCGGGTTCAGGGTCGGCGCTCTGTTCGGGCGCTGCGGTGTCCGCAACGGGTGCGGTGGTTTCGGGCGCGGTGGTGTCCACAGGGGGCGTCATATTGCCGTTATCGGCAGGCTGGCATGCCGCAAGGGCAATGCACATCATGGCCGCAAGCAGCACGGCCAGCAGTTTTTTAGTGTTTTTCATGTTAAAGAAAACTCCTTTCCTTTGTTTAGAGGTAAATAAAAAGGCCGCAGCTTCCGGAATACAAGCTACAACCACATAATATAGGCGACCCGCGCCATATAAGTTTCACTCAATCCCAGAAGTTTCCGTGCGAAAACAGGTTTCCCGACCTAGCTTCATCCTAACAAAGCGCCTTCCCGCCCGCTTTTATAGGCAGTGACATAAGTGCTTCTTCATCCGCATCACGGTTACTGGGATAGTTCGGAGCTTTCATCCGATTCCCCGGTCTTTATGTTGGCCGCGCCGCGCCTTAACGCGGCAGTATAATCGCACGCTGTTTACTTTTTACCCTTGTATTATATTGTGGATGGGGTGATAAGTCAAGGTTAATGAGCTTGTATTGCCGCCATGTCAATGCTATACTGTTTTCATCTATGATTATGAGGTAATTTATTATGTATCTCCCCGATAGCATTGCGCGGTGCGTAAGCGCGCTGCCTTATGAGGAAAGCGGAATCGGCATGTCCGGCTCAAAGGTGCTGTGCTATGAAAACATGGTGCTTAAAATCGGTACGGATTTGGCTGACCATGAGCGCAGCTGCAATATTCTCGGCTTCCTTGAGGGCAAGCTGCCCGCCCCGCGCATAATAGAAGCCGCCGTCGGGGGCGGCATGTGCTATATGCTGATGACCCGCATACGCGGCAAAATGGCCTGCGCCAAGGAATATATAGATGATGCAGCAACGCTGCTTCCCCTGCTTGCAGACGCCATACATATGCTTTGGAACGTGAATACGGCAGATTGCCCGTATCAGAACATGCTTGAAGCGAAGCTTGCCTTTGCAAAGCGCAATGTTGAGCAGGGGCTATGCAGCACGGATGACGCCCAACCCGGCACATACGGCCCGAACGGCTTCAGCGGGCCGGAGGAGCTTTATAACTGGCTCATTGCAAACAAGCCGACCGAACAGCGCGTATTTTCGCACGGCGATCTTTGCCTGCCGAATGTGTTCATAGACAACGGCAAAATAAGCGGCTTTATAGACCTTGGCTGGGCCGGCGTTACGGACATATATCAGGATATAGCCCTGTGCTACCGCAGCCTTGTAAACAACCGCGACGGCATATACGGAACAACGCACCCGTATTTTGATGCGGATGCGCTGTTTAACCTGCTCGGCATAGAGCCGGACAGGGATAAGCTTTTCTATTACACAATGCTGGATGAGCTGTTTTAGGCTTTATTTCACAATAGGCCTGCCTATCCATTGCTCGTCCGGTGCAGCGCCCAGCCATTTGGTTATGGTCGGCGCGATATCAAGTATGCTTATGGGTTCACCCGTGAATTCATCCGGCGAACCATGCTCCGGTATTATCACGGGGATTGTCATGTCCTCCGGCGCGTCGCTGCCGTGGTTCATGTCGTGCCCGCCATGATCAGCCGTAATCAGCACCTTATATTCTTCCGGCGTTGCTGCAAGCACGCGCTCTATGTTGGCCCATTCTTCGCTTACTATATCAAGATATTCTTCGCTCATCCAGCCGAAACGGTGTCCGGTTTCGTCCGCCCAGCCAAGATAAAGGAATATAAAGTCCGGCTTTTCGGCGGCCATTGCGGCTATCGCCGCGTCCGTCACGGTGCGGTCGGCCTTTATCCCCTGCTCATGAAACATGGCGCTGCACAGCGAACAATCAAGCATGCCCGGCATTGCCAGATCCCTAAGCTGCTCCCATGTATAATAAAACGCGCAGCGCTTACCGGCATTGTGCAGCTTTTCTATAAGCCCATCCACGGGCCGCGCCATGGGCACGAACGTATTCGTCAGTATCCCGTGCCGCTGCGGCACAACGCTATGAAACAGCGACATATGGCATGGCAGCGTTACGGACGGAAACACCGTTTTCGCCTGCATATCCTTATAGCGGCAGCTTTTCAGCATATTGTCCGCATATTCGCTGCCGCATGCGGCTATGCTGTCCGGCCGCATACCGTCCACCAATATAAGCAAAACCTTATCCATGGTATCCTCCAAGTAAAACAAAAGCGCCGCACATAATGCAGCGCCATGTTCTTTTTTGAAAAACGCGCACCCGCCGCTCGACATAAAGCACCATGGGCGGCACACAATAAGCTAAGCTCCGGCCATGCATTCCCGCGGCACATCGGATTTTCCGCTTAATGCTGCTTCCGTCAGGACCTGACATGGTTCACGGCATCCGATTGCACAGGACACAGCCTTCATTGCTTCGCCCTTGTTCCAGCCCCACAGCGCTTCGCCTCACGGCGGGAATCACACCCTGCTATAGCGGATTGCAGGTACAGGGCACCGCTAACTCCCCGCTTGGCGCGCAAGAATATTGTATCCGTTTCCGCGCCGCTTTGCAAGCTAATTTTTCAATTCAAACGGCACGCTTTTACCGGATGGATATAAAACATCCCCCGATGATTCACCGGGGGAGGTTGCTTTGCTTTTTATGCCGCGCTTTATGTGGCAAAGCCGGTGAAGGCCCACGCCACCAACACGAACAGCAGCAGTATTCCGAGAGCTATTGGCAGAAAAACCGCAAATGCGGAAAGGATAAGGGCTTTAAGATCCCCCTTTTCCAAGCCGCCCTCCTTGTGTATTTCATCGGAGAGAGTCTCTGCTTTCTTGGGGTCATACTTTTTAAGCTTCCGAAGCCTATCAATAAGCATGACTTACTGTTCCTCTTTCTTGCCATTCCGCTCAAAGAGATATTTGCCGTTTTCGTCTATCTTCTTATCCAGGAAATGGCAGGCTACGAAATGGCCGGGCTCGACCTCCACATACGGTGGAGGTACGCGCTTGCACTTTTCGCAGGCCATATAGCAGCGGGTGTGGAATTTGCACCCTTCCGGAGGACGGATTGGACTTGGGATATTGCCTTCCAGAATAATACGATCCTTGCTGGCGGAATCGGGATCCGTCGTGGGGATGGAGGAAAGCAGCGCCACGGTATACGGATGGCGGGGATCCTTAAATACCTCTTCAGCCGTGCCAAGCTCCACCAGGTTGCCAAGATACATAACGCCGATACGGTCGGAAATGTAGCGGACAACGGACAGGTCGTGGGAGATGAACAGATATGTCAGATTCTCGCTCTCCTTCAGCTCCTCAAGCAGGTTGATTATCTGGGACTGTATGGACACATCCAGTGCGGATACACACTCATCGCAAACGATGAACTTGGGCTTTACAGCCAAAGCACGGGCAATGCAGATGCGCTGACGCTGACCACCGGAGAACTGGTGAGGGTAGCGATGGAGCATATAGCCCTGCAAGCCGCACTCCTCCATAACGCGGAGTATGTACTCCTTCATCTTGGGGTCGCGCGCCTTGAAGAACTTATGCGTAACAAGACCCTCGCCTATTATCTGGCCCACGGTCATGCGCGGGTTAAGCGAAGAATAGGGGTCCTGGAATATAATCTGTATATCCTTACGCAGAACGCGCATTTCGGAATAGTTCAGCCGGCTGAGGTCAATGCCGTTGTCCAGCATGGCTTCATACTCCCGGAACTTAGCATCGTCCTTATACTTGGCCTTGATAGCCGCCACGTTTGCTTCCTCATCCTTAAGCAGGGCATTGAGCATATCAAGCTTTTCCTGCAAAGCCCTTTTTCTTGCCCTGTAAAGCTGCGCCTTGTGCAGGGCCTTGCGAATCTTGGGCTGAGGATTCTTGAATTCCTTGTCGGCCTCAATCTCCTTGGCAATAGCCTCGTTAAGGGATATCTCGCCGTCCATATCCCGCATCTGCTCCCTGATTTTGGAAATCTGGATATTTGTGCGGTACTTTTTCAGCAGCGCCTCCGCGCCTTCCCTCGGGTCGTCAAGCGCGGCAAAGCCGCCCAGTATCTTAACAACGTTCTGGAAAGCGGTCTGCGCTTCGGCCTCAAGCAGGTTCTTGGTCTGATGCTGATAGAACGTAGCCTGCTCGCCCGCCTTTTCCACTTCCGCGGCGGCAGAGTGAGCCTTAGCTTGCTCCTTCTTATATCGCTCAATCATCTTGGGCGCCCGCATCAGGGTCTTTGCCACGTATTCGGGGGCAAAATCCTCCAACGTGCGGCCGTAATACAGGGTGCTGCCCGCAGTCTGATCGTATAGCTGAAGTATGGTTCTGCCCAACGTGGACTTACCGCAGCCGGATTCGCCCACCAGACCGAATGTTTCGCCGCTGAAAATATCTATTGTGATATCCTCGTTGGCCCTTACATACAGCTGTTCTTTCTGGAACCACTTAGTTTTGGCTACAGGAAAGTACTTTTTAAGATTTGTGATTGACAACAGCTTTTCCGTGTTCTTCACTGCAGCGCACCTCCTTCATGGGATAGAAACAACGAATTCTCTGACCGGGGAATACTTCATTGAGCGTAGGCTCCTCTTCCAAGCAGCGCTGAGTGGCGTATTTGCACCTTGGCGCGAACTTGCAGCCCTTGGGCAGCGCCAGCGGATGCGGCACCACGCCGGGAATGGGCTTTAGCTTGGTGCCCACATTGTCCATACGGGGGATGGAATGCATCAGGCCCTCCGTATAGGGGTGGCTCGCCGGGCAGTCCTGGCTGAATATGGTCCGCGCAGATGCCTGCTCCACAACCTGACCGCAGTACATAACAACCACATCGTCCGCCATTTCGTTTATAACGCCCAAATCGTGGGTTATGAATATTATGGCGGTGCCGTTTTCGCGCTGAAGCTCGTTCATCAGGTGCAATATCTGTGCCTGAATAGTAACGTCCAAAGCGGTGGTAGGTTCGTCCGCTATAAGTATCTTGGGCTTGCAGGCAAGCGCCATTGCTATCATGACACGCTGCCGCATACCGCCGGAAAGCTGATGGGGATACTGGAGCAGTACCGTTTCGGGGTTAGGTATCTGCACGGCATAGAGCATCTCCACCGCCTTCTTCTCCGCTTCCTTCTTGCTCATCTTCTGGTGAATTATGAAGGGTTCGCTGAGCTGACGCTTGACGGTGAACACCGGGTTCAAGCTTGTCATGGGCTCTTGGAATATAACGGATATCTTATTGCCGCGTATGGAGTACATCTCCTGTTGTGAAAGCTTGGTCAAATCCTTGCCTTCGAATATAACCTCTCCCTCTGCAATATAGCCATTGCCATCCAGCAGTTGAAGGATGCTCATGGCGGATACGGATTTGCCGGAGCCGGACTCGCCCACTATACCTATGGTCTTGCCGGAATCCAGCGAGTATGATACGTCGTTGACAGCCTTAACAATACCTTTTCTGGTCTTAAAATAGGTATGAAGGTTTTTTACTTCTAATAAAGCCATTTCTTTGCCTCCATCCATTATTTCTCTTGGGAGCTCTTGGGGTCAAGAACATCCCGCAGGGTGTCGCCGATGATGTTGATGCTGATAGTCGCCACAGACAGCGCAATGGCGGGGAACAGCCACTGCCACCAGAAGTTCTGGATGACTATGGAGTTGTTGGCGCCGTTAAGCATATTGCCCCATGTGGGCTGCGGCTGCTGTACGCCGAAGCCCAGGTAGGAAAGGCTGGACTCGGTAAGCATGCATCCTGCAAAGTCCAAAGTGATGTTCACCAGAATAATGGATATGACGTTGGGAAGAATATGCTTGAAGGCTATTCTGTTCTCCTTTACGCCCATTGACTTGGCAGCAATTACGAACTCCTTCTCGCGCTCCGCCAACACCTGAGCGCGAATCATGCGGGCAAGACCCGTCCAGCTCAGCAAGCCAAGTATTATCATGATTATGAATATTCTGGTATTTTCGCCTATCGGCATCGTTCGTATGACGTAGGAAAGCATCATGGCGAACGGCAGGAAGGGCAGCGAGGAGAAAATCTCCGTTATGCGCATGAGCAGCATATCCACCCAGCCGCCGAAGTAACCGGAAAGGCAGCCCACTATAACGGCGATTATGGTGGAAACCACAACGGCTACCGCGCCGATGGTCATGGTCATCTTGCCGCCGTGTATGATTCGGGTGAGTATGTCGCGGCCTCTGCTGTCGGTACCGAGAGGATAGCCGCTGAAGCCGACGCTTTCCACCAGCTTATCTTCGCTGTCTACCATGTAGCTCTGCTTGGAGCCGGTGTAGACAAGGCTGCACCTGTCGCCATCCACGTTGCACTGGCCGCCGTCGTTATGACCCCATGCGTACACGTTGCCGGTTTCGCTGACTGCCACAAAGTGACGGGTACCCGCCTTGACTTTCACTATCTTTTCGTTTGCGGTAGCTTCGGGGATATCCTTTTCGCCGTATTCGGAGGCGCCGAATACCACCATGCTGCCATCGTCCATTACGAAGCAGTAGCAGTTATTGGTAGCGGCAATATCCAAAACCTTGCGATCCTTCATATAGGTACGCAGATTTTGAATCTGGCCGTCCTTATTGGAGTAAGCGGTCTGCTTATTGAAGGTGAGGGTCTGGCCGCCGGTAACGGTGCCGTCCTCCTTGAGCAGTATCGCATAATAGTTGGAGAAGGCAACCTTCTGCACTTCTGTATTGTACTTCTCCTTATTGGCAAACTCAACAAGGCTGAGCATGCTGTTGTTGTTGCCCCACATATACATACGCCCGTCGTCCATTACAAGGGCCGTTACCTGATAGCCGCAGATGAGCTGACGTACATGGTCGGGATCGATGGTGCCGTTAATAAGCTCCTCCGGCTCCTCGGTATATGGGTCGTTCGGGTTCTTGAGATAGCCGTACTGAGCGTTGCCGTTGGAGCCCCAGCCGATCACCTCACCATCGGTAGTGACGGCTATGATATGGTCCGAACCGGCGGCAGCGGCAACCACCTTGCCGGGCTGTATGGCATCGGGATAGTCGGAATAGTCCACGCCCGTAAGGTTGTTCTTAACGTTGCCCCAAAGATAGAAGGTATTATCCTTGCTTACGCCAACAGTGAAATCGGCAAAGCCGTTTATATCCTTTATCTGGTTCTTCAAGCCTTCCGGCACCGTTTTCATGTTGTTAATCGGGGGCATGTTGGCCTGGAGCGGATCGGTGTAATTAAGATCCATGGGCACGAAGTACGGCCCGATGAACACAAACAGGAACATGCCTATCAGCACAACCAATGCAACCACGGCCAGCTTCCTGCGAAAGAAAGCCTTCGTTGCCATTACGGAAGGGCTTTCAATCTTTTCGATGGCGAACTTTTCGTCATCACTCATTTCTTTGCTGCCACCACGGAAGGTCCGCCTGAACCAGTTGCCCAAGGTGCTGAACACGCCGTTCCTTTTGGCAGTGCTGTTGTTTTTCTTTTCCATAGACTGCCTCCTTTACTTGTTGACGCGGATACGCGGATCGACCAAACCGTATACAAGGTCGATAATCAGGTTGCCGAAGAGGGAAATGGAAACGTAGAACATCTGTAAAGCCAGAATGACCTCGTTATCATTGCCGTTCAGGGCGTCAAAATATACTTTACCGATACCGTTAAGGCCGAAGATGTTTTCAATCATTACAGAGCCGCCGAATATGCCGAGGAACCAGCCTATGATCAGCGTAATGATCGGCAGCAGAGCATTGCGCCATGCGTGGGAATAGATTACAACCTTTTCCCTGACGCCCTTTGCGCGTGCCGTGCGGATGCAGTCCATGGACAGCGCCTCTATCATTGCGGCGCGGACGTAACGGGTCATGCCGCCCAATGAGCAGAACGTCATTACTATAAGCGGCAATGCCAAATGGTACATCTTATCCCAGAACTGTTTTGATTTGCTCCAATGCAGACTCCCCGCCGTTGTCATGCCGGAAACCGGGAACCACCCAAGCACCACGGCAAAGAGCCAAATGAATACAATTGCGATAATAAATGTCGGCAAACTGTAGCCTATAATCGTGCCCACCTGCACGGCTACGTCCCTTCTGCTCCCGCGCTTTACTGCGCAGAATATGCCAAGGGGAATTGTTATGCCCAAGGCAAGAATGGTGGCGAATATGTTGATGAAAATGGTGTTCTTCATGGGCTCCACCAGCACCTCGATAACGGGCTGGCCGTATTTGGTGGACTGGCCTAAATTGCCCTGAAGCAGGCCGTCGTATCTGCCGTCATAGAATGGGTATATACCCAGCCAGCGGAAATAGCGTTCGAGCTTTGTACCGTCCGTTCCGTAACGTCTTTTCCAAAACTCCAGGCGCTCGTTATAATCCAGCTTACGGTTGGCCTGAACCTCCGTTTTTGCTGCTTCCGCCGCCTTATCTATGGGCAGCATATTGTAAATCATATAAATCATGAATGAGAGAATAAAGAATACGAGAATAATGTATAATAATCTCTTAACTATGTATCTTCCCATAGGCACCCTCCGTTTGATATGCCCGCGCGGCTAAATGCGGGCTATGCCGTTAAGACTCTCTAAAAAACACGCCAACCTGCACAGGAAGGAATCCTTATAGACATGCAGATCGGCGCATGCGCTTAAACCTGTAACCGGAAGATCGCCTTTCACAACGCGGGGGGCATATTATATGCCCCCGCACAGTTGTTTGCGCTTAAAGCGATCTTATATTTTCTTCCGTGTTAAACCGATTAATAGTTCTCGAAGAAGTCGGCCTCGTCCATGAGATAGTAGGCTGAATAGCTATCATACTGAGCCGGATCGATGGTCATATTGAAGGAGAAATCGTATGCGGCGCTGTTGAAGCCGGTAGCAAAGTTGATTGCGTTCAGCTTGGCCACGCCGTCCCAACCGTAGTCGGTCATCTGGCTCAGTTCGCCGTAGAGACCGGTATTGAAGTCGGTGGAGGTATATACGATGTAGGCGCCGATCTCGGTGGTGGCATTGGGGTTAGACTGCCATGCGGTGATCAGCATGTCGGTTACGTTGTTGGGCTGAGTGCCGAAGTAGTTGATTGCCAGCGGCATGTAGAACTCGCCATCGATCTCAACGGTCTTGTAAGCGCCGTCGGTGGACTTAAAGGCGATGTTCTGCGGGGAGCGCTCATAGCCTTCCAGCTTCTTATAGCGGACGGGGTCGGTGCCGGCAACGTAGGGTTCACCCTTTTCGTTGTAGATCCAGCCGCCTTCGTCGAGAACCGCGTTAGCGGAGTCGGAGCTGTAAGCATACTGGTTCAGTATGATTTCGTCCTCAACGGCCTTGTAGGCGGAGAAGCCGGTGTAGTACGGACCATGCACAACGGAGCCGAAGCCGCCGGTGAAGGTCTGCGCGAACTCGGGACGGTTGATGGTGTAGCAGATGGCCTGACGCACTTCGGCAAAGGCGGTGGGACCAAGGTCGCAGCGGAAGCCGAGCTTACCGTAACCGGCGCGGTCGTAATGGGTTTCAGCGAACTTGCCTGCACCTTCGTCAACAAGCTTCAGGGCAGCCTTGGTTTCGTCACCGCCGGTGATGCCGGAGATGATGTCGATTTCGCCCTTGAGGAGCTGGTCGTTCTTGGTTTCGCTGATAACCTTTACATAGGTGAGGGTTTCGATGCTGGGCTTGCCGCGGGCATCGTCGCCGGGATAGACGGGGTTCAGCGTCAGGGTAGCGGTCCTGGAGGAAGCGTCATAATCGGACACTACATAGGGGCCGCTGTAGGGAAGATCGGAATCCCACTTCAGGTTATTGTTGATAACGTCAACCATAACAAAGGCGTCAACGCCGTCCTTGGCTTCCTTCTTATAGAAGCCCTCGGAGAGGCCGCACTCTTTGTTCTCGTTGACAATGATCTCGTTCTCGCCAAGGTACATCTGCATGGGAGCGGGGCTGAAGCCGGCAAAGGTTATCAGATAGTAGTAATTGGCATAATCAGCCTGATAGGTGATGGCAAAGGTGTAATCATCAATGAGCTGCACGCCCTTGAAGTAAACCGGATCGCCCTCGCCCTCATAGGCCTTGAATTCATCGAAGCCTTCAACAACCTGGCCCTCATTGCCGTTGCCGCCGGCAGCCACCGCCACATTGGTGGAGTTGACCAGCAGGGAAGCAATGTAGTTCTTGGCGGTGATGGGGGTGCCATCGGAGAACTTCATGTCATCGCGGATCTTGATGGTGTAGGTCAGGGTGCCGTCCTCGTTCTTAACGTGGGTGGGCTCTTCGGCAACAGCCATCATGTTCCATGCATAGGAACCGTCGAAGCCGGACATAACGGTGGAATAACCGGTGGTCAGATTCTGGATGTCCAGATCGGAAGAACCGGGTGAGGACTTGCCCCAGGACGCATTGCGGAAGCTGCCGGAAAGCTCGGTGCTGCTGCCGAGAATGAAGGAGCTGGTTTCGCCTTCCTTAACGGTGGCGGCAACGATGGCATCCGCGGGTCCCCAGTAAGGAGAGGTCGCGAAATTTTCAATCTTGGCATTGTAAACATCAAAGTACTGGTTGGAGTAAAGAGGTATTTCGCATACCATGTAGTTCCAGCGCTGGATGTAAAGCTTCCACCATTCGGCGTAAACGTCATCTTCGGTCTTGTACTTGTCGCTGCCCTCGGGTACGCTGCAGTTGTAAACCATGGCCATGGAAAGGAAGTCCATACCAAGCTCATAGGTCTTGCCCTCGTACGTTACGGTGGCGATGCCGTCCTCATCCTCTTCAACCATGTCTATGGTGATCTTGGAGCCGATCTTCTTATAGACAGAGGTGTAATCCTGATGGACGATGGCGCCGTTCTCGTCTACCACATAGTTCGGAGCAACGGGGTCGGTGCCCGCGTTGGGATCCGGAGTAGTATCGGTGCCCGCGTTGGGATCCGAAGGAGTGTCGGTGGTCGGTGCATTGGTCTGCTGATCACCACCGGTGGGATTCTGCGGCTGGCAGCCTGCGACTACGCAAAAGACCATCATGGCAGCCAGCATCAGTGCAAAGAACTTTGCAAATTTGATTTGCATGTTTTTTCCTCCTTGTTTTTTTATAGTTTTTTTATATTTTACCGCTCATGTCGGAAAATATCATGTTGTGCTCTTGGATAAATCGGCTGGATATTTGCATGGTAGAACTGCATATACGGCCTTTCTATCATCTTGTAATGAATTCTATCACATGGCAGAATAAAATGCAACATAAATGTTGCGACGTTATGAATACTGCATGTCAAATATGCAATTTTCCCCAAAAACAGGCATACTCTGCACATATTACCGTATGTGCGGATATGTATTTTTTATGCCCGTACCGCTTTCATACGCTTGCATTATTTGCCGTTCGCACCGTTCTTTGCCGATGCATCGTTTACGGCCGCGCCCTTTTTGCGCAAATCCCCCCCTGCGCGGCGCGCGTATGCGGCTAATTTTTTAATTCGCGCTTGCATCCTATCCTCAATATGATATAATAGCAAAGCAGCGTGTGCCCATAGCTCAGCTGGATAGAGCGTCAGACTCCGACTCTGAAGGCCGAAGGTTCGAATCCTTTTGGGCACGCCATATGCAAAAAGTATCTGCACGGCGGGTGCTTTTTTCTTTATGTTTTCATTTTTATGATGTACAATTTCTATATAATGCATGAAAGGGCGATAAGCTATGAAACACACAACGCTTTGCTATATAGAAAAGGACGGCAAATACCTTATGCTGCACCGCGTAAAAAAGCAGCACGACGTGAACCACGACAAATGGATAGGCATAGGCGGGCATATTGAGCCGAACGAAACGGCGGACGAATGCATATTGCGCGAAGCGATGGAGGAAACCGGACTTACGCTGACCAGCTTCCGTAAATGCGGCGAGATTTTGTTCGACAGCGCCCCATGGCCGGAGGAGATGATGCACCTTTATTATGCAGACGGGTTCACAGGAAAGTTGACGGACTGCGACGAAGGCGAACTCGTGTGGCTGGACAAAGTAAAGCTGAAGGAATTGCCTGCGTGGGAAGGCGACTTTATATTCCTTGAGCTAATGGAGCGCCGCGCGACGTATTTTGAATTGGAGCTGCATTATAACGGCGAAAGGCTTGACCGCGCAATATTGAACGGCGCACCCTTGCCCCTGCCGAACTGGCGGGATGCGATAGACGCCCTGTATTGACGGCAGTAATTGAACGCTGAGGATATTCCATGCTTGATATAATAAGGCTTTATGATTCAAAAACAAAAAAGGCCGTTGCGCGGGGCATACTGGAAGCCCTTCCAGAATGGTTCGGCATTGCGGAGGCGCGCGAGGAATACATTGCACAAAGCGCCGCCGAGCCATTTTGGTGCGCCTATGACGGCGATAAGCCGATAGGCTTCCTTTATATACACCAAACGGGCGACGCAACGCTGGAGCTTTACGCAATGGGCGTTTTGAAGGAATACCACCGCCTGGGCGCTGGCAAGGCATTATTCGCCGCGGCATATGAATATGCGCGCGCAAACGGCTATTGCTTTATTCAGGTAAAAACGGTACAAATGGGCAAATACGCGGACTACGACAAAACGAATCTTTTCTACAAGTCGCTCGGGTTCAGGGAGTTCGAGCTGTTCCCAACGCTTTGGGACGAGCGTAACCCGTGCCAAATCTATGTTATGGCGGTAAAATAAAGGGCACACTTCGGGCAGATGTTCATAAAACCGTATTATCAAGCATCGGATAGCCGATAACCGGACGGAATGGGTACGGCCGATGAACGCTTGCAAGGCACAGGCAGAGGAAATTGTGAAAGCGGAATTGATTTATGACTGAGTAAAGAAAGTCCGAGCGCAAAGCCGTTCGGGCTTTTTCATATCTCATAAAATCCGCGGTAGATTGTTCGCAGAGTTTATGTTACAATTCTAATGTCTGAACAGGACAATAAATCGGAATTTAACAAAGGAGTACGAATATATGAGTAAAGCGGCTATTTCTTCCATTGTTGCTATTATCTTAGGATATCTTGGCTCTGCATTTGGAGCCGAAATAATGAATTGGCCTCAGCTCGGTCCAATTCTTGCAATTGTTGTAATGGGGTCTGCAATCATTACCTCTTTGGAAAAGAAAAAATAGTTGCTTGACAAATTCCAGTTTGCCAAACCGATAAAGCACCTTCGGGAAGCAAAGAATACGCACTACTCCCCTATCGTGAGTAGTGCGTTTGCATAGCTTCATTCGCCGCCAACAAATTCACCCAAGCGCAGCGGTATATGGAATAAAAGCCTCAGCGGAGAATCCCCGGCCGAGGCTTTTTTCATTATATCCGTTTTTATTTATCAAGTTCTTGATTTAAGATACGCTTCCAGCTTTTTCTTTATGCGCTGCAATGCGTTATCCACCGTTTTCGGCCCGCGGCCCAGAACCGCGGCTATTTCCTGATAGCTGCGCCCTTCCAAGAATAACTCCAGCACGTTCTTTTCAAGCGGCGTAAGCATGGTATCCAGCATTTTTGTCATGTCCGTCATGCTTTCGCGGCTTATTATCAGCTCCTCCGGATTATCCGTGCGCGCGGCCGGCATTGTGTCTATCAGCGTGCGCTCGTTTTCGTCGTCCGTGGCCTTATAAAAGGATATATATGTGTTCAGCGGAACGTGCTTTTTGCGCGTGGCCTGCTTTATTGCGGTTATAATCTGGCGCACTATGCACAGCTCCGCAAAGGAGCGGAAGCTCATGTCGTGCCCCGGTTCATAATCGCGCACGGCCTTATACAGGCCTATCATCCCCTCCTGAAGCAAATCTTCCCTGTCCGCCCCAATCAGGAAATACGGCCTCGCCTTTATGCGCACCAAGTTTTTGTGCCGTTCGCACAGCGCTTCCTCGGCCCATGCTTCGCCGCTGCGCGAAAGGGCTATCAGTTCTTCATCGCTCAGTTCTTCCGCGCGCTGCGCCGCTGTGCTCTCGTCAATGTGTTCCACTATGCCTCGTCCCTTTATCAGTTTTTCCTTATCCCGTCTTGCCTGCGCTTTTCAAACATAAGCACCGCCGCAGCAACCGCCGCATTGAGCGAATCAATTTGGCCAAACATGGGTATGGACACAAGGAAGTCGCACTTTTCCTTTACCAGCCTGCCTATGCCGTCCCCCTCGCTGCCTATCACCAGCGCAAGTGCGCCTTCCATGCGGGCGGACGTCATCGCCGTGCCGCTCATATCCGCGCCGGCTATCCACAGTCCCTCGTCCTTCAGCCTGGCTATGGCGTTTGCAATGTTTGCAACGCGGGCAATGTGCGCGTATTCAACGGCGCCTGCGCTCGCCTTGCAGGCGGCTGCCGTAACGCTTACGGCGCGGCGGCGCGGGATTATTATGCCGTGCGCACCCGCGCAAACGGCGCTCCTTATTATGGAACCGAGATTGTGCGGATCCTCTATCCCGTCAAGGATTATTATGAACGGCTTTTCGCCCTTTTCTTTGGCAAAATTCAATATGTCCGCTATTTCGCAATATTCAACGCCCGGCACCATTGCCACTATGCCCTGATGGTTGCCGGTTTTCTGCCCGTGACCGAATGGCATGCAAAGCTCGTCCAGCTTTTCGCGCACAACGCTGTCCACGCGGATGTTATTGTCCCGCGCAAGGTTGATTATCTCCCTGAGGGAACCGTCTATCTCTTTGGTCACCAGTATCTTATCTATGCTCCTGCCGCTGCGCACAGCCTCGCGCACGGCATTGCGGCCCATTATAAGGTAGGGCAGCTCATCCTGCTCCTCGTTCGCCTGCGGCGCGTTCTCCGCCTGCTTATCGCGGGCCTTATATGCGGTTTCCTCGCGCTTTGCCTTATAATTATCTTCCTTCTTGGCGCGGTCGTAGCGGCCTTCGGCATTGTCCCGCTTTTTATAATACGGTTTCTGCTCGCCGTCCTTATAATACGGCTTCTGCTCCGCTCCCCTGCGGTCGTTCCCGCGGTTAAATGATTTTCCGCCTTTATTATATCCGCCTTCGGGGCGCTTGCCGCCGCGCTCCTGGCGGCTGGAATAGGTTACGGGCATACCGTCGCGGAATACCACCTCGTTCACGTTGCGCTGCTCATCGCGGCGATAGTTGCGGCTGTTATGATACTGGGCCATTTTTATTTCTCCTTAAATATTTGTCTTGTTATATGCAGTTTTCGCGTGCAAAGCGCGATATTTCGGCGTCGCTTGTGCCGGACGCAGCCAGTTCCTTAAGCTTTTCCAGTCTTCCGCGTACCTCGCCCGCCTTGCCGCAGCTCATTTTGCCCTCCGGACATGCGCCGGATGCGCAGGACGGCCCGCATATGGAAAAAAGCGACGGCGCTTCGCGCATGCACATGCCAAGCATTGCCCATGCCAGCGCGCGTATCTCCCACTGCGCCCTATTGCAGCAGCGAAGGTTGAAAAAGTGCATAAGCTCCCGCGCGTTCATGGTGAACACCATTCGCGTTTCCGCGGCGTTGGGCAGCATGAAGCGCGCATCCTCCGCGGGAATGCCGAGCGAAAGCCAATGCTGATAGAATTGTTCGCACTGCTGTATCTGCGCAATGTATTCAAGCTCCGCTTCCTCGCCAAGCGCCTTTACGCTGGGGGGAACGATATAGTCAAGCGCATCCTTTTTAACATAGCGCTGGGACTGCACGGAAAAGCTGGCTATGCGGTGGCGCGTTATCTGCGCCAGCAGCGCACGGCTGACCCCCTGCGCCGCAAAGGTGAACGATGCATGCTCTATCGGGGAAAGATGCCCCAACGATATAAGCTTTTTAACAAAGCTTTCGCTTTTGCCCTGCACGGCTTCCTTGAGCGAAAGAATGTCGCTGTCGCTGTAACAAAGCCTGCCCGCCAGGGCTATCGCCGTTTCGGGTTCGGGCGTATGGCAAAGCAGCAGCGCCTCCATATTTCTTTGCGGCATTGGTTTATCCTCCGTTTTGCTGTTTATTCAAGTATAAGCTTCATCAGCTCCGTAAGCCTTTCATCCCGGCCGTTAAGATATAAATACCCTATCAGCGTCTCCAGCCCCGTGGCCGTGCGGTAATCGGAAATGGTAGCGTTCTTGGCCACCGTGCCAAGGTGCGAATTGCGCCCGCGCTTGTATACGCCCATCTCCTCATCGTCAAGCAGCGGCTCTATTTTGCGGAAGCCCTCCGCCTGCCCCTTGGCGCATACGCGCTTTGCGCTCATCAGGTGCAGCTCATGCACCTTCGCGTCCGCCTGCGTTACCAGCAGCGTGCGCACATACAGATCAAAAACCGTGTCCCCTATAAAGGCAAGATTAAGCGCGGGCAGCTGCGCTGCCTTCTGCTCTCGCTCGCCCGTGGGCAGGGCGCGGCGTATTGCGGCGACTATTGCGCCGGTTTGTTCAAATGCATTCTCCATCGATTATATTATAAATGTGTGCAGCCGTGAAATCAATAAAAAAGCGGGTGTTAAATTCCCGCTTTTGCTTTTACTCCTGCGGTGTAACGTCCTGATAGAAGACCTCTATCATTGTATCAAATACGGATTGCTTATCAAGCGTCAGCTCAACGTGATCCTCGTCGCTCACTATGGATTCACCTTCAAGCTTGTATATGTCGCCGGAAAAGGACATGCCCGCCGCCTCGGTAGCGAGATATGTAAGCTCGCTCACGTCAAGGTCGCTCAGTATATACTTGCTCAGCGAAGAATATATGTTCAGCACGCACGCCGGATTTTCCGCCACCTTCTGCCGCGCGGTCTGTATCATTGCAAGCAGATATTGCTTCTGGCGCGCCATGCGCTCCGCATTGCCGGTTTCGGTAAGCTGGCGGCTGCGGATATATGCCGCGGCCTGCTTGCCGGTAAGCGTAACCTCCGCGCCTTCCTTCATATTTTTGCACCCGGGCATGTTGCTGAACGGATAATCCCCCTTTATCGTAACCGTTATACCGCCCAGCGCATCGTTCAGGTCCGCTACGCCGCCCATATAGAACGCGGCATAGCCGTCTATCTGCAATCCGTAGAACAGCGCGGACACAGCCTCCCTGCAAAGTTCGCAGCTTACATTCAGCCCATCCCCGTATGAATACGAAAGGGCTATCTGCGCGCGGCCTACGCCCGCCGTGTTGCCGTCCTCATCCAGTATTGTCATATCGCACATGGTATCGCGGTTAACGGCTATGAGCGACATTTTGTCGTTCACCGTATCAAGCGAGGCCAGTATTATAACGTCCGCCTGGTTATCGTTGCCGTATTTCAGCGGCTCTTTGGGCTTTTTGTTGGAGTCCACGCCTATGAACAGCAAATTTATAAGCCCATCTTTGTATTTATAATACCGCCCGCCGCTGGTGATATCGTAATCTATCGGCACGCTCGGCGTGGGCGCAGGTGTGGGCGCGGCAATGCCGCCATTCTCATCCGGTTCTGCCGATGCGGGAACCTCAACAAGCATAGGTGCCTTGGCTTCCTTGCCGCTGAGCGATGCGCGCCCGCTCAGCCATATTATAAGCACCGCGCATACCAGCGCCGCCGTAAGCGCCGCCAGTATTATGAATATGAGCAATATCGGGCTCAGCCGTTTGCGTTTTTTTGCGTTCGTATTTTCCATGTATATTACTCCGCCTGCGCGTCAAGCAGCGAATACTGCGCGGTCAGCTTTGCCTGCACAAGATAGCGCTGCATACGGTTCTGCTTATAGCATGTTGAAAGCGTAAGCACCCTGTCGCCAAACGCGGGGAACATTTCACGGTCGTAATTCGTGTTCACACCGTCCGTAAGCCTGTCAAAATAGTCGTTGAACTCATCCTCATCCGTAAAATCATGGCAAAGGAGCAGATGCTCGCTGCTGTGCGGATAGGCCGCAAAAACGGTGTATTCATATATAGCGTCGCTCATATAGATATACACAGTTCTGTGTTCTTCAAAATACGCGGGGTCTGCAAAGTCGTTAAGCGTGGCAAACATGGTGCCGTTCTTCCTGTTGTGCCCGTAAAGCACGGTGACGGGATCCGAAAAGTCCCGCTTGTTATAGCGCTGCGAAAATATGCTGCCGCCGGAATAATAGCTGCCGTCAACGGCATGATCTGAATAGAACTCGTCCTTATCCCCGCTCTGCACCACGGCATAATTTATTATGCTGCCCGGCATATCTATCCATGCGTAAATGTCCGGATTCAGTTCCGTAAGCGCGCCAAAGTTTATGCTGCGGAATTTTTTCTTCGGCTCCGCATCCGCTGCGTCCGGCTGCGGCTCGGCATCCGGCGCGGCAGTTCCTTCCGGTTCCGCTGTGTCCGCCTTCGGCACGGCAACCGTCATGTCCGATGCAATGTCGTTAGCCAGCTTGTCGTTAAGGCTATTCCCGCGCACATACTGCACAATATAAAGTATGCACATCACGCAAACGACCGCCATAGCGGCGGATATAATGCCAAGTATTATCTTAACCGATTTTTTCATTGGTTCCACCTCGTTCAAACGGTAAAAAAACGCCCCATAAACTACGCATTTATGAGGCTCTGTTTTGATTGTGATGCAAATTCAGCTCAGGCGTTGGCCTTCCTGCCTACATACAGCGCCACGCCGCCGCAAAGCACGGCCAGCAGCACTATGCTCTCGATACCGAAATCATATCCGGTCTGCGGAGAGGTAGGATCGCTGGAAACATCGGTGTTGCCATGTTCGGGGCTGATAACTTCGGTATCAGCGAACGCAACGGAAGCAAGGCTGAACACCAATGCAAGCGCCAACACTACTGCAAAGAACTTTTTCATAACAATCCCCTCCTGATAATGGTTTCCTTGCGGATAGATATAGTATAGCTCATGCGGAGCGAAAAAACAAGCTGTTTTTTGCTAAAATCGGGCCGAAAATCTAATAATCCATCGTCAGCTTTTCGGCTGTCCGCGCGTCTATTTCCTCAACCGTACCTCCATGCACCCTGTATACCCTGCTGCACATGCCCAGCACGCTCGGCCGGTGGGTCGTAACTATGCAGGTTTTGTTCGGGTGCGCAAGCATTATGGAGCGCAGCACCTGCCGCTCTGTTGCAACGTCCAGCGCGGATGTGGCCTCGTCAAGCAGCATTATCGGCGCATCTCTCAGCACCGCGCGGGCTATGGCTATGCGCTGCGCCTGCCCTTCGGAAAGCCCGTGCCCGTGCTCGCCCACGGATGAATCGGCGCCGTTCTCCATTCTGTTCACAAATTCCCATGCGCACGCCGTTTTCAACGCCGCTTCAATTTCTTCATCCGAAGCTTGCGGCTTCACCATGCGCAGATTATCCGCAATGGTGCCGGAAATAAGCGTGTTCCCCTGCGGAACGTATGAGAAAAAGCCCCTCAGTGTGGCGTTCATTTCCTGCGCTTGACCGTAGCCGTCGCTCAGCTCCGCCCGGCCCTGCCGTGGCCGTATGAGCGAAAGAATCATGCGCACCATTGTGGTTTTCCCGCCGCCCGATGGGCCTATCACGGCCACTATCTCGCCCGGGGCAGCCGTGAAATTCACCTCGTCAAGCACGGTTTCGCCCGCCTTATACGCAAACGAAACGTCCTCCAGCCGCACCGTAAGCCCGCGCGCGGCGTTGAGCGTATCCTCCCCCGCACCGCATTCCTCCGGCGGCATTGCCATAAGCTCCCGTATCCTTGTTGCCGAAACGGACGCATTAAGGAACACAGGCACGGTTTTTACAAGCGAGTTAAATGCGGACGAAAGCTTTACCCCTTGCGAAAGAAAAAGCGTCATCGTGCCGTAAAGTATCTTTCCGTTCCATAGCAGATACAGGCAATAGCAGAACGCTGCCATCTGCACGGCGGAGCCTATCAGCGAAAGCACGGCCTCGGTTTTGATGCTGAACAGATTATAATCAAGGCTCACTTTTTTATATTCGCCCTGCATTTGGCGCAGCCGCTCGCTCTGCTTATCGGTTATGCCGAAGCTTTTTATTGAATCAAGGTTATTGAACGTTTCCGTTTCAAACGCCATCATGCCGCTGTTCAGTTCCCGCACCTTTTGGCCGAAGCTGCGCATGCGCCCTATCAGCCGCCTTGCGCTGAAAATCAAAAACGGCGCGCTTGAAAGCGCAAGCAGCGCCATCACCGCATCATAATACATTATTGACAGCAGCGTTATTATGAACGTGTAGCTTGCTATTATCAAATCAGGCAGCCAGCTTATAGCGTTGCCGGCAACGGTATAAGCATCGCTATTCAGCCGGTTAAGAAGATCCCCGCCCGGGTAGCCGTTGAGCGTGTTCCAGTCCGCGCGTATGACTTTATCGAACACCTCGGCCTGAATATCGTTATTCACCTTTATTGAAACCTTGGCGGATATTCTTGAAACGGTGCTTTTTAGCGCAACGCTCACTACCGAGCTTGCTATCATAACCGCTATTACGAACCACAGCCGCGCCCTGTCGTGTCCGGTGATTATATCAATGGTATATTTGCTTGCAACAGCGGAAACAAGCGCGAACGATGCGCTGAGTATCCCAAGCAGCGTATATATTATCACCGCCGCGCGGTAACGCCGCGTGTATGCCGCTATCCATTTCCAGTCGTTTATAATGTCCTTAAACGTGCCGTCCTTCATGCGGCCAAGCAATTCGCCCAGCGCCTCGGACCCAAGCACCTTCCGTTTGGGCTTGTTCTGCTCCATCGCTCCGCCGCCTTTCGTTCCGGTCTATCTCAATCCCTTGGGCACAATAAAGCTCAGCTTGAGCATAAGCGGCCTCAGCTTTATAAGCGCCACCCACGGCCCGGCAAAAAAGTCCCACCAAGGGTTCCCCTTCTTTATCCATTTGCCCTTGCGGCAAACGTCCGTCACAACGGCAAACACCATGTCCGGCGCAAGCGGGCCTTCTATCTCCGTCTGCGCGTCTCCGGCGGCATAATAATTGCCCTGCCTATCCACGCGCACTATTCTGTGCATAACGTATTGGCCGTTTCTTCGGCGATAAAACGCCATGTCCCCGCGCCTGAGCGGGCCGTTTGGCTTAGCGAAGCGTATGCTGTCCCGCCCGTGCACAAGGAACGGCGTCATGCTGCCGCCAGTTATTGTAAGGCACACGGTTTCGCCCTTTGCAACAAGGCCGCTCAGCACGCGCATATAGCTGTCCGTATCAACGGTCCGTGTAACAGGCTCCACCGTGTTTTCCCTCCAATGCTTTGTTCTTTGCTTACTCGTGTTCTTCGCTTTCTGCTTCGTCCGCATCGTGCGCGGCTTCGCGTTCGTCCGCATTTGCGTTGCCGTTGCTGTCCTCACGGTGGCGGTAACCATAGCCGTAGCTGTATCCGCCGTAACCGTATCCGTAGCCGTAGCCGTAACCATAGCCGCCGCTGAGATGCGTTTCAACTCCGTTGAGCACGCAGCCTATAACGCTTGTCCCGCTTTCGGAAAGGAACTGCAAGCTGTCAAGTATCTGCGATATCTCTACCCCGCCCGCGCCTATAACGTAAAGCGCACTGTCCACCGCGCTTGCAATATTCGCGCTGTCCGCAAGCAATCCGCACGGCGGCGTATCCACAATTATAAAGTCCGCCTGACTTCTGAGCGTATCTATAAGGCTTTTCAGCCAGCGTGCGCTTATGGGGCGGGTGCTCTTGCGTGGCACGTCACCCGCAAGCAGCTTCAGCGTGCTGCCCTCAATTTCGCTCAGGCATTCGCCAACGCTTTTCACCTTGCGCTCTCTCAGCTCTACCAGTCCGTTGGACGGCGTGGTTATGCCAAGCGCTTTTTTAACGCTGGGCCTGCGCAGGTCCATATCAACCAAGATTACCCGCGCGCCGTTTTTGCTCAGTGCCAGCGCAAGGTTTGTTGAAACGGTGGTTTTGCCCTCTCCCGGCATTGTGCTGGTCACAAGTATCGCGTGGCATTTGCCGCTTTCAAGCCGCCGTAAAAGCTTTATTCTCAGGCTGCGTATGCTTTCCTGGAAGGAACCGGATACGCGCTTATTCAATATTGAAAGCGTATTCACGTTGTGCTGCTTGCGTTTTTTGAACGTTACCTTGGGCAGCGTGGCAAGGCAGGTTTGGTTCAGCTTTATGCGTATATCGTCCGGCTCGCGCACGGTGTTTCTTATCGCCGCGCAAAGCGCGAGGAATACAAAGCCTATTATCAGCCCCGCTATCGCGCCCTTTATGAACGTTTTTACGGGGCTGAAGCTGTTATACGGCACGGTAGGCTCCACAGGATCCGTCAAAAGATTCATTGTGGTGCTGCCTATAACGTAATCCGCAACGTCCGGATAAACCTTTATCACCGCTTCAAGTATCGCCTTCGCATCGCGCGGGCTGCTGCTCGTCACGCGCATTGTGAAAAGGTTTGTGTTGTCCATAGTTTCGGCCGTTATGGAACCGTTTATAACGCTCACGCCAAGCTCTTTTTTAAGCTTTGAATACATAAGGTCGGACTGGATAAGATAGGGGAACGTTTTGCCCAGCTGCTCCGCCGTGGCCTTATTATAATAGCTGTATCCGCTGCTCTGCTCCGTGTTGCCGGATGCGGATACCTGGATGGTGAACGTAACCTCGCAGGCGTACATGGGCGTGTAGCTCAAATACCCGCGGGCGAACCACAGCGCGCCTACTATCGCCGCCAGCGCAAGCGGTATCCAGAATAGCTTTTTCAGTACCGGAAGGAATTCCTGCAAAAGCCGCGATATATCTATTGCGCCTTCGTCCCGGCGGTCAATTTTCTTTTCTTCCATTGGCTTCCTCCGTATGACGGCGGCTGCTCCTGCCGCCCTTCGCGTTCCTCTCGCCGTAGCCATATCCGCCGTAGCCGCGGCCGTAACCGTAGCCATAGCCGTAACCATAACCGTAACCGTAGCCGTAACCCACGCGGCTGCCTATTATGGGCGTTACGCGCACGTCGTTAAATACGCAGCCCAGCAAATGCGCCTTGCTTTGGTTAAGCATATCCACGGCGTCGTTTATCCTGCCCGCGCTCACGCAGTCCTGCCGCACGACAAGCAGCGAAAGATCCGCTATGTCCGCCAGCATTTCGGCATCGGAAAACATTGCCATGGGCGGCGAATCGATTATTGTATAATCCGTCGCCGCACTCAGTTCCTTCATCATGCTTCGCATGGCGCCGGAGGATATAAGCTCCGCCGCGTCGTTCTGCGCCGCGGATGAGAACATGGCGTTCACGCCGTATTTTTCTATGTATTCCGTTTCAAGGCCGCATTTGCCGCGTATCATGTCCGCAAGTTCGGTTTTCACTTCCGCGCCCAGCAGCTTATATTGCGAAGGCTTGTGCATGTCCGCATCTATCAGCAGCACCGTGCCGCCCTTTTGCGCCAACGATATGGCAAGGTTTGCGGCAACGGTGGACTTGCCCTCGTTTTCCGCAACGCTCGTGACGAGTATAACGTTTTTCTTGTCCCGCCTTACGGCATGGGACACGCGGGAGGCAAGCTTCGCCACTTCCTCGCTGAAGTTAAAGCTTGCGGTGGTGTTGGTTATAAGCAGGCCCTTCGTGGTCTTTTTCAGCTTTGTGCGCAGCGTTTTGTTCTTTGTTTCATGGTGAATGGTGCAATACAGCTTCGCGTCTATTTTATGCCTTGCGGCGGAGGTGGTCTGCACCCTGTCCGCAAGCAGTATTGATGCTATAAGCGCCGCCGCCATTGCCGCCGCGCCTATTATGAACGCGCGCTCTATCGCCGCGCGAAGCTGCAGCGGGTTAGACGGGGACTTTGGCACGGACGGCGGGTCAAGCTCCCTCAGCACAACATTCTGGAACACATAATCGGACACAGCCGAATAATTATCCAGCAGGAACCTGAGCGTTTTGAACGCGTCCGTGGGGTTATCCGCAGTTACGCGCATCGTCATAAGATTGGTCTGCGGCACTACGAACGCCTCAAGTTCGCCGTTCAGCTTTTCAACGCCCAGCTTTTCCTTTGATATGGTTGAAAACATTGTGCTGTCAAAAAGCTTTGTGAAAGTGCCCGCCATTTCGGACGTGCTTGAAAGGTTTGAAAAAACGGAAGTATAGCTTGCGTTTTTCATGCCCACGGCAACGGTTGTGCTGGCGGTATATTGCGGCTTATAAAATACCTGAAGATAGGCCACCGTAAGCATTGCCGCGATAAGCCCCGCGGCGATAACGGTGGGTATTTCCTTAACTATGCGGCGGATGATGCAGACAAGGCTGTAATCCGTCCAGCGATTTGATGCATGTTCTTCCATTGCTGCCCTCCCGCTATTCAACCACAATATACAGCACCACGCTGCCGCGCACGCCTATTTCGTTGCGGCAGGAATAAGTGATGCGGTTCACGCCCTCTTTAAGGCGTGATTTGTCGGCATATACGGCGCTCTTTTCCGCGCCTATAACTTCCTTAACGTAGTTCATCGGCTTAAAGGACTTCGCTTCCTCTGCCGTCATATACACAAGATATGTGTCAAGCGTTATGACCGGTTCGTTATCGACTATTGTCCTTATTTCAACCTCAAGCGTAAGCGAAACATGATCGCCAAGGCTGTTCGTTACTTCGAACGTAACAGGGTAAAGCCCCGCGTAATAAGGCGAAAGGTTATTTGTGTTTATCCTTATGCGGTCGTTTATGTTGCCGTCTATCACATCGTACGCTGTAAGCCTGTCTCGCACCTGTATGCTGCCCGTCGGGGCATAGCGCAATTCCTTGCTCAGCGAAAAGCGCGGCGGAACATAATCGGTATATATTATTGTGCGCGTGCGGGTAACAACATGGCTGTCGTTATCGGACACGGCATAGGTCGCATTCACCTCGCCGCCTTCGCCCATTTCAATTTTTTGCAGTATCAATTTGTCCGTTATGTCGCCGTCCTTTGCGTCGTATGCCGTAACGCCGCTCATAAGCGCATCCGTGCCGTCCGCAATGGAAATGTTGAGCGGTTCTTCATCCACCCGTATTTCCGGCATTGTAGTATCGGTAGTGTAATGCTTATAAAGTATAGCTCCCCCCAGCAGAAGCGCCGAAACTATGAACAGAATAAGCATTGTGATATGAAGCCGTTTCATCGTGCGTTATTATCCCTCCGCATTGGGTCAAAATTCGCTTGCCAGCGCATATACTTCGCCGTTGTTTATTATGGCCGCCGGATTTTCGCAAAACAGCAGCTCCGCCGCGTCCTGCCCGTAGTATTCCGCAACCACGTCGTAACCGTCGTTCAGCTTGGTCGTGCGGCGGTACGGGCCGTGCGCGTCGCTTGCAATTACGTGCACGCACCCGTGCTCCAGGCACCAGCGCGCCGTCTTTTTCGCGTGCCTGCCAAACATGCCCGTAAGGCTGCCCTTGTTCAGCTGCACAACCGCGCCGCACAGCGCGCAGTGTTCAAGGAACGCCGGCTCGTCCTGAATGAAATAGTACCGCTCCGGATGGGCAATAACGGGTATCAGCCCGCGCTCAAACACCGTTTGCAGGCTCCGTTCCATAAATTCGTCCGTCTCGCCGAACGCGAACTCTATCAGAAGGTATTTCGACCCTGCAAGCGTTATAAGCTTCCCCTCGTCTATCTGCTCGCCCAGCCTTGGCGTTGAAAATACCTCCATGCCGTTGTAAAGCTTCAGCGGTATTTCGTTTTCCTTCATCATGGCGCGCATGGAATCAAACCTTGTCAAAAGCTCCGCCGTGTTGAAATTGGCAAAGCCGTCCGCCTCGCAGCAATGCGGCGTCATTATCATCTGCTTAACGCCGTTTTCCGCTGCCGTTTCCGCCATTATCAGGCTGTCCTCCGCGTTGCCCGCGCCATCGTCCACGCCAAAGAGTATATGGCTGTGTATATCTATCATATTGCAACTCCTACCGAGCGGCATTTGGCCTTGGCGCATTGCGCGTTTACCTGCTCGGCGTTTTTGTTTACCTCCTCGGGCCTTCTGAACGTGGGCACCAGCTTATGCAGCGCGGCAAGTATTTCTTCGTTATTGCCAAGTGCAACCGTCGCTTTCAGCTCATCCAGCCTGCGCTTCATCATTTCCTCGTCCACAGCAGGGCGTTCCTCAACGAATATCTTTTCGTTTTCGGTTTTGTGCAGATTTTCGTTGGACATCAGCAGCTCCTCATAAAGCTTCTCGCCCGGCCTGAGCCCCACTTCTTTTATTTCTATGTCCCTTCCAGGAACGTAGCCCGAAAGTCTTATCAGCTTGTCCGCCAAATCAGCTATACGCACCGGCTCGCCCATGTCCAGCACGAAAACCTCTCCCCTGTGCGCAAAGGAGCCGGCCTCAAGCACCAGCTGCGCCGCCTCCGGTATCGTCATGAAATAGCGTATTATGCGCCTGTCCGTTATCGTCACCGGCCCGCCGTAGGCTATCTGCTTCTTAAAAAGCGGTATTACGGAGCCGTTTGAGCCAAGCACGTTGCCGAAGCGCACTGCGGCGAACTCCGTCTCTCCACCGTTTAAGGATTGCAGCACCTGTTCGCACAGGCACTTTGTTGCCCCCATAACGTTTGTCGGGTTCACGGCCTTGTCCGTTGATATCAGCACGAACTTTTCCGCGCCGAACTCACTCGCGGTGCAGGCGGCGTTATATGTGCCGAAAACGTTATTCTTTATGGCTTCGCCCGGGCAGTCCTCCATAAGCGGAACGTGCTTATGCGCCGCCGCGTGCAGCACAAGCTGCGGACGGTATTTTGCAAATATCTGCTCCATGCGCGCCTTGTCACGCACGGATGCTATTTCAACGCTCAGCGGAAAATCCCGCCCGTAAAGATGTACAAGATCGTTTTGCAGTTCATACGTCGTGTTCTCCGCAATGTCCAGTATTATCAGCCTTTTCGGCCCCTGCGCCGCTATCTGGCGGCAAAGCTCGGAGCCTATCGAACCGCCTCCGCCCGTTACCAGCACCACCTTGCCGCGCACGAATTCATTCACGCGCTGGTTGTCAAGCTTTATCGGTTCGCGGCCCAGCAAATCCTCTATCTGCACTTCCCTCATGCCGGAAGAAAGGCTCTTTTTGCCGGAAACGCCGCCCTCAACCTGCGTAACAGGGTCGCCCAGTATATGCACGCGGCAGCGCGTGTTTGCGCATATGTCCAGTATTTCGCGTTTTCTTTCAGTCGTGGTGTTGTTTATGGCCAGTATTATGTCCGTAACTGGCGTGTTTGCAAGCAGCTCAACCGTGTTGTCGATCGGCCCTATAACGCTAACGCCGTGTATGCGCTTGCGCTGCTTTTCGCGCGAATCGTCAATAAGGCAATACGGCTTATATGTGCCGTACACATTGTCGTTCAGCTCTCCAAGCAATGCCACGCCCGCGCTGCCCGCGCCTATTATGGCGGTGTAGCGCTGCGCGCCCGTACCAACGTTTGCCACCTTGCGCCTGTACGCGCGGTACAAAAAGCGAATGGTAAGCATGTTTATAAGCGCAAGCGCCGTGCCTTTGAGCGCCTCGCTTATCCAAATGAAGCTGGTGCCGAGTATAATATTTACCGCGGAGTACAGCAAAAAGCCGCAGCCCATGCCCTTGAGCAGCGTTAGATATTCCTGGCTTTCGGCATAGCGCCACAGCGTATCATACGTTTTGAACCAAAGTTGAAAGACAAGCACGCATACCGTAAGCAAGCCGATATGCATTACCAAATTGTAAAGCTGGATGTTTCCATCCGTCAGATAGCTGAAGAACATGGCAAAATTGAAGAAAAAAATCAAGCACACATCCATCAGCAGCACGACAAGACCCCTGTAACGCGATCTCGACACAAGTTTCCCCTCCCTGTGACTGCGCCAATGCACCTATTATGCGATTATTCTACATTATATCAGCCCGTTTGCGCTAAGTCAAACCACACGTTGTGCCTGCGCGCATGTTTTGATATAATATATGCACAAATAAACAATCAAGGGGGATTATATTATAATGTCTGTTTTGCTTACGGGGGGCGCGGGCTTCATTGGTTCGCACATTGCGGTTGAATTGATAAACGCGGGGCTTGACCCCATAATTGCGGACGATTTCAGCAACAGCTCGCCCGATGTTATCGATAGGCTTTATGCAATAACCTCTAAGCGCATACCGTGCTATGAGATCAACGTGGCCGATGCTCCTTCGGTCAGCCGCATTTTTGAAGGAAACGCCATCGATGCGGTCATACACTGCGCCGGGTTCAAGGCCGTTGGCGAATCGGTAAGCGAGCCTGTCAAGTATTATCGCAACAATCTTGACACCACCCTTACCATACTTGAGCAAATGAAGGCGCACGGGTGCGAAAACATTGTTTTCAGCTCCTCCGCCACGGTATACGGCGGCAGCCACACGGCACCCTTTACCGAGGACATGAGTACCGGCGACTGCACCAATCCATACGGCAAAACCAAGTATTTTATAGAGGAAATATTGAAGGACACCGCCTCTGCGGATAAGAGCCTGAGCGTTGTGCTGCTAAGATATTTCAACCCCATAGGCGCGCACGAAAGCGGCCTTATAGGCGAAAAGCCCAACGGCATTCCCAATAACCTTATGCCGTATATTACGCAGACCGCCGCGGGCATACGCAAGGAACTGAGCGTGTTCGGCAACGATTATCCCACGCCGGACGGCACTGGCGTGCGCGATTATATACACATTGTGGACCTTGCGCGCGGGCATGTGGCTGCGCTTAAATACGCGGCTGATCACAAGGGCACGGAAATATTCAACCTTGGCACGGGCAAAGGCACAAGCGTGCTGGAGCTTGTTCACGCGTTTGAGCAGGCCAACGGCATAAAGATACCCTACCGCATAGCCGAGCGCCGCGCCGGAGACATAGCCACCTGCTACGCCGGAACCGAAAAGGCGGTGCGCATGCTGAACTGGCGCGCGGAAAAAACATTGCAGGATATGTGCCGCGATGGCTGGCGCTGGCAGCAGAACTGCACCAAAGAATAAAGGAGACCCTTATGAAAAGCAAAGGCGGCGTGGGCGCGCGGATATGGTTCGCGGCAATATTTTTCGGCCTTGTGGGGCAGGTGGCATGGATAGTTGAAAACATGTATTTCGCCACCCTTGCGCAGGATATATTCGCCAATTCCGGCCGGGCGGACATGGCCTATCTTGTAACAACGCTGATGGTCATCCTTTCCGCCCTTACCGCCACGGCAACCACGGTTATAGCCGGCGGCCTGTGCGACCGCAGCGGTAAGCGCAAGCCGTATATAGCCTTCGGCTACATGGCGTGGGGCGTTACAATAATGCTTTTCGCCCTTTTGCCTATGCGCGTTGAGGCGGGCTGCGTTGCGCTCACGGCGGCGCTGCTCATCGTTTTCGATTGCATAATGACCGTTGCCGGGTCAACCTCAAACGACGCCGCGTTCAACGCCTGGGTCGCGGACAATACAAACAGCGGCAACCGCGGGCGGGTAAATTCGGTGCTTTCCGTGTTGCCCGTGTTCGCCGTGGTAATAGTTTTCATCGGCCTTGGCTCCATGTATGACGCCCATGCCGAATCCAATGCCGCATTCTTCATAACGCTTGGCATAATTCCGATAGTCGCGGGCATTATAGCACTTTTCATGCTGAAGGATGCCTCAACGCTTGGGCGCACGGATATGGCTTCGGGCGGCTTCTTTTACGGCTTCAAGCCCGGGAATATACGCGCCAATCCCGCGCTGTATATCTGCCTTGCGGCGGCGTGCCTTATCGGCATAGCGCAGCAGACTTTCTTTTCATACCTTATCAATTTCCTGAGCATAACTCTTGAATTGGGCGACGGTTTCGTTGTGCCTATGGCTGTTATAATCGTGCTGTCCGCCGCGTTCACGGGGCTTTTCGGCGCGCTTAGCGACCGCTTCGGCCGCGCGCGTTTCCGCATTCCGCTTATCATAATAACCGTTGTTGGCATCGTGTCCTTCTATCTGCTGCAATATATGCAGGGCGCGCTGAAAACCGCCGTGATATACTTTGGCGGCACGCTTATGATGGGCGGTATACTCTCGCTCACCGGCAGCTTTACTTCCACATTCCAGGACCATATCCCCCATGGGTGTGAAAGGCGCTATCAGGGCGTACGCATGTGCTTCATGGTGCTTATACCCATGATAGTCGGCCCCATAATATCGCTTTTGATAGGGCTTGACGCAATGGGGCTCAACGGGGCGGACTTTGTGCCGCCGTATTCCGTTTTCCTTGCTGCGGCCATAGTTGCCTTGCTTGCGGCAATACCCGCGCTTATGATGAACAAAATGGAGAAATAGACCCCGGTACACTCTAAAAAGCGGTGCATTTGCGCCGCTTTTTGGCTTTTTTGTTAACAACGCCGCCGCTTGGTTGACGCCCCCCCCTTATTCTGTTAGAATAAAATCATAAGATAGTCGCATTGCATTCGGCATTCGCCGGGCTGCAAAACTAATGTTGTTTCAGGTGAAAAAAGAATATTATTGTAAGGGGGTAACCATATGAAAAGGCAAATTTCGTTGATACTTGTACTGTTATTCGCGCTTGCTGCGCTGCCGCTTGGCGTGCTTGCCGCGGGCAATGATTACCGCTATGCCACGGAACCCGTAAACATGCGCACCGGCCCCGGCACGCAATACGATGTTATACGCGAACTGCAAACAGACGAGCAGGTTGAATATCTCAAGCGTTCCGGCAAATGGGCAAAGGTAAAAAGCGGCGATACCGAAGGCTATGTTTTCGCGAAGTATCTCACGCGCGAAAAGCCCATCGCCGCAGGCACCGTGCTTACGGCCAAAAGTGCCGTAAATGTGCGCAGCGAGGCAAGCACAGCATCAGCAAAGCTCGGTAAATTGCCCAAAGGCAGCCTAATAACGGTTATTGCCGTGCACGGAAAATGGATAGAAATAAACTGGAGCGGCAGCACCGCATTCGTATACAAGAAATATTTCAAGCATCTTAATACGGCCGGTATATCCATGCTGTACGTGGGCAGTGTACGCACATTCTTTGAAACGAATTACAGCAGCGTATACTTTGGCATATATATCGATAGAGATAACGGCGGCAAGCTCGGCGTGCGCGTATCGTCCTCGGCGAACATAGCCAAAATTGCCGATGAGCTGAAGGCCACGGGCAAGGTTGACATGGCATATATAAACATTCAGCCCTCCAAAATGCCTTCCTACGCCAACGCCGAATACATGCGCGGCATAACGCATAATATGCTCACAAAGTATCTTGAGCTGCCCGAGGAGCAGCGCGACCTTATCCGCCTCAGCTCTGTAAATTACGACCCGCAGAGCGATACGGTGATAGTTGAAATAGTGAAGCTTGATGCGGCGGCGCAGCAGGCCTTTGAGCAATACATAGCCAAGGCGGACTATATCACGTTCCGCTCCGTAAAAATGCTTGCCGTTCCGCAAACCTAAGCCGATGTGCAGTAAAAGAGCCGCAGGGGTTATCCCCCGCGGCTTTTGTATTGTACCGTATTTTGCTTTACGCGAAGTTCTTGATTATGTCAACAATCTCCGCGCCAACGCGCTTCTGCGCCTCTGCGGTCTGCGCGCCTATGTGCGGCGTGCAGCTCACATGGGGATGGCTGTAAAGCGCATGGTTCTTGGCGGGCTCTTCGGCGAACACGTCAAGGCCCGCGCCGCGCAGCTTGCCGCTTTCAAGGGCCGCAAGCAATGCGTCCTCGTCCACGTTGTTGCCGCGGCTGGTGTTTATAACTATTGCGCCGTCCTTCATCTTGGCGATGGTATCGGCGTTTATCAGGGGCTTGCCGTCTATGCTGGGGGTGTGTACGGATATGAAGTCGGAATTGGCGAGCAGTTCGTCCATTTCAACGTACTTCATGTTCTCGTTCTCAAGGCCTTCCGCCTTGAATATATCATACGCCAGCACCTTCATGCCCAGCGCCTGCGCCTTCGCGCCAAGGGACTGGCCAATGCGGCCGTAGCCTATAACGCCCAGTGTCCTGCCCGCAAGCTCAATTCCCTTGTAGGCTTTCTTTTCCCACTTATCCTCGCGCATGGTGTGGCCGGCGATGGATATGAAGCGGGCAACGGAAAGCATATGCGCAAGGGCAAGCTCCGCAACGGTGTTGCTGGAAGCGCGCGGGGTGTTGCGCACATGTATGCCGTTTTCTTCCGCGTAAGCCACGTCTATGTTGTCCACGCCCACGCCGCCGCGGATTATCAGCTTCAGCTTGCCGGTTTCCTTGGCCGCGTCAATTATGGGCTTGCGTACCTTGGTCGCGCTGCGCACAACCAGAATATCGTACTGCTTTACCTGTTCGGCAAGCTCTTCGGGCTCGTAAAACTGCTCCACTACCTCGTGGCCCATTTCCTTCAGCGCCGCTATCGCGCTCTTATCCATTCCGTCGGATGCAAGTATCCTCATTTTCGTTTCTCCTTATTACTTGTTCTCGGCTTCAAACTTCTTCATGAATTCCACAAGGTATTCAACGCCTTCCATGGGCATGCAGTTATATATGCTCGCCCTCAGGCCGCCGGTGGAGCGGTGCGCCTTAAGGTTGGACATACCGGCCGCAACGCTTTCCTTAACGAACTTCGCGTCAAGATCCGCATTGGGCGTATTGAAGCGGACGTTCATCTTGGAACGGCTGCCCGGCTCTATCGTGGTGGTATAGAAATCGGAATGGTCAAGGCAATCGTAAAGCAGCGCGGCCTTCTTTTCGTTTATGGCCTTGCGCGCCTCAAGCCCGCCGTTTTCAAGCAGCCAATCCATTACCAGCTTGCATATGTAAATGCACCAGCAGGGCGGGGTGTTGTGCATACTCTTGGCCTCTGCATTTATGGTATAGTCGCACATGGTGGGGGTGATGGGGTTCACGTTGCCCAGCATGTCCTCGCGCACTATAACTATGGTCAGGCCCGCGGGGGCAACGTTCTTCTGCGCGCCGGCATATATAAGGGCGAACTTGGATACGTCTATGGGTTCGCTCATTATGCAGCTGGACATATCGGCGACCAGGGGCACGTTTCCGGTATCGGGAATATAATCCCAGCAGGAGCCGTATATGGTGTTGTTGAAGCAGATATGCACATAGTCCGCCTCGGGATCGAGCTTCAGCTCTTCCTGGCGGGGAATGCGGGAGAAGCCAATGTCCTTACCGGTCCATGCGATGTTTACCTTGCCGTATTTTTCGGCTTCCTTGGCGGCCTTGCCGGAGAAATTGCCGGTAACAATATAGTCGGCCTTGTGGTTTTTGTTCATCAGGTTGAGCGGAACCATTGCAAACTGAAGCGTCGCGCCGCCCTGCATGAATATTACCTTGTAGTTATCGGGGATGTTCATTACCTTGCGCATCTGGGATTCGGCCTTAACGATTATGTCGTCGTAAGCCTTGGAGCGGTGACTCATTTCCATTACGCTCATGCCGCTGCCTTCGTAGTTGAGCATGTTGTCCCTTGCGCTTTCAAGCACCTCTACCGGAAGCATAGAGGGGCCGGCAGAGAAGTTATAGATCCTGTCGTAAACCATATCTTTTCTCCTTAACACATAGTTATATTCCTTATGCCGGGCTAACCCCGACTTATATTGGTAATTATACTCTTATTTTGTGCGCAAAACAAGGCCGCGGAAGCATTTCGCCATTTCTTTGACAAATATATTATATCCAATGCCGTTTTAGGGCAAAAACAGCCGCTTTTTACTCATTTGCACCCCTTTGCGCTATGGACAATACTCCGCTCATGTTGTATAATAGCATTGCATATACATTATGTATATACAAACACTTTATGCATTTTTAGAGGTGGCGCATGGACAGATTTGTAAACCAATTTTCCGAAATAGGCAAGCTTAACGCCGTTATGCTGCACCGTCCGGGCGATGAATTGAACCAAGTCACGCCGGATTTTTTTGACGATATGCTGATAGACGATACGCTCTATCTTCCTGCGGCGCAGCGGGATCACGACCGCTTTGCCGAAATCTTACGCGAAAACGGCGCAGCCGTATATTATCTTAAAGACCTTTTCTGCGAAGTTATTGCGAACGATAAATTAAGGCTTCAATATATAGAGGATTTCTTAACCCAAAGCCCCATCCCCGGAGACGCCGTGCGCGATGCCATACGCGCCTATCTTTTGCCCAAATCTCCAAGCGACTTGTTCGATGCCGTGGCCCGCGGCATATGCCCGCGCGACCTTGCTGCCATTCCAGGCAACCGCATAGCGCTTGACGTTACCAATGTTTATCCGTTTATACTCGACCCAATGCCGAATATTTACTTCACGCGGGATACGTCCATGTGCATTGGCGGCGGCATGGTAATAAGCAGCATGAGCATGCCCTCCCGCAGCCGTGAAACGCTGTTTACCCGCTATATACACGACTATCATCCCCTGTTCACCGCTTCTCCCGTGCCGCTGTGGTATGATAATGAGCAGCGGTATAATATGGAAGGCGGGGACGTGCTTATTCTTTCCGATAAGCTGCTTGCAATCGGCTGTGGAGAGCGCACGAACATTGCCGCGGTGGAAATGCTTGCCAACCGCGTTTTTGCGGAAGGGTTTGAGCGCATATTGGTTTTCAACAATCCCCGCTCGCGCAAGTTTATGCACCTTGACGTGCTGTGCACAATGGTGGATTACGATAAGTTCATAACCCACCCCTGCATATATGAAAAGCAGTTTGACGTATACGAGCTTACCGGCAAGCCCGGGAAGCTTTCCATTTCCTGCACTACCGATCCGGTGAATAAAATATTTGCCCGCTGCCTTGGCCTGCCCGCGGTAAAGTTCATTGAAATGGGCGGGGGCGATCCAATAATTGCCGCGCGGGAGCATTGGAACATGGGCTCGAATTCGCTCACGCTGTCCCCGGGCAACATTGCCGTATATGACCGCAACGAGGTTACTAACGAGCTTCTCATTAAGGCCGGCATAAAGCTGAATCTCGTCCCCGCGGGCGAGCTTGTGCGCGGGCGCGGCGGCCCCCGGTGCATGAGCATGCCCATAAACCGCAGTGCAATATAAAAAACAAGGGAGCAGCCTCAACTCAGCTGCTCCCTGTTATTTTCTTTTTAATCCTCGCCTTCCGCCATGCGGTAGCCCACGCCCATCTCTGTCATAATGTAGCGCGGCTCCGCAGTGGAAGGTTCTATTTTGCGGCGAATATTCGCCATGTTAACGCGCAGTATCTGGTTGCCCTGCTTGGCATTCGGGCCCCAAATGTGCTTTATTATGGAATCATATGTAAGCACGCGGCCCGAGTATTTGCTCAGCAGCGCCACTATTTTATACTCATTTTGGGTCAGATGCGCGTCTTCCCCGTTCACATATACGCGCCGCTTATCGTAGTCCACTTCAAGGTCGCCCGTATGAAAAACGCCTGTCTGCCGCTGCGCCTGCTCGCCTTCTCTAAGCTGAACGTGCCTGAGCGCCGTACGTATGCGGGCAAGCAGTTCGCTCGTGCCGAACGGCTTTGTAATGTAATCATCCGCGCCCGATTCCAGCGCCATAACCTTGTCCCGCTCCCTTGTGCGTGCGGAAACCACTATTATGGGCACATTCGACCAGCCGCGCACGTTTTCTATTATGCCCTGTCCGTCCATGTCCGGCAGCCCAAGGTCAAGCAACACCAAATCCGGACAATGCGACGTTATAAGTATTATCGCCTCCGCCCCGTTGCGCGCAACCATCGTATCGAACCCGTTGGCCTGAAGCACCGCGCTCACAAAGCTTGAGATATTATATTCATCCTCTACTATAACTATTAGGTATTTATTGCTCATTCGTCCTCCTGTTGCTCGTCATAGTCATACAGTTCCATTTCCGCCATGTCCAGCGGAAGCGTGAATTCAAATACAGCCCCGCCGTTCTGCCCATTATAGGCCCGCATTTTTCCTTCATGCGCGCTTATTATGGTGCTGCATACGCTAAGGCCTATGCCCATGTTTCGCTTTTTATCCTCGCTGCTGCCAACGCTGCGTTTAAAGTCCCCCTCCAATATGTGCGGCAGCAGGTTCGGGTCTATTCCCCGCCCATCGTCCATCACGCGGAAAACGGCGTTTTCGCCCTCGCGTGATATGTCTAGCGTTATCTTCGTCATGCCGTCGGCGTGTATCGCCGCGTTTTCAAACAGGTTCATAATTACCTGCCTTATAAGCATCCCGTCCATGGGAACCAGCAGCAGCTCATCCGGCATATGTGTTTCCACCTTCACGTTTGGGAAATGCTTTCTGAACTGCGTTAGCGCAGATGCCGCAACCTCTTCAACAACTTCGCTTTCTTTTGCTATGTTCGCCCCGCCGTCCGGCGCGTCTATCCGCGTAACTATAAGCAGGTTTTCAACCAATCTTATCAGCCATTGCGAGTCTTCCTCTATTTGGTTAAGCAGCTTGTTCTTTTCCTGCTCGCTCAGCGTATCTCCGCCTTCCTTCAGCACGCTGCACGCGCCGCTTATGGCTGTCAGCGGGGTTCTCAGATCGTGTGAAACTGCGCGCAGCAGATTGCTTCGCGTCCGCTCCCTTTCGGCTTCTATCTTTAATTGTTCCTGTTCTTTTATTCTTGTGGTCAGCGTGCCTGTTATCATGGCCGCCGACAGCATGCTAAGTATCGCTATCGGGTATCCCGTCAATGTAAAGTTAAGCTGGTAATACGGATATGTAAAAATGCAGTTCACTATCAGCACACCCAGTATGCTTGCCGCCACGCCGCATATATATCCGCTCGTAAAGCGGGAAATTATAAGCACCGCCACAACGAACAATATCGCTTCGAACTTTTCTTCCCCCGCAAACGGCCGCAGCGCGTAGCACACAAGCGTTGTCGCCGCCAGCGTGCCTATTGTTATTCCAACGTCGCGCCATGTTAACCTTGCGTTTTTCTTCTTCGCGGACGAGCTCATGTGTATCCCCTTTACCATGACAACTTTCTCGTATTATAAATGTACAACGATTTTCATTTTATTGCAATGCCGCATATTGTCCACTTAGGCCATAATAAATGCTCTCTTTACGGCTTAGCGCGTCATCTTAACGCTTTCTTTACGGTGCATCCCCAAACTTGTGCCAAAATACGCACACAAGGGCGGCAAAAGCCGCCCCTATGTTGCATAGTTTTATAATCTTCTCCACGCTTCGTCCTTTATCGGCGCGCGGCCGCTCAGCGCACGGTCTATCTCCCTCAGCATGCGCGGCGTGTCCGCGTTAAGCGTTCCTTTAAGGTTTATATAGTTGGATGCATGGTTCGCGCGGAACACCGTGCCCTCGCTGTCCATGTTTTCAAGCATTATTCTGCATTCTTCAAGCGCCACCGCGGGCCCTACGGGCTTCAGCCTGCCCGCCCTGTATTCTTCATACATTTGGCAGCCCGGCTCAAGCATAAGCGAGAGCAAGCCAAAATAGTCCGGCTTCATGCGGCTTACGGCCTCTGCCGTGGCCTTCGCGTGTGCGGCGGAGCCTTCGTCCCCCGCAAGGCCCAGTATCGCCGTCAGCGAAACAGCAAATCCCGCCTGCTTGGCCCGCTGACCGGCAAGTATTATTTCCTCCGCCGTTGCGCCCTTGTCTATTCGCCTAAGCACATTCTCGTCGCCCGATTCAAGGCCCATGTATAATAGCTCCGTGCCCGCGTCATGCAGCGCCTTCAGCTCGTCATCCGTCTTTATAAGCACGCTTTTTGGTGAAGCATACATGCTCACCCTTTCGCATTCGGGGAATATGCGCTTCACCGCCGCGCTTATCTTTAGCTGCTCCTCGCTTTTGCGTATGAACGCATCGCCGTCGGCAAAAAATATTCGCTTTATGCTGCTTGCAAATCCGCGCGCGCGCTCAAGGTTCGCTATAACGTCCTCCGTGCTTCTTATGCGGAATTGCTTTTCCTTATACATTGTGCAAAAAGCACAGCGGTTGTGGCTGCACCCTATGGTGGATTGTACTATAAGGCTGTATGCCTCGCTCGGCGGGCGGAATATGCGCCCTTCGTAAAAATCTTCCACGGTTTATGCCCCTTTCGCGTTTGCCGCCGCGGCATTTTCCTGCTTCTGCGCGATTTCGGGATGGGTAAGCTTATAGTAATATTGCAGTATATCGCGCCTGGTAACAATGCCTATGAAAGAGCCTAAATCGTCCGTCACGGGTACAAAGTTCTGGTTCTGCGCCATCAGGAAAAGATCCTCAAGCGATGCGTTCACGTTAACGGCCCTGTTGCGGTCCGCCTTAAGTATGTCCTTAACATACAGCCGCTCCTGCGCGTGGTTATCCCATGCGGATTCGTCTGTCAGCTTCCATAAAAAGTCGCCCTCGGTAACGGTTCCCCTGTATTTGCCGTCCCTGTCTATAACGGGTATGGCGGTATAGCCGTAGTGTCTCAGCTTCTCAAGCCCCTGCCTCAGGGTGTTGTCATAATAGATATAGGCCGTGCTAACCTTTGGCCTCAGAAAAAACAGCACATTCATGTCCGTATCTCATTCACCAACCTTTGCTTATAGCATACCATAAACTCAGCCCAAAATGGTGGCAACATTGTTAAATAGAAAATTATATATTATTTATGGAAAAGCTTCTTGGTCTGGTACCGCGGTTCGCAGGTCAGATTAACGCCAAGTTTCCTGAATGTCGCCACGTCCACGCCGGAAAGTATAACCGAGGAATGCGCTTCGCATCCCCTCAGCTTGCTCAGCTGCCGCATGGCAAGATCCGCCGTGGGGTTTGTTGCCGCGCATATGGAAAGGGCAATAAGTATCTCGTCCGTATGCAGGCGCGGGTTGTGATTGCCAAGGTGCTTTATTTTCAGGTCCTGTATAGGCCCAATTATAATCGGGGAAATAAGGTGCATGTCGTCCTTTATGCCGCCAAGCGCCTTCAGCGCGTTCAGCAGCAGCGCCGCGCTCGCCCCCAGCAAATTGGAAGTTTTGCCCGTTATTATCCGCCCGTCCGGCAGCTGCAATGCCGCCGCGGGCTGGCCCGTGGCCTCTGCCTTTTCAAGGCACTTGGCTATAACCGGCCTGTCCGCCTCCGTCAGCCCCGCCTGGTTCATAAGCAGGCGCAGCTTCTGCACCGTGCTCTCGTCCCGCATGCCCTGCCTGTGCTGGCACATTTCGGCATAATAGCGGCGTATTATCTCCTGATTTGATGCTTCGCGGCAGGCTTCGTCGTCTATTATGCAGCAGCCCGCCATGTTCACGCCCATATCGGTTGGGGATTTATAGGGGCATTCGCCGTATATCTGCTTAAATATCGCCGCAAGCACGGGGAATATTTCAACGTCCCTGTTGTAATTCACGGCCGTTTCGCCGTAAGCTTCCAGGTGGAACGGGTCTATCATGTTCACGTCGTTAAGGTCAGCCGTTGCCGCCTCATACGCAATGTTTACCGGGTGCTTCAGCGGCAGGTTCCATATCGGGAACGTTTCAAATTTAGCATAGCCCGCCCTTATGCCGCGCTGATGCTCATGATAAAGCTGGCTCAGGCACACCGCCATCTTTCCGCTGCCCGGTCCCGGCGCGGTAACAACTATCAGCGGCCTGCTGGTTTCTATGTATTCGTCCTTGCCGTAGCCTTCGGGGCTCACTATCAGCTCCACGTTGCTCGGGTAGCCTTCTATCGGATAATGCCTGTATACGCGGATGCCCAGCCCTTCAAGCCGCTGCCGGAACGCATCGGCAACGCTCTGCCCGCGGTACTGCGTGAGCACCACGCTGCCAACATAAAGCCCTATCGCGCGGAATGCGTCGATAAGCCTTAACACATCCAAATCATATGTTATGCCGAGATCCCCGCGAACCTTGTTCTTTTCTATGTCCGATGCATTTATGGCGATAACAATCTCCGCCTTGTCCTTTAGCTGCATAAGCATACGCACCTTGCTGTCCGGCTCAAAGCCCGGCAGCACGCGCGATGCATGATAATCGTCAAACAGCTTGCCGCCGAATTCCAAATACAGCTTGCCGCCAAACTGATCTATCCTGCTCAATATATGCTCCGACTGCATAGAAAGGTACTTCGCGTTGTCAAATCCCTGCCTCATCATTTCCTCCTGAAAAGCTCTCTATTAAACAATAAAAGGAAGCGGGCTGAGCCTGCTTCCGATGTGCGCCTTTTTTATATTACAACTATTTTGCGCGGATTTCAAGTGGAAATGAGTCGCTTTTTATCAATAAACGTAATACCCGTTCACATACATGTAAAGATACGCCGCCTGCATCATCGTGCATACAGCCGTCATTGCAATGTCCGTGCGCCGTTCGCCGCTTGCGTTCGCCGCCGCAAGCATCAGCGGTATGCACGCCGTAAGGTAGCGCGGGGAACTCAAAAGCCACGTTGCCCCGCACGCCACCGCAAAATACGCAAGGAAATACGCCGTGTATGCCGGCCTCAGCTTCTTTGCGCCCGTCAGCATCATTATAAGCGCCGCTATGCTCGCCGTAAGATTGGGTATCCAAAGTCCCCACAGTTCGCCCATGTTCCCGCGCTGCGCCGCGCGTGCCGCCGCATCCGCCTGCGTTGCCGCCGTTTCAAAGAACAGCCCGAAGCCCTGCGACCAATGCTCCTTTTGATACTTCATGAACGTGAGCGCGTTCCCAGTCACGGCATAATTGATGTAAAGATAGCCTATCAGCCCCAGCGGAACTATCATCAGGCACAGCGCGTTGAGTATAAGCGCGCGCTTTTCTTCCTTTATCGTGCCCATTCGATACACCGTTATGAAATCTTCCGCTATTTCCCAGGCAATAAATACAATTATCAGCCCGCCTACCGAGCGCGTGAAGCCCGAAAGTGCACCGAATACGCACGCCCAAAGGTATTGCTTTTTCCGCGTGAAGTATATTGCCGCCGCGCTTAGCATTATGAACAGCGCCTCACTCATGGGCGCGGTAAGGAAAAACGCCGCCGGAAATACAAGCATGTATTTTACGGCCCTCAGCGCCGCGTCACGCTCCATGTCCAGCGCCGCCGCTTCATATACGAATACGGCCCCTACTGCCGACGCCGCGGCAGATACAACCATTGCCGATATCAGCGAATTGTTGAATATAAGGTTAAACAGCCATATGGCGCACGGATAAAACGGGAAGAACACAATATGGAACCGCGGGTCGCCTTCCGTAACATACCACCGCTCCGCTATGCCAAGATAGCTTGGCGAATCGCTGTGCTCCCATACGCTTGCAAGCGTGTTCCACATTCCGCCGGGATACGCCCTGCCGTAGCGGTAAAGCAGATATCCTATCAGCAGCGCCGCAATGCGCGTCATCAGCACAAACAGAATTATTTCGCCCCACGGGTGCCTTCTGCTGCGCCTCATGCTCCTTGCCCCAAGCAGTTCGTCCGGGCTTAAATGGCCGCCCTTCAGCGCCGCAAAGGGCCGCGCGCACAGCGCAACCATAAGCGCCGCGAACAGCGCCGCCATTATTCCGCCCGCAATAAGCCCCAACACGGAAGCGTTCCGCGTAAGGCTTCGCCATATGAATATTATCGATACGAGCGTGGCCGATGCTATGCCCGCCCAAAGCTGCCATTTCTTTTCCATGCCATAAAGTATAGCACAATACCCGCCCCGCCACAACGCACCATGCAGGAAAAGCCGCGCCTATGGCGAATTTATAGTGTGGATTTTTTGTAAACAGAGGTGATACCCATTGTCCTTTGAACTTGATGCGGGCGTATTCCGCGCCCTTTCGCGCGAAGAAGCGCCCCTTGCCAACGCCCTTGCGAACAGCATAAAGCCCACCTTCAGCCATTGGGACGAAGATTACCCAACATTGGATATATTTGAGCAGGACGCCGCCGCTGGTGAGCTTTTCGGCTATTTCATCGATAATAGGCTCGTTTCAATAATCGTCGCCACCACCGCCCCCGAAGAATTTGAGGACGTGCTCGGCGTGCCCGGCGCAAACTGGCCGGACAGCAAGCGCCCGTGCATGCTTTGCCGCCTGTGCGTTGACGTGAACTATCGCCGCCGCGGCATAGGCGAATATATGATGCACCATGCCGAAGCGGAGGCAAAGCGCCGCGGCGCGGATGCGCTTTGGCTGCTGGTCGCCACGGATAATCCCACCGCGTTCAGTATATATGAGCGCATCGGCTACCGGCTCTGCGGTCAGGCAAATATTTACGATGCGGACTTCTACTGCTGCGCTAAGGATATATAGTCCCGAATATTGTCCATATTAAGCTGCCCTGCCCGCGTTCATCCGCGCAGCAGGGCGTTTTTTATTGCCTCAGCCTTTCCATGACCGCGCTCAGCCGCGAAAGCTGCTCCGGCGTGAGCATTGGCGCTATGCGCGCCGCAACGTCGTTCAGCTTCGCTTCGTCTATCATGCCGCTGCTTTTGCCGCGCATCAGTTCCTCCATCAGCTCGCCTTCGCTTTTGCCGCCGTAGTAGTTCATCGCGTCCTCCATGCTTTTCAGCTGCTCGGGATCGGCTGAATTCATGGCGTTCTGCGCCATGCTTTCGTAGTTCGGCCGCTGCTCTCCCCGTCCGTATCCTCTCAGGTCCCTTTTCATTGCATCATCTCCCTTCAGCCTATTTATATGATGCAACGTCCTCAATGGTTCGGCATGGTTCAAAATTCCGTCCTTTTGCATACATTGGAATAGATGTATCTTTAAGGGGGGCATATTATGCAGCGCACGCTGAACAATACCATTCCGCAGCCGCAGCGGGACCGGCAGCAGGGGGCGCAGTATTCCCCCGCGTATATAATGGCTTCCCGCATACGCAATGAACAGGGGCGCGACCGCGCGGCCGAATATCTTGGCGCAATGGAGCCTTTCCTTGCCCCCGGGGAACGCGAGCACATAGCAAAAATGCTGGATATTCCCCTGCCGCAGCGGCAATATGCCCCGCCACCGCCGCAGTATGCTCCCCCGCAATATGTCCCGCCCCAGCGTCCCGCGCAGGGCCCGCAGGCTATGCCTAACCTGGGCGGTATGGGGGATACCATGCAGCTTATGCAGCTCTTGAGCAGCCTTGGCGGCATGGGCAAAAGCGGCGGCTCCCCGCTTGGTCAGTCCGGTGGCATGAATCCGCTTATGCTTGCCCAGCTTTTGGGCAATATGATGGGGAGGCGCTGATGCCCTCCCCATTGCATATCGGTCATTTCTTCTTTTTGCCGCCGTTATGTATCTGCTTCGGCTTTTCCCCGTCAAAGAACGCGGAATCGTCCGGCCAGGCATATTTGTCGTCCTTCAGCCGCGTGTGCGCGCCGTTGGCCTTCATCGCGGGCTGCGGCAATTCTTTATAGTGCTGCTTTATGTAATATACCTGCATAAGCGCCGCCGCAAGCAGAATTATCCATATAACTATCTTCAGCCATCCGCCCGCGCCGAGCACGGTGCAGATTTCGTTCATGTTATAGCACAGCGCGCTCATCACGGCGTATGCCGCCGCGCCTATGTACCATTTGCCGCGCCGCATGATTATCGCCATGAATATGGCCATGATCGGCTGAAAGAACACCATTATTACGGACGGGAGCGTAAGATAGAAAAACTGCCAGCCGTCCGCTGCGGATACGCCCTGCTGCGCAAGCTGTATGTGCGTCATAGCAACGCTCAGCGCGCGGCTGTACAGCATGGGTATGCACATGCCAACACTTACGCATACCGCTTCCATAAGGCTTATCTCGCCCCTGTAAACCGCCTTGTATATAACATACAGCGCCATCGCTTCCACCGCGCCAAGCAGTATCCAGCGTATCGCGGCTGCCCATCCCGTCTGCAAAAAGGCTACCCCGCCGTCCTCATAAAGCAGCAGCACCGCCGCGCTTATTACGGAGGATGCAAGTATGGCCGTTATGCCCGCGCCAAGCGGCTTCATCAGTTTAACGCTTGAGCGGTGCACCACCACCAGCGCCGCAACGGGTATGCACATGAAAAGCACGGTCAAAACGATAGCAAGTATTGCAAAAAACATAATCTCTCCAATGCGTGTTAAATATTACTGCTATTATATCAAAAAATCGGGCCGCTGTGTAAACGGCCCGATAATTTTTGTTTGTCAGCTTACTTTATCAAACAAGCTCGATAACTGCCATCTCGGTAGCGTCGCCGCGACGGGGTCCCAGCTTGTAGATGCGGGTGTAGCCGCCCTTGCGTCCATCGTACTTGGGCGCGATTTCGCGGAACAGCTTCTCAACCACGGGGTTGGGAGTCTGCTTGGCGCGCTCGGCATACTCGCTCTTACTCTCCTTGTCCTTCTTGGGCAGGGGAGTGTTGTACAGATAAGCCATCATCTGCCTGCGGGCATGGAGCTTGGAAGGCATGTCGTTGGTCTTTTCAACCTTGACTATCTGCTGCTTCTCGTTGCGGGTTTCCTTCTCTACGGTAACGGTGTTCTTGTATTCGCTTACGGCAAGGGTTATCAGCTTCTCAGCTATGGGGCGGATCTCCTTCGCGCGGGCTTCGGTGGTAACGATTTTGCCGTTCCACAGCAGCGCCGTGGTCAGATTGCGCAGCATTGCGTTGCGGTGATCGCTCGCCTTGCCAAGTTTACGGTTTGGCATTTGTTTTTCCTCCTAATTAGTCTTCGTTGTGACGGAGCGAGAGGCCCAGTCCAACCAGTTTCTGCTGGACTTCCTCAAGCGACTTACGGCCAAGGTTACGAACCTTCATCATTTCTTCCTCGTTGCGCTGAACAAGCTCTTCAACAGTGTTGATGCCTGCGCGCTTGAGGCAGTTGTAGGAACGCACGGACAGGTCAAGCTCCTCTATCGTCATTTCAAGGATCTTTTCCTTCTTGTCCTCTTCCTTTTCAACCATTATTTCTACGCCCTGAACATGTTCGGTCAAATTGATGAACAGATACAGATGCTCGGTCAAAATCTTGGCCGCTAAGCTTACCGCCTCGTCCGGACGAATGGTTTCATCCGTCCAGATTTCAAGCGTCAGCTTATCATAATCGGTTATCTGACCAACACGGGTGTTTTCCACGCGGAAATTCACCTTGCGTATGGGAGTGAATATGGAGTCAACCGCGATCTGCCCAATAGGCATATCGGGGCGCTTGTTCTTGTCAGCGGAGACGTATCCGCGGCCATGCTCAAGTATAATCTCCATCTCAAGCTTGCCGTTTGGGCCAAGGCTGGCAATGTGCAGATCCGGATTCATTATTTCAACGTCCGAATCGGCGGTTATGTCGCCTGCCTTCACCTCGCACTCTCCATGAGCGCTGATCGTGACCTTCTTGGGGCCTTCGCTGTGCAGCTTAACACACAGCTCTTTTATATTGAGCACTATCTCGGTAACGTCCTCGCGAACGCCTTCGATGGTAGTGAACTCATGCAGCACGCCGTCTATCCTTATGGCAGAGGCGGCCACGCCGGGCAAGGAGGAAAGCAGCACCCTGCGCAGTGAATTGCCAAGGGTGGTGCCGAAGCCGCGTTCCAGCGGCTCCACCACAAAGCGACCATAGCTGTCGGATATTTCCTCGCACTCGATCCTGGGTCTTTCGATTTCTATCATTTTTCCATCCCCTCTCTTGATGTTTGGTCAGTCGATAAGGGTCGCGGACCGCTTCATTACCTGGAGTAGAACTCGACGATGAGGTTTTCCTCAACGGTGAGGTCGATATCGTCGCGCTGGGGCATCTGGGCGATCTTGCCGGTGAGATTCTCACTGTCAAGCTCAAGCCACTTGGGTATGGGCTTGCTGGCGCCCTGCTCGCGCAGGTCCTTGAAGTTGGCCATGTCGCGGCTGCGCTCGCGCACGGTGATGGTCTGGCCGGGCTTCACAAGATAGGAAGCGATGTCGACCTTCTGACCGTCTACGCGGATGTGGCCATGGTTAACGAGCTGACGGGCCATGGGACGGCTGGGAGCGAAGCCCAGGCGATACACCACGTTGTCAAGCCTTCTCTCGAGCAGGCACAGCATGTTGTCGCCGGTTATGCCGCGCATGTTGCTGGCCATGTCGTAGTACTTGCGGAACTGGGACTCGCTGATGCCATAGGCACGGCGGCACTTCTGCTTTTCGCGCAGCTGCAGGCCGTATTCGCTCTGCTTACGCTGCCTGGCCTGGCCATGCTGTCCCGGGGGGGTGTGGCGCTTGATGATAGCGCACTTTGCTGTGTAGCAACGGTCGCCCTTAAGGAAGAGCTTCTCGCCTTCCCTGCGGCACTGTCTGCAAACAGATTCAGTATATCTTGCCATTTGTCTGTCTCCTTAAACTCTTCTGCGCTTGGGCGGACGGCAACCGTTGTGCGGTATGGGCGTCACGTCCTTTATCATGTTGACCTCAAGGCCTGCGGTCTGGAGGGCGCGGATGGCGGCCTCACGGCCGGAGCCGGGTCCCTTCACATAGACTTCCACAGTGCGGAGGCCATGTTCCATGGCGGCCTTAGCCGCGGTCTCGCTGGCGGTCTGCGCGGCGAAAGGAGTGCTCTTCTTGCTGCCCCTGAAGCCAAGTCCGCCGGCGGACGCCCAGGATATGGCGTTGCCCTGCAGGTCGGTGATGGTTACCATCGTGTTATTGAAGGAGGAACGGATATGGGCAGCGCCGCGCTCTATGTTCTTCTTTTCGCGGCGTTTGCGGGTACCCGCTTTCTTGACCTTACCTTTTGCTGCTGCCATTTTGCATTAACCTCCCTTATTTCTTCTTGCCGCCAACCTGACGCTTGGGACCCTTGCGGGTACGGGCGTTCTGCTTGGTGCTCTGGCCACGCACGGGCAGGCCCTTACGATGCCTTACGCCGCGGTAGCAGCCGATCTCGATCAGCCTCTTGATGTTCATGGAAGTCTCTCTCCTCAGATCACCTTCCACCTTTATGTTATGGTCGATATAGTCCCTAAGTTTGGCCACATCGGCTTCGCTCAGGTCGCGCACGCGGATGTCAGGATCGACGCCCGTGGCTGCGAGGATGTCCGTAGCGGTCTTGCGGCCGATACCGTAAATGTAGGTCAGGCCGATCTCAACCCGCTTGTCTCTGGGCAGGTCCACGCCAGAAATACGTGCCATAAAGTTTGTACACCTCCGTAAATTTTGGTTCAAATATATATGTACCCGCCGGTTTCCGCGTCGTTTCCTCCGCGGCAGCCGCACCGGCGGCTGTTTCCGCTATTAGAAGCCCGCTCCGCACACCGTGGAGCAGATTTCTAATATGTCTGGCGGCGCAATTACCGCCTGACGGAGCCCATAGCGTTGAGCTCGAAACCTTTCGAAGAGCCGGATGAAATTATCCAGTGTGGCGCTCTCCTTTGTATATCTTCTCGCCTTGGGGCCGTTTGCTTAGCCCTGCTTCTGCTTATGGCGAGGATTCTCGCAAATCACCATCACGCGGCCCTTGCGCTTGATGATCTTGCACTTTTCGCAAATGGGTTTGACTGAAGGCCTAACTTTCATTGTTTTATCCTCCCGTTAATTCTTTGCGCGCCACGTTATGCGGCCGCGCGTAAGGTCATAAGGAGACATTTCAACGGTTACTTTGTCTCCCGGCAAAATGCGTATGAAATTCATGCGCAGCTTGCCTGAAATATTTGCCAATATCTTGTGCCCGTTTTCGAGCTCTACCTCAAACATCGCGTTGGGGTAAAGGTCTGTGACCAGACCCTCAACCTCGATAACATCGGTCTTTGACAAGCTATACCTCCCTATAATATATCGTCCTCATGGTGAACCGCGCCCGTTTTCAGTGCGCGGCGTAAAGCCGCATCGGCCGTTCCGCCTTTGGCAGAAAGTATCGCGCTGATATTCTCTATCCGCCCGGCTTCAAATTGCAGATGCTTTGGCTTCTTCCTCTTGGGCTTTGCCGCCTTGTGCACTTTTCCGTCGCACAGCATCAGCGTCCCGTCGTCATTCGTGCCTATCACGGCGTAGCGTATGCCCTTATCCCTGCCGGCCTTGGAAACGGCTATACGTCCCATCAGGCCGTCTGTCTTTTCAGTTCCAGCCATCGGCTGCACCTCAAAGCGTCAGTATTTCGGGCTTCCCGTTTGCGGTTATCGCAACGGTGTTTTCGTAATGGGCGGCGGGCTTCGCGTCGCGCGTCACAACCGTCCATCCGTCCTTGAGCACCACCACGTCCGCCGTGCCAAGCGTTATCATCGGCTCGATAGCTATCGTCATGCCGGGATAAAGCCTTGGCCCTCTACCGTGCCTTTTATCAACAAAGTTGGGCACTTCGGGCGGTTCATGCATGCTGGTGCCTATGCCGTGACCCACAAGCTCACGCACCACGCCGTAGCCATGGTCGTGCGCGCATTGTTCCACCGCGGCGCCTATGTCCGCAATGTGGTTTCCGGCAACAGCCTGCTCCATCCCGCGGAAGAAGCATTCCCTTGTCACTTCAACAAACTGCTTCACTTCGTCCTTAACGTTGCCTATCAGTATGGTGCGGGCCGCGTCGCCATGGTAGCCATTCAGTATGGCGCCCACGTCTACGCTGATTATATCCCCATCCTTCAGCTTATAACCGCCCGGGATGCCGTGCACCACCTGTTCGTTCACGCTTGTGCAGATACTCTTGGGATAGCCCTCGTAGTTAAGGAAGCTTGGTATTGCGCCCTGAGAACGGATAAAATCTTCGGCGATCTTGTTCAGCTCCTCGGTCGTCATGCCAATCGCCGCGCTTTTTTCAAGCAGCAGCAGCGTGTCCCTTACCACCGCGCCCGCAGCACGCATCAGTTCAATTTCGCGTTGACTCTTTATCGTAATGCGTTCGCTCATTTCAGCCTCTCCGTAGCGGCCACAACGTCTGCGTAAACATTATCCGGCGCGTCATCGCCGTTCACGCGGCTCAGGTTGCCCCTGTTCGTGTAATACTCGATAAGGGGCTTGGTCTGCCTTTCGTATACGGCGATGCGGTTTTTCACCGTTTCCGGCTTATCGTCGTCCCTTATGTAAAGGGGCGATCCGCATTTTTCGCAGGTGTCCTTGTGATAGGTGGATGTGTGGTATCCTGCGCCGCAGCCGGAACACATGCGTCTTCCGCCAATGCGCTCCAGTATCCGCTCCGCAGGAACGGCAATATCTATCACCATGTCAATGTCCGATATATCATTCAGGGCTTCTGCCTGAGCAACTGTTCTGGGGAATCCATCGAACAGGAATCCGTTTTCGCAGTCAGCTTCCTTTATGCGCTCGGCAACCATTGCGATTATCAGCGCATCGGGAACCAGTTCGCCCCGCTCGATATAGCCTTTGGCTTCCGCCCCCAGCGGCGTGCCTTCACGCATCTGGGAGCGGAGCATATCCCCTGTGGAGATATGGGCTATACCATAAAGCTTGCTTATCCTCTCCGCTTGGGTGCCTTTCCCGGCGCCCGGAGGTCCAAGAAATATAAGCTTCATAGTGTCTATCCGGCTTTCTTAGCCAAGGAATCCCTTGTAATGGCGCATGAGCATCATGGATTCGAGCTGCGCGCTGGTTTCCAGGGCAACGCTTACCATTATCAGTATACTCGTGGGGCCAAAGGTGGAGCTGAGTCTGAATGCACCAAGCAGCACCGTGGGGACTATGGCCAGTATCATAAGGAAGATCGCGCCGAACAGGGTCAGGCGGTTGCTTATCCTCTGCAGATATTCGCCGGTGGGCCTGCCGGGACGGATGCCCGGTATAAAGCCGCCGTTCTGCTGCAGGTTCTTGCTTATTTCCACGGGATTAAAGGAAATCGTGGTGTAGAAGTAAGCGAAGGCCACTATCAGCAGCGAATAGATCACATAATATACAAGGTGTCCATACCAATGCTCGCTGCTCGCGCTCATGTAGTTGATATAGAACTTGTAGAATCCGCCATCTGGCCAGAACTGGCCGATCATCGCGGGGACCTGCATAATGGTCATGGCGAAGATCAGGGGCATAACGCCGTTGGCGTTGGCCTTGAGGGGGATAAAGGTGCTCTGGCCGCCGTACATCTTGCGGCCTACCACGCGCTTGGCATACTGCACGGGGATGCGGCGTTCGCTGCGGTCTATGAAGGTGACGCCGGTCACTATGGCCAGTACGAACACGATCAATATAGGCAGTATCCACCAGTAATACTGGCCGGTTACGAACACAGCCTTGCAGATGCTCAGTACAACGGTGGGAACGCGGGCGCAGATGGAGGCGAAGATTATGAAGGAGACGCCGTTGCCGATGCCTTTTTCAGTTATCCTTTCGCCGATCCACATCAGGAACGCGGTACCAGCCGTACACACAAGACCTATCGTGGCATAAGTGAGGAAAAGATTATCGGTGCTTGCAAGCACGTTTCCGCCGTAGTTGCTGTTCTGAAGTCCGGCAACGATACCTATGCTCTGCACCAGCGCAAGGCCGATACCGGTGTAACGGGTAATGGCTTCGATCTTTTCCCTGCCATCCTCCTCCTTGGAAAGCCTTTCAAGGCTGGGGATGGCAATGGTGAGCAATTGAATGATTATAGAGCCGGTGATGTATGGCGAAATGCCCATTGCAAAGATGGAAAAGTCACCGAAAGCGCCGCCGGAGAGCAGGTTGAGGAATCCCAACATATCGTACTGCTCTGCATACTGTGTAATGGCTGCCGCGTTCACACCGGGGACGGGGATGAAGGAACCCAAACGATAGATCACGATAAGCAGCATCGTGTAAAGCATCTTCGTGCGGATATCCTTTATTTTCCATGCGTTGACGAGCGTGCTAAACATCAGACCACCTCTGCGCTTCCGCCAGCGGCCTCGATAGCCTTCTTAGCAGTCTCAGAGAACTTCGCGGCCTTGACATCCAGCTTCTTGGTCAGCTCGCCGCGACCCAGAACCTTAAGTCCGTCCTTCTCTATCTTGCTGATAATGCCCTGCTTCTTGAGAAGCTCTGCGGTAACGGTGGTGCCGTTTTCCAGCTTTTCAAGCTCGCCGACGTTAACAACAGTGTATTCCTTAGCAAAAATGTTGGTGAAGCCGCGCTTAGGCAGACGGCGTGCAAGGGGCATCTGGCCGCCTTCAAAGCCGTTCTTCTTGCTGCCGCTGCGGGCCTTCTGGCCCTTGTGGCCCTTGCCGGAGGTCTTGCCCAAGCCGGAGCCCGTGCCGCGGCCTACGCGCTTTACGGACTGGGTGGAGCCCTCCGCCGGCCTTAACTCTTGTAGTTTCATGCTTCCTACCTCCGAATTAAACTTCTTCGACCTTTACAAGGTGCTTTACCTTGAAGATCATGCCGCGCACGGCCGCATTGTCGGGCTTGATAACGGTGCTGTTGGTCTTGCGCAGACCCAGCGCCTTTACGGTAGCCTGCTGGTCGTCAAGCGCGCCAATGGTGCTCTTTACGAGGGTTATTTTCAGTTCAGCCATCGTTTCCTCCTATCAGCCGAGGATCTCTTCCACGGTCTTGCCGCGCAGACGCGCGATCTCTTCCGCAGTGCGCAGCTGGCTGAGTCCATCCAGGGTCGCCTTGACGCAGTTAGCGGGGTTGTTGGAGCCGTAGCTCTTGGTGCGGATATCCTTTATGCCGACCATTTCAAGCACCGCACGGACGGGGCCGCCCGCGATAACGCCGGTACCTTCTTCGGCGGGGAGCATCCTTACATGGCCCTTGCTGTACTTGCCTTCCACAGCATGCGGAATGGTGGTGCCGACAACGGGAACCTGTATCATGTGGCGCTTGGCGTCAGCAACGCCCTTGCGCACGGCTTCGGGAATCTCGGTAGCCTTGCCAAGACCAACGCCGACCCTGCCTTCGCCGTCGCCGACAACCATCAGCGCGGTGAAGCGGAAGTTACGGCCGCCCTTAACGACCTTGGCGACGCGGTTGATGTATACAAGCCTTTCCTTGAGTTCCACTTCGGGTGTATCGATACGCTTTTGCATTTAGACCTCCTTAGAATTCCAGCCCGGCCTTGCGAGCGCCGTCGGCAAGCTTCTGAACGCGGCCGGTGTAAAGATAACCACCGCGGTCGAATACTACCTGCTTGACACCCTTTTCAATGGCCCTCTTGGCGACCATTTCACCCACTATCTCGGCAGCTTCGCTCTTGGTCTTGCCTTCAAGCTGGGCCGCGACTTCCGCATCCAGAGTGGAAGCGGCAGCCAGAGTGTGGGAAGCGTCGTCATCGATGACCTGGGCGTAAATGTGGTTCAGGCTGCGATATACGTTGAGCCTGGGGCGCTCGGCGGTACCCAGGATGTGCCTGCGGGTACGCTGATGCCTCTTTTGACGTATAGAGTTTTTATCTATCCTTGATATCATTATCCTTGCTCCTTATCTACGCCTTACTTACCGGTCTTGCCTTCCTTACGGCGTACATGCTCTCCGGCGTAGCGGATACCCTTGCCCTTATAAGGCTCAGGCTCGCGGACCGCACGGATATCAGCCGCCATCTGGCCGACCTGCTGCTTGCTCGCGCCCTTGACCACGATGCGGTTGGGTGCGGGAACCTCAAAGGTGATACCTTCGGGAGCGTCAAACTCGACGGGATGGGAATAACCCATGTTCAGCACGAGCTTGCTGCCCTGAAGCTGGGCGCGGTAACCAACGCCTTCAATCTCCAGATTCTTCGCAAAGCCCTCGGTCACGCCCACTACCATGTTGTGTATCAGGGAGCGGGTAAGACCGTGCAGCGCGCGGTGACGCTTGTCGTCGCTGGGGCGCTTCACGTGAAGCACACCATTTTCCTGTTCAATCTCCATATCGGGAGAGATCTTTTCACTAAGAGTGCCCTTGGGGCCCTTCACGGTCACGGTGTTGCCGTCATCGACCGTGATTGTCACTCCGCCAGGAACGCTTATCGGAAGTTTTCCGATTCGTGACATGTTATTACACCTCCGTTTATATTGGTTTTATTACCAGATGTAAGCGAGGACTTCGCCGCCCACGCCCTGCTTGCGGGCTTCCCTGTCGGTCATTATGCCGCGGGAGGTGGATATGATGGCGATGCCCAGACCGTTCAGCACCTTGGGCAGCTGGTCCTTGCGCGCGTAGATGCGCAGACCGGGCTTGCTGATGCGCTTGAGGCCGGTTATGACCCTCTGCTTGTTGGGGCCGTACTTGAGGTCGATGTGGATATACTTGGCCACGCCGTCCTCGCGGATGTCATAGCTCTTTATGTAGCCCTCGTCGAGCAGTATCTCGGCTATGGCCTTCTTCACCGTGGAAGCGGGGACGAGAACGTCCTCATGCTTGGCGGTAAGAGCATTGCGGATACGGGTCAGCATATCGGCGATGGGATCGGTTATCAACATAGTCTTTTTTCCTCCTTTCGATATGCTTACCAGCTGGCCTTACGCACGCCGGGTATCTCGCCCTTGTAGGCAAGCTCCCTGAAGCAAACACGGCAGATGCCGTATTTGCGCAGGACGGAATGCGGACGGCCGCAGATGCGGCAGCGGGTGTAAGCGCGGGTGGAATACTTCGCCGGGCGCTGCTGCTTTATTTTCATGCTTGTCTTTGCCACTGTTTCTTCCTCCTAAAATCACGCCTGCATGAAGGGCATGCCCATCATCTGGAGCAGCGCCTTCGCTTCTTCGTCGGTCTTGGCCGTGGTAACGAACACTATGTCCATACCCCTTATCTTATCAACATCGTCATAGTTGATTTCAGGGAATATCAGCTGTTCCTTCAGGCCCATGGCGTAATTGCCGCGGCCGTCAAAGCTGGTATCGGGTATGCCGCGGAAGTCGCGCACGCGGGGAAGCACTATGTTGATGAGCTTATCAACGAAGTAGTACATCCTGTCGCCGCGCAGAGTGACCTTGGCGCCAATGTTCATGCCTTCGCGAACCTTAAAGTTTGCAACGCTCTTCTTGGCCTTGGTCACAACGGGCTTCTGACCGGCTATGATGCTCAGCTCTTCCACTGCGCTCTCCATGCCCTTGGGGTTGTCCTTCTCGGAACCGAGGCCCATGTTGATGACTACCTTTTCAAGCTTGGGGATCTGCATCACGTTCTCGTAACCGAACTTTTCCTTCAGCTGGTTAACGATCTCGTCGGTGTACTTCACCTTGAGACGGGGAGCCTCGGTAAAGGGCTTCGCCTCAACGGCGTTCTTTTTCTTCTTGGCGGGTGCCTGAGCGGCGGTATCTTTCTTAGCCATTCTCTATTCCTCCTGCCTCAGTCGATGTTCTTGCCGCACTTTTTGCAAACGCGGACCTTCTTGTCGCCGTCCATGGCATGGCCAACGCGGGTAGCCACGCCGCACTTGGGGCAAACCAGCATCACGTTGGACGCGTTGATGGTGCCTTCATGCTCTATACGGCCGCCGGTTTCGCCCTGCTTGCGGGGCTTGCGATGCCTGGTCACCATGTTGGCGCCCTGCACCACTATGCGCTCCTCCGCGGGGAAGGCAGAAAGGACCTTGCCCTTCTTGCCCTTGTCCTTGCCGGAGATGACGACTACGGTATCGTCTTTCTTGACGTTAAGCTTCTTCATTGCGTTTCCTCCATCAAAGCACTTCGGGTGCAAGGGAGACTATCTTCATGTAGTCCTTAGCGCGCAGCTCCCTCGCCACAGGCCCGAAAATACGGGTTCCCTTAGGCTCCTTCTTGTCGTTTATTATAACGGCCGCATTGTCGTCGAAGCGGATGAAGCTGCCGTCCGGCCTCTGTGTGGGGTAGGTGGTCCTTACCACTACCGCGTGCACAACATCCTTCTTCTTCACGGCGCCGCCGGGGGAGGCGGACTTTACGGAGGCAACTATTACGTCGCCTATGCCGGCGCTCTTGCGGAAGGAGCCGCCCAGGCAGCGGATGCACATGATTTCCTTGGCGCCGCTGTTATCTGCTACTTTAAGCCTTGTCTGCGGTTGAATCATTTTTTGCTCCTTTCCGGCTTACTTGGCCTTTTCAACTATCTCGACCAGTCTCCAGCGCTTATCCTTGCTCAGGGGGCGGGTCTCCATGATCTTAACGGTGTCGCCTATGCCGCACTCGTTATTCTCGTCATGGGCCTTAAACTTGCGGGTACGGTTTACCATCTTGCCGTAAAGGGGATGGCGTACCTTGGTCTTTATGGCCACGACGATGGTCTTATCCATCTTGTCGCTTACGACTTCGCCGATGCGGGTCTTGCGATAACCTCTTGATATCTGTTCCATTGGTTTAATCTCCTTTCACCCTTACTCGGCAGCCTTGAGCTCGCGCTCGCACAGCAGGGTCTTGACCCTAGCCACGTCCTTCTTGCACTCGCCTATGCGCTGGGGATTGCTGAGCTGGCCGGTAGCAAGCTGGAAGCGCAGATTGAACAGCTCTTCCTTGAGCTCCTTTTCCTTGGCGACAAGCTCCTCGGTAGAGAGCTTCCTCAGTTCATTAGCCTTCATTGCTTTCGCCTCCTGCCACAGTCTCTTTCTGTACGAACTTGCACTTGAGGGGCAGCTTGTGCATTGCAAGCCTGAGCGCCTCCCTTGCAGTCGCATCGTCCACGCCGGCGATTTCGAACATCACTCTGCCGGGCTTGACAACCGCTACCCAATATTCGGGTGAACCTTTACCGGAACCCATTCGGGTTTCTGCCGGCTTTTCGGTAACGGGCTTGTCGGGGAATATCTTTATCCAAACTTTACCGCCGCGCTTGATGTAACGGGTCATCGCTACACGGGCGGCCTCTATCTGCTGGCTGGTGACCCAGGCGGGCTCCGTGGCCATCAGGCCCCAATCGCCGTAAGTCACGGTGTTACCGCGCAATGCTTTGCCGGTCATGCGGCCGCGGTGCACTCTCCTGCGTTTAACTCTCTTAGGCATCAACATGGTTATTTGCCCTCCTTACGCTTTCTTCACACGGTTGAGCACTTCGCCCTTGTAGATCCACACCTTAACGCCTATGCGGCCGTATGCGGTGCGGGCTTCTGCAAAGCCGTACTCTATGTCCGCACGAATGGTCTGAAGGGGAATAGAACCTTCATGGTAACCTTCGCTGCGGGCTATTTCCGCTCCGCCAAGACGACCGCCGCAGGAAATCTTTATGCCCTTGGCGCCGGCCTTGGTGGCCCTCATCATGCTCTGCTTCATGGCGCGGCGGAAGGAGATACGCTTTTCAAGCTGGGCCGCGATGTTCTCGGCTACGAGCTGAGCGTTGGCATCGGGGTTCTTTATCTCCATTATATTCACGTTGACGGGCTTACCGATCAGCGCGCTTACGTCGGCCTTTATCGCGTCTACGCCCACGCCGCCTTTGCCGATCAGCATGCCGGGACGGCCGGTGTAGATGCTCACGGTCACCTTGCCTGCGGCGCGCATGATGTCTATGCGGGCGATACCGGCGGCGTAGTGTACCTCTTTGATATGATCGCGGATCTTCTTATCCTCGATGAGGAAATCGGAGAATTCCTTCTTGGAAGCGTACCAGCGGGTGTTCCAATCCCTGATGACGCCTACGCGGAATCCGTTCGGATTAACTTTCTGTCCCATTGTCTCCTCCTTAGTTTACCTTGTCCAGGATAACGGTTATGTGGCTGGTGCGCTTGCGGATCCTGCTCGCACGGCCCTGGGCACGGGGGCGGAAACGCTTAAGGGTGGGTCCCTGATTAGCAAACACCTCGGCTACGAAGAGCTGATCCGCGCTCATGTCCAGATTGTTTTCCGCGTTAGCAACGGCGGAATTGAGGACCTTAAGCACCGGCTCGCTGGCAGCCTTGGGAGTGAAGGCCAGTATGGCCTTGGCTTCTGCCACAGACTTGCCCCGGATCAGGTCGATGACGACCTTGACCTTGCGGGAGGAGATGCGGACATACTTGGCTATCGCGCGGGGACGCTTGTCGGCGTTGGCCTTGCGCGCTGCGCTCTTTTCTCTTGACCTTGTTGCCATGTTTCGCTCCTCCTTATCTCTGACCAGAGGTCTTTTCGGAACCCCTGTGTCCTCTGAAAGTACGGGTGGGCGCAAACTCGCCCAGCTTGTGACCGACCATTTCCTCGGTCACGTACACGGGAACGTGCTTCCTGCCGTCATGCACGGCGATGGTGTGTCCCACCATCTCGGGGAATATCGTGGAAGCCCTGGACCATGTTTTGACCACGGTCTTCTTGCCGCTTTCGTTCATCGCGTGAATGCGAGCGAGCAAGCGTTCCTGAACAAAAGGCCCCTTCTTAACTGATCTGCTCATTGTTGACTCCTTTCGCCTCTTACTTGCCGTTCCTGCGGCGCACGATGAACTTATCGTTGACGTTCTTGGTCTTGCGGGTCTTATAACCAAGCGCGGGCTTGCCCCACGGAGTGACCGGGCCGGGACGGCCGATAGGCGACTTGCCTTCGCCGCCGCCGTGCGGATGGTCGCAGGGGTTCATGACTGAACCGCGCACGGTGGGCCTGAAGCCCTTATGACGGGTGCGGCCGGCCTTACCAAGCTTAATGTTCTCGTGATCCACGTTGCCAACCTGGCCGATGGTGGCCTTGGCGTTCATGGGGATCAGGCGAACTTCGCCGCTGGGCAGACGGACCTGCGCGTAAGCACCTTCCTTAGCCATCAGCTGGGCCGCGTTGCCGGCGCTGCGGGCGATCTGCGCGCCCTTGCCGGGCTTGATCTCGATGCAGTGTATCATGGTGCCGACGGGTATCTGACGGATCTGCATCGCGTTGCCGACCTTGATGTCCGCGCCTTCGCCGGAAAGCAGCGTGTCGCCGACCTTCAGGCCAAGGGGAGCGATGATGTAGCGCTTTTCGCCGTCTGCATAGTTCAGCAGGGCAATGTTCGCGCTGCGGTTAGGATCGTATTCGATGGTGGCAACCTTGGCGGGCACGCCGTCCTTGTTGCGCTTGAAGTCGATGATCCTGTACTTGCGCCTCGCGCCGCCGCCGCGATGGCGAACGGTGATGCGGCCATGGTTATTGCGGCCGCCGGAGGAGCGAAGGTCTTCCAAAAGGGATTTTTCCGGCGTGGTGCAGGTGATCTCCTCGAAAGCGGAGACGGTCATGAAGCGCTGGCCGGGAGTGGTGGGTTTGATCTTCCTTATAGCCATTGTGTGCCTCCTTACTGGGCGATGCTGTCGAAGAATTCAATACCCTTGGAATCCTTCTTCAGCTTCACATAGGCCTTCTTGATGGAAGGACGGCGGCCTTCGTGCAGGCCCTGCCTCTTCATCTTGCCCATGTGGTTCACGGTGTGTACGGAATCGACCTTTACGCCGAACACGGCTTCGATAGCCTGGCGGATCTCGGTCTTGTTTGCCCTCTTATCGACCACGAAAGTGTAGGTCTTGTCTGCAAAGTGGTCGTAGCTCTTCTCGGTGAGTACGGGGCGGATGATTATATCATGGGGAGACTTCATTATGCGTACACCTCCTCTATCTTTGCCACGGAATCCTTGGTGAGGATGAGAGTGTTGTACTTGAGAATCTCGTACACGTTCAGAGTGCTGACCAGAGTGGTCTTTACGCCGGGGATGTTCCTGGCGGCGCGCTCTACTATCTCGTCCTTGTCACTGAGCACTATGAGCGCCTTGCCGACGTTCATGGCGTTGAGCACCTTCACCATTTCCTTGGTCTTGGGGTTTTCTATGTCAAGCTTATCGTAAACGATAATATCGTTATCGTTCACTTTGCTGGTCAGTGCGCTCTTCATGGCGATGCGCTTGACCTTCTTGTTAACGCTGAGGCGATAGTCGCGCGGCTTGGGAGCGAACACTACGCCGCCGTGGGTGAATATAGGCGCGCGGTTGCTGCTGTGGCGGGCGCGGCCGGTACCCTTCTGGCGGTAGATCTTGATGCCGCCGCCGCGTACTTCGGCGCGGGTCAGGGCGCTCTGCGTGCCCTGGCGCTGATTGGCCAGATAAGCCTTAACAACTTCGTGCACGGCGTACTGATTTACTTCAGCGCCAAACACATTCTCGCTCAGGGCGATCTCGCCGATGTTTTCGCCGGCGATATTGTGCAATGCTACGTTAGGCATTTTCTACTTCTCCTTTCCCTTACTTAACGGTTTCCCTAACCATTACCAGGGAACCCTTGGCGCCGGGGATTGCGCCCTTTATGAGCAGCAGATTCCTTTCGGCGTCCACTCTGGCGATCTCAAGGTTCTGAACCGTGATGCGCTCGCAGCCCATGTGACCGGGCAGGCGCTTGGTCTTGAATACCTCGCCGGGGTAGGTGCAGGCGCCCATTGAACCGGCTACGCGGTAGGAGTGGGAACCGTGGGTCTTGCGGCCGCGGGCCTGATTCCAACGCTTGATGTTGCCCTGGAAGCCCTTGCCCTTGCTCTTGCCGGTAACGTCTACCTTATCGCCGTTGGCGAATACGTCAGCCTTAATGACCTGACCGACTTCGTAAGTCGCGGTATCATCCAGCTTGAATTCGCGTACATAGCGGTGAGCGGCGACGCCGGCCTTCTTCAGGTGACCGAGCTCAGGCTTGGTGATGAGCTTTTCCCTGACGGGGCCAAAGGCTACCTGCACGGCTTCGTAGCCGTCTTTGCCGGTGGTCTTGATCTGAACCACGGGGCAGGGGCCCGCAAGCACTACGGTGACGGGGATCATGGTTCCGTCTTCTCTGAACATCTGGGTCATGCCGACCTTGGTGCCCAAAATCGCTTTCTTCATTGTAAATCCACCTCCGTGCTTACAGCTTGATCTCGATATCAACACCCGCGGGGAGATCGAGCTTCATCAGCGCGTCCACCGTCTTGGCGGAGGGCTGCAGGATATCGATCAGGCGCTTATGGGTGCGCATCTCAAACTGCTCTCTGCTGTCCTTATACTTGTGGGGCGAACGGAGGATGGTAACTATTTCCTTCTCCGTCGGCAGGGGTATGGGGCCGCTTACGCGAGCGCCCGTGCGCTTTGCCGTATCCACGATCTTTTCCGCGCTCTGGTCGATAAGGTTGCACTCGTAGGCCTTGAGCTTAATGCGGATCTTCTGATTTGCCATATTATTTCTTCCTCCTTTTAGTATCGGGGCCGTACACGCAGCCGAGTGTTTCATCTCTAAAATACCTCGGCCGGGCACTTGCCCGTTGCCCGTATCGTGGGCCCTCGGCGGAAATTACCCGGATGGCATACCGGCAACCTCCCGCTGAGTCTTTCACGTTATCGCCGCGCGAAAAAACTGCGTCCATTCGCGCAACGCTCATATTCTACACGATATTCATGGAAATATCAAGCTTTTTTTATAAAAAAACCAAACTTTTTTCGCAAACACGCATCCGGGTGTTTCTATGCCCCGTTCGCCGCTTTTTACTCTTGCTTTTTTGCCAGTTTAAGGTATCATATCCTATATAAATATGTCAATACGGCAAATGCGAAAGGAGACTCCCAATGCTTAAAACCAACAAAGAAAAGGTAGTAAAAGGCTCCGTCGTGGGCAAAATACGGCCCAATGTCTGCCGCGGCTGGCGCGTTGCGCAGGACGGCAAGCCCTTCCTTACCCCAGGCATAGGCGGCATCAATTATAATGTAAAGCTGGGCGACTGTGCCTTCGGCCTTGCGGGCGACCATATTGAACCCGGCGTATCGCTTTATCATGACAACAAGGATTTCAGCGAATATCTGAACATACTTTCCTGCATAGGCAACGAGGCCGTTGTTATGAGCGGTGAAGGCAAGGGCAAGCGCGGCTTCGTCACCGGCAAGCACGGCGGCGCGGAGGACGTTATGGTCTACTTTGAGGATGAAACGCTCGACCTCCTGTGTCCCGAGGACAAGGTGCTCATCCGTGCGCACGGCCAGGGGCTCAAGCTTGTGGACTATCCCGAAATAAGCGCCATGAACATTGACCCCGAGCTTTTTGAAAAGCTTGGCATAGAGGAAAACGGCGACGGCACGCTTACCGTACCCGTAGCGGCTGTGATACCGCCCTATCTTATGGGCTCCGGCATAGGCTCCAATCTGCCCTTCCGCGGCGATTACGACATTATGACGCACGATCCCGCCAAGGTGAAGGAGCTGGGGCTTGACAAGCTCCGCTTCGGCGACATAGTAATGCTTCTGGATTGCGACAATATGTATGGCCGCGGCTTCCTCACGGGCGCGGTAGCCATAGGCGTAATAATCCATTCGGACTGCATGCTTGCCGGCCACGGCCCCGGAGTTACAGTAATAATGGCCTCCCAGAAGCCCCTCATCAAAGCCAAGGTGGTCGCCGACGCAAACATAATCAATGGGTTGAAGTTCTAACTCTGAGCATAGCAAAAAGGCCGTCGCAAGACGGCCTTTTTAGTGCATTGAGTTTACTGCGGAAGCTTATATTCCCACACATGTCCACATCCCGGGCATACACAGTATTCCTTTTCTTTACTTGTTAATGCACCAACCCCCGCACCGATAAGTATTCCGACCGGCCCGCCGAGTAAGCCTATAGCCCCGCCAACTGCCGCCCGTTTGCCAATGGGTTGCTTCCGTTTCTCAACTTTCGCATAATACGCACCGCATTTAGGGCATGTACGAGCTATTCTGTCGCGTCGTTTATGACCAGCAAGCCTCTCAGCCCATTCTTCTACTTCTTGTAATTCACGTTCTGAGATTACGCCAAATCGGTGTGCGTCCATCGCAATGGGAAGGACGTCATAAGGATCCTCAAGATATACATGTTGATCTACAATATAATCAATGATACCCTCTAGATCTGATGCCATAATACAACAGTCCCTATCATCTCCGTAATACTTACTATTTGGCCTAACGCCGCAAGAATAAGCTTTCAGAATGTACTTTCCCGCAATAAGTGTATTCTGATCAGTATTAATGCCAAAAGCATACCATCCCCCAAGTATATATGCCGCTATACCGCATCCATTGTCTGCTGCTATCTTATACAGTTCAAACTCTTGCTTTTTATCCTCACATGTTTTTGCGTACTCATACATAGCCATCTTACAGCCTGCATCAGCACTCTGCTTTAGAAGTGCGCGCCCCTTGGCTTTATCGCCCCAGCGTATTTCTAAACATCCGTCGTTATATAACTGTCGAGCGTTTTTTTCCATCTTTTCGCCCTTTTAACACACCGCTCTTGCAACCCAGAACGCAAGCGATAAATAATCTATTACGGCGCGTTCATTCTCACCATGTTCAATGCGGAGTATTATTTTTGTAACCGCTTCGTAAATATGGTCATAAATAGCATCCCGTTCCTTTGAAGCTTCAATGCGTTCAACAAGAGCAGGCGCGCTTTCATAATAGGTTCGTATAAGCTCCGAACCGTATTCCGTCCCCTTAAGATAATTGTCGCGGAAACGACGCAGCGTTTCAAGTTCCACGCAGTCATCCGGCAAGCCTTTATACTTGCAGCAAGCCGTTGTCAGAAAACATCCTCCCGAACTTGAACTCGAGCCTTCCTCATAATGCTTACAGCTGTCATCAGCGTAATAATATGCATTGTACCATGAACAAAGTCCCTTGCTGTTTTCTCCGCTGAACTCATAATACTTGCATGACCTGCAATGTCCCATATAGCCGTTGCCCCCAATCCATTTTTTAGCTTATTCTGTCGTAATTTGATTATAATTCTTTTGCAAACTTTTTGCAAGTATATTTTATTGCAAACATGGTGCAAATTTTCTTTCGTCAATCGTGCAAAATATAGGTACTGCACATTGCACCGCAAAGGAGGAATAAACCGTGTTTAAGCTTAAACCGGGCAGCGAAACAATAACAAAAACCTTCCGCATACCCGTTGACATGAGCGAGCGTTTGGAACAGCTTGCATATAAAAACAACCTTTCGCTCAATGCCGTTATAATACAATGTCTGCAATACGCTTTGGATAATCTTGATGAAACGGCAGCGGAGGAAAGGTAACCCTTCAAAGCACGGAAAAGCCCGGGCAATCGCCCGGGCTTTGTTCTCACTTCATAAACATCTTTATTATTCTAAGCTTCCGTTTGCTGTACGGGAAGTAGCGCATGGGTAGGTCTATCTTGGTTGATTTATTGACTATGCTGCGCTCGTGCGTGAAGGTGTCGAAGCTTTTTTTGCCGTGGTAGCTGCCCATGCCGCTTTCCCCTACCCCGCCGAACGGCAGCGCGGAGGAGGCAAGATGGATTATGGTATCGTTCACGCAGCCCCCGCCGAAGGAGCAGCTGTCCAGCAGTCTGCGCTCGGCGGCCTTGTCCGCAGTGAATATATAAAACGCAAGGGGTTTGGGACGGCTGTTGACAAAGGCTATAACTTCACTCAGCGTATCAAAGCACAGCATGGGCAGCACGGGGCCAAATATCTCCTGCTGCATGATTGGCGCATCGGGCGAAACATCATCAAGCAACGTGGGCGCGATGAAGCGGCGCTCATCGTCAAACGTGCCGCCAAGGGCTATCTTTTCGCCCTGAATAAGGCCCTTCACGCGGTTGTAATGCTTTTCGCTTATTATGTTCACCATGTCCCGCATATCGCCGTTTGGAAAAAACTGCTCCAGTGCATCCTGATATTCGCTTACGAACGCCTTATTAATGCTGCGGTGTATCAAAAGATAGTCCGGCTCAACGCACGTCTGTCCGGCGTTGAGCACCTTGCCGAAGGCTATCCTGCGCGCAGCCAGCTTTATGTCCGCCGTTTCATCCACTATTGCGGGGCTTTTGCCGCCAAGCTCCAGCGTAACCGGCGTAAGATGCTTCGCCGCCGCCTTCATAACGGTTTTGCCCACATCCACGCTGCCGGTAAAGAATATGTAATCGAACTTTTCTTCAAACAGCGCCTGATTTTCCGCCCTGCCGCCCTCAACGGCGGCAATGTATTCCGGCGGGAATGTGTCGCCTATCAGCTTGGCTATGGCGGTGCTTGTAGCCGCGGCATATGCGGAGGGCTTTACCACGGCGCAGTTGCCCGCGGATATTGCGCCGATTAGCGGATTTAAGCAAAGCTGCACGGGGTAATTCCACGGCGAAACAATGAGCGCCACGCCGTAAGGCTCGGGCGAGATGAAGCTTTTTGCCGGAAACTGAGCAAGCGGCGTTTTGACCCGCCTTTCCTTGGCCCACTTGGCAACGTGCTTTATATGGTAGCTCAGTTCCTCCAGCACCATGCCCGTTTCGCACATGTAGCTTTCCGTTTCGGACTTATTCAAATCCTGCTTCAACGCATCGGCAAGCAGCTTCTCGTTCGCGCGTATTGCCCGCTGAAGCTTCCTAAGCGCCTCTATTCTGAATTCCACCGGCCTTGTCGCTCCGGACTGGTAATATTTATGCTGCGCTTCCACCAGCGCGTGTATATCCATAAAGGTTTATCCTCCGCTGTTACGACTTATTTTACTTTATTATAGCATAAAGGCCGCGTTATCGCACGCGGCCCCATGTAAGCTTCACTTTATTGTTTCGCTGTTGTTTATAACTCCCGTGCTGTATAAAAACAGCGCGTCCGTATATTGGCTGAAATCTATCATCCGCCCCAGCAGCTCGGGGGCAACGTAGCGAATATCCACAAGCGTTACCCTGTCGAACCCTTCCGCAATAAGCGGCGCAATGCTTGAGCCGAACGAATCCCTGAACATTATCAGTGACCGTCCGCTGCTGCTGTTCGGATTTTCAATCGTCAGCACGGACTTTGACCCATGCAGGAACATTTCGTACGGATCGCGCCCGCTGAGCGCGTCCATATCGTATACGTCAACGTATTTTCCGCTCTCGTAATCATATACCCTATAATCCGCAATGCTCCCGCCCTGCATGTAATACAATTTGTCAGGCTTCAACGGCAGCGCGCTCTGCGCATAATATATGCCGTAGAAATCCGTATCCGCATCCACCGCGGTGTATTCCGCCGCATCGTCCGCGCCCATGCCCTCGGCAAGCTTCTTTGCCGTGTCAAGTATCCTCTCCTGCCGCCAGTGAAGATCCGTCTTGTAGTAATCGTCTATGCCGAGCGTGCCGGCAATGTCTATATATTCGGCGTACATCATATTTGATGTAAGCATATCCTTCAGCTTGTCGTAATCTATGCTCAGGTAGCCGTTTGCATCGGCCATAAAATAGTTCTTGTCCGGAACAAGGCTTAAATACGCCTTTATGCCGTTTGGCTTAAGATATGTATCGTAAACGTAGCCGAACCGCTTTGCCGCGCGCTCAACGCTTGCGCCGTTCAGCGGATAGTCCATTTTGCTTGCAATGCCGTCAACTATATAAATGCCGTTATTGTCGCGCTGGGAAAAAACATAATATGTATTCACGGCCTTAAGCGTGCGGAAAGCGTCCCTAAGCGGGAACTGATCCAGCTTATACTGTTCGTATTCGCTCATAAACTTGCCGGAAAGCACGCTGTCTATGCTGAGCTTTGGCATCGTCGCCAGCGCGCGCCTTTCGCTGAGGGATTGCGCGTCGTCCTTTTTAAGCGTTCCCCATATTGCAAAGCCGAATATTATCGCCGCCGCAAGCGCAACGGTAAGTATGCTTTTAAGCTTGGTACGCATATGCTCTCCCCTCCGCTAAAATCTGAAATACAGGAACGGGTTGAACGACCCGTCTATCAAATACGCCGTGCATACGCAAAGCAGCGCCGCAAGTGCAACCGGCTCCGCTATCGCCATTATCGCCCCGCCGATGCGCGTGGCTTCAAGCTTCGCCTTTATGCGCTTAGGCCACGGCGTTGCGCCGATCGCTGCTATTATAAGCGGCACGGTGTAGCTTCTAAGGTAATATAAAGCCTCCGTATTATCCGCCGCGTTTTCGCCGAACAGCGCGGCAATCGTCTCAAAGCCTTCCTTAACGCCCGAAGCGTCAAACATGATGAAGCACAGCATAACGAAAAACAGCGTGTATATATGCCCTATTGCTCTGTACTTTTTGATAAAGCCTAAAAGCAGCGTTTTTTCCGCGATCAGCAGCGCCGCGAACATTATCCCCCACATGACGAAGTTCCAGTCCGCCCCGTGCCAAAGGCCCGTAAGCATCCATACTATTGCAATGTTCAAAAGCGCGCGCGGCTTTTTCACGCGGCTGCCGCCAAGGGGGATATACACATAATCCCTGAACCACGAACTCAGCGACATATGCCATCTGCGCCAGAATTCGGTTATGCTTGCGGCAATATATGGATAATTGAAGTTTTCGGGAAACGTGAAGCCGAATATCGAGCCAAGGCCAATCGCCATGTCGCTGTATCCGGAAAAATCGAAATACACATGCAGCATGTACGCCGCGGCATATACCCAGTAAAACAGCGTGGATTTTTCGCCGCTTGCCTTGAATGCGTTCACAAGCTCCGCAAGCACGTTTGCAATAAGCACCTTTTTACCAAGGCCCAGTATGAACCGCCTTGCGCCGTATGCGGCCTTGTCCGCGCCGTATGCGCGCGCGGTAAGCTCCGCTTCAATATCGCTGTATCTCACTATCGGCCCCGCAATAAGCTGGGGGAACATGGATATGTACGCCGCAAACGCAACGTAATCCCGCTGCGGCTCAACGTCCGCACGGTAAACGTCTATAACGTAGCTTATAAGCTGGAACGTATAAAAGCTTATGCCTATGGGCAGGGCAATGTTAAGCGCGGCTATTTTGAGGCCGAATACCGCGGCGAAGCTTTCCGCAAAAAAGTTGGCGTATTTGAACACGCCAAGCATGCCAAGGCTCAGCACGAGGCTTATTATAAGATATGCCTTTGCTTTTTTCGTTCCGCGGCTTTTGCCTATAAGCCGCGCGAATATATAGCCCTGCGTAACGGAAAGCAGCATCAGTATTGCGTAACGCGGCTCCCCCCACGCATAGAATATAAGGCTCATCAGGAGCAGCGCCGCGTTTTTAAGCCGCCGCGGCATAAGGAAATACACCGCTATTGTCAGCGGCAGAAAGCTATATAAAAATGCCGCGCTTGAAAACAGCATGAACTGCTCCCTCCCTTCGTTTGCGCTTAGAACGCTATCGCCTCGTCGTAAACTATCTCCGCGTTTTCATAGGCGGCGGTCAGCTTATCGCGGAAGGTGTTCACCAAATCCTCTGCGCCGTATACGGATACTATGCAGCCGCTAACCTTGGCAATCACCATCTTGTCCGGAAAGCCGCACATCCATTGCTTGGAATTAAGCCCATCGCGTATTGCGGCGCACACGGCGTCCGCATCGGCGGCGTCCTTCAGGCGGAACGCTCCGCAGGTGAAGGTGTTGGCGTTCATCATGTGCATAAGGCTGGCGGCGGCGTCAAGCTTGTCCACCATGTCCGCCGGGAAGGAGGTGAGGTATGCAACCGTATCCGCATCATCCAGCGCAACGTTGCCCGGTGCATCGTCCTTCATGTTCGCTTCGCTCATGTCGCCGCCTGCGGCGGGGAATTTTTCATCATCGGTATAGCTGTCCCATACCTTGTTCAGCACATCCAGCGGATTTTCCGCGGTTTCGGTCGTGCCCTGCCCGTTTCCGTTCGCGGCGCAGCCAACCATGCCAAGCGCGAATATAATGGCCAATACGGCCGCAATGGTCTTTTTCATAAATATATGTCTCCTTTCGTGCCTTGTAAAAAGGCATATACGCTATTATAAACGGTTTTCGGGCGGAAGTGGTTGCATTTTTATAATATATTATTTGCGGCATCAGGTAATGCGATGCAGCAGCACAGAAAAAACTTATTCTGCCTATTGCGTTTTCCGGCAATTAGTGGTATATTTGTCTCCATTATAAAAACATATGTATCTGATATGCGTACATTCAACAGTAAATGTACCGCACGGAAGGAGTTTGGATATATGAACATTGCTTTGCTGGGATTCGGAACTGTCGGCCGCGGATTTTATGAGCTGCTTACGGAGCGGCCGCTTTCGCTGAACATTTGCGCCGTGCTTGCGCGCAGGCCGCTCGATGGGCTTAACTGCATGGTCACAAGCGATTTTTATAAGATACTTAACGAAGCAGACGCGGACATAATAGTTGAGGCCATGGGCGGGCTTGAACCCGCGCATGAATACATATGCGCCGCGCTCAGGGCGAAAAAGCACGTTGTTACCGCCAACAAGCAGCTTATGTGCGCATATTATGATGAGCTTACCGCACTTGCGCGCGAAAACGGCGTGTCCTTGCGCTGTACTGCGGCGGCGGGCGGCGGCATACCGTGGCTCAGCTCCCTTGCCCGCGCGGCAAGCGTGGACGCTATAATATCCGTAAGCGGCATAATGAACGGCACATCGAATTATATACTGGACGCGATGAGCCGCCACAGTATGGATTATGCTGCGGCGCTGAGCGATGCGCAGCGCCTTGGCTACGCGGAGGCCGATCCAACCGCCGATGTATGCGGGCTGGATACGCGGCGCAAGCTGGTGCTCAGCGCAAACATAGCCTACGGCGTATCGATAAGCGAAAGCGACGTGCCGTGCTTCGGCATAGCCAATATTACGGCGGAGGATATGCGCTTCTTTGAAGGAAACGGCCTTGCCTGCCGCCTGATAGGCCATGCGGAAAGGCACTTCGGCACAATAAGCGCCGCGGTGGAGCCCATGCTCTTCGGCGCGGATGCGGGCGAAGCGCGCGTATATGAATGCGGCAATATGATGAGCCTTTGCGCCGCGCACATGGGCAGGCAAAGCTTCCTCGGCGCGGGCGCGGGCGCATACCCAACGGGTAGCAACGTGCTTGCGGACTGCCGCGCAATAGCCGAAGGCTGCTCGGCCTTCTATACGGATTCGTTCACCCGTGCGCAGGTGGATAATTCCCGCGCGTACCAGCGGTATTATATCCGTAGGCAGGGCTGCACGCCCGTAATCACCACCCCGCTCTCCGTTGAGCAGGCGCACGCAATGTGCCGCGTGGAAGGCTTCAACGGCTTCATGGCTGCCATTGCCAAATGATTTGATTTCATTTTTTGGGGAGATATATAAACAATGCTTAAAGTTGCCAAATTCGGCGGTTCATCAATGGCGGATGCCGTGCATATACGCAAGGTATGCGCCATAATACGATCCGACGAAGCAAGGAAGATAATCGTGGTCTCCGCCGCGGGCAAGCGGAGCAAGGATGACCACAAGATAACCGACCTTTTATACCTTTGCTATGCTCACATCAAATACGGTGTATCCTGCAAAGAAGTATTTGAGCAGGTGAAGCAGCGGTATTTGGACATTCGGGACGAGCTTGGGCTTGATACCCCGCTCGAGGCCGAATTTGACGCGCTGTGGGAGCGCATACAGCACGGCATAGGCGAGGATGAACTCGTAAGCCGCGGCGAATACTTTTCCGCAAGGCTGCTGGCGGACGCGCTGGGCTATGACTTTATTGACGCAAAGCTGTGGCTCACATTCGCGCTGGACGGCAGCATAGATGAAGAAGCAAGCTACTCCGCGCTCAGGCGCATTGCCGCCAACAGGCGGGCGGTAATACCCGGCTTTTACGGCATTGCCCCCGGCGGGCGCATACTCACGCTCACGCGCGGCGGCAGCGATGTGACGGGCGCGCTGGCGGCGGCGGCGCTTGACGCGGACGTATACGAAAACTGGACTGATGTTTCGGGCATACTTATGGCGGATCCGCGCATAGTTGAAAATCCGGAGCATATAGACAGGCTTACATACAGCGAACTAAGGGAGCTTAGCTACATAGGCGCGCAGGTGCTGCATGAGCGGGCGGTTTTCCCCGTGCGGGAGAAAAACATTCCCCTTAACATACGCAATACTAACGAGCCTGACCACCCCGGCACAATGATAATGCGCGACATTGACGACAGCACGGAGCAGAACCGCAGCTTTATAACGGGCATAGCCGGTAGGAAGGGATACACGGTGATAACCCTTTCAAAAACGGGCATGTCCTCAACGCCGGGTGTGCTGAGGAGAATACTTGAAATATTTGAAAAGGCCAACGTGAACGTTGAATACGTTCCTTCGGGCATAGACAGTTTATCCTTGGTAGTGTCCAGCGCGAGCGTGGCGGACTGCCTGTATTCGCTGCTTGGCGAGCTTGAGCGGAGCATAAAGCCGGACCATATAAAGACGGAAGCGGATTTGGCCGTTGTTGCGGCAGTCGGCCGCAGGATGGCCTTCCGCCCCGGCATATCGGGCAAAATATTCGCGGCGCTCGGCGAAAACGGAGTGAACATTCGCATGATAACGCAGGGCCCGGAAGAACTGAACATTATAGTAGGCGTTGAGGAAAAGGATTTTGAGCAGGCAATACGGGTGCTGTACAGCAGCTTTGCCACGATAGGGTAAGGAGCATAACATGAAGCAATACAGAATAGGCATACTGGGCGCAACGGGCGCGGTTGGGCGCGAGATGATGAAGGTGCTGGAGGAGCGTAAGTTCCCCATAAGCGAGCTTAGGCTGCTTGCTGGCGCAGGCAGCGCGGGCAAGCGCATAAGCTTTATGGGCAAGGAGCACACGGTTATTCAGGCGAGCGAGGATGCGTTTGAAGGGCTTGACATAGTGCTTGGCGCGGCGGAGAACGACATTGCCATGCGCTTCGCCCCGGCAATAGTTAAGACTGGCGCGGTATTTGTGGACAATTCAAGCGCGTTTCGTTTGTATGAGGACGTGCCGCTGGTAGTAAGCGAGATAAATCCCGAGGACGTGCGCAAGCACCGCGGCATAATAGCCAACCCCAACTGCACGACGATAATATCGCTGGTGGCGCTGAACGCGCTGAACAAAGAAAGCCCGATAGAGAGCATAATAGCATCGTCCTATCAGGCGGTTAGCGGCGCGGGCGCGCAGGGCATAAGCGAACTGAGCGAGGAAACGGCGGCAATAGCCGCGGGCGAGGCCGTTAAGCCAAGCGTTTTCCCGTACCAGATAGCATACAACGTGATACCGCAGATAGGCTCCGAAGCCTTCATGGGCTATACGAGCGAGGAGATGAAGCTGCAAAACGAGGGGCGGAAGATACTGCACAGCCCCGAGCTGAAGGTAAGCTGCACATGCGTGCGCGTGCCTGTATTCCGCAGCCACAGCGTGTCCTTATTGATACGCACCAAGGAGAAAATAAGCGTAGCGCGTACGCGGGAGCTGATAGCCGCCGCGGCAGGCTGCCGCCTTACGGACGACATTGCGAACCGCGTTTACCCCATGCCGCTCGATACGTCCGATCAGGATCTGGTCTACGTTGGCCGCATACGCGATGACCTGACGGACGAGCGCGGGCTTAACCTTTGGTGCTGCGGTGATCAGCTGCGCAAGGGCGCCGCGACCAACGCCGTGCAGATAGCGGAAATAGTCGCAGGCCTATAAGCAACACAAAACCGCCGTACATCATTCGTGGTGTACGGCGGTAAAACATCATTTCACCTTAAATAGCATATAAGATTCACGCAATCGGGCAGGGATTCGTCCACGTAGCCGCTGTCGGCAAAACCTGTTTTTTCATAAACATGCAGCGCGGCGGCATCATCCTTCTTCACGCATACCTCAACATGGTCAAAGCGCGCTTCTGCCTTCAACTGAGCAAGTATCAGCTCCAGCGCGGCCGTGCCGTAGCCCCTGTTCTGGAACCGCTCGTCTATCATGAACTGCTGAAGGTCATAGCCAACGGGTTCATCGATAAAGTCCCGCACAAGTGCAACGCCGACCATCTCCGCATCATTACAAATGCCTATCACGCGCGCATTGCAATCGCGGTAAACATATCCCCGCGCGATTATACCGATCGGCGGCGCAAGGAAGCGCCGCTGCGCTTCGCCCACGCTGAGCCGCGCAACCTCAAGCCAGTTCGATTCGTCAATGTCCGTAAGCCTTATCATTAGCTATCCCTTATATTGCGTTCAGCGGGCCGCCGCGGTCAACTATGGGCGCGCTCCATTCGCCAAGCTCCCCGCCGTATTGCGCGGCAAGGTTTATCACCCGCGTCGTAAGCGTATCCACATCCGCCTTTTTAAGCGAGCTCAGGCGCACAATATCCGCCCCGTAGGCCAATTCACGCTCCGGCGAATAGTTAGGCCCGGCATAGGCAAAACCCGCCTTGCGTGCAGCCTCCGCAAAATTGAGCATTATGCTTTCGGTCGGGAAATACACCGTGAAGGTGACGCGGCGGACCGCGCCTATGCAGTCGCCGTGTTTTTTCATAAGCGCAATATGGTCGCGGTTAAGCTCCGTTTGCAGCTTTGCGGCATCCGGATAAAGCAGGGTTTTATACGTGAGCCAATCCGGTTCGTCCGCAAGCCCCGCGGTGCAGTCCATAAGCGGCGTTTTTTCGGCAATGGTTTCGCCCCGCTCGAATTCCTCGGCATCGTGAATATAGAAATAATACTGTATCTGCGCGTCTATTTCTATATACCCCGCATACAGTGCGCCAAGCTTTTTTATCAGCTTATCCTTAACGCCCGATGCTATGCTGCGCTCTATCGCGCTGAGCGTTTCCCGCTTTTCGCTGCGGCTTTGGCAGCTTACATACATCAGCAGCGGGCGCGCCGCCCTGTCGGCATCTATCAGCGCCATGTCCGCGCCGAAGCGCGCCATCGCCCCGTCAAGCGGCCAATCGTATTCAAACCATTGCGCGGAATTATCCTTCATCGCCTTATTGCAGCACGGCCTTTATCCTGCGCACGCCGGCACCGGAGGCCTCCTCCTTCTTTATCTTGAACGTGCCCAGCTCGCCGGTATGGCCGGCATGCGGGCCGCCACAGATCTCCTTTGAATATTTGCCCATGGTATACACCTTTACCTTTTCGCCGTACTTATCGCCGAAAAGGCCTATTGCGCCCTGCGCACGGGCTTCGTCAACAGTCATTTCCTCGCAGGTTATGGGTACGTCCGCCTGAATGGCTTCGTTGACCAGCTTTTCAACTTCCTTGACCTCTTCGGGAGTCATCTTGCGCTCAAAGCTGAAATCGAACCTGAGCCTTTCGGTTGTTATGTTGCTGCCCTTCTGCGCAACGCCGTCGCCCAGCACCTTGCGCAGCGCCGCCTGAAGCAGATGCGTTGCGGTATGCAGCCGCGCGGTAACCTCGTTTGCTTCGGCAAGGCCGCCCTTGAAGCGCTGCTCCGCGCCCTGCTTACTCTTGTTCTGATGCTCGCTGAACGCGGCCTCAAAGCCCGCACGGTCTACGGTAAGGCCGTTTTCGCGGGCCATTTCCTCTGTAAACTCTATCGGGAAGCCAAACGTATCATAAAGATGGAACGCGGTAACGCCGTCTATTTTGCCGTCCGCAAAGCTGCCCTTCATGCGCTCGAACTCCTTCATGCCTTTCTTTAGGGTATGCTGGAAGCGGGCTTCTTCCTTTGCAAGCTCTGTGGTTATCTTTTCCTGATTTTCCTTGAGTTCGGGATACACATGGCAATATCTTTCTATAACGGCCCCGGCAACCTTGGAAAGGCTGTTTTCCGGTATGCCTATCTGCATTGCGAAGCGTATCGCGCGGCGGATAAGGCGGCGCAGAATATAGCCCTGGTCCACGTTGGACGGGGTAACGCCCCTTGGGTCGCCCAGTATAAAGGTTGCGCTCCTTATATGGTCCGCAATTATGCGGAAGGCCTTCTTTGTGGCTTCGTCATCATTATAATTCTTGCCGCTCAGCTCCGCAATGCGGGCAATTATGGGGGCGAAGCCATCGGTATCGTATACGCTTTCCGCGCCCTGAAGCGTTGCAATGGTCCTGTCGAGGCCCATGCCGGTATCCACGTTGCGCTTGGCAAGCGGGGTCACGTTGCCTTCGGCGTCCTTATAATACTGCATGAAAACGTTGTTCCATATTTCAAGGTATTTGCCGCAGTCGCAGGAAGGGTTGCACTCAGGGCAGCACTTGGGCTTACCGGTATCGAAGAAAATCTCCGTATCCGGGCCGCAGGGGCCGGAGTTGCCGGGTATCCACCAGTTATGCTTTGCGCCAAGATAGAATATATGGCTGGGGTCAACGCCCATTTCCACCCAACGATCGTGCGATTCGGTATCTCGCGGGGCATTTTCGTCGCCCTCGAAGCAGGTGAAATACAGCCTGTCCTTATCTATGCCCAGCCATTCCTCGCTCGTCAGCAACTCATAGCTCCACGCTATTGATTCATGCTTAAAGTAATCGCCAAGGCTCCAGTTGCCAAGCATTTCAAAAAATGTGCAGTGGCTCGCGTCGCCCACCTCGTCAATATCGCCGGTGCGCAGGCACTTCTGCACGTCCGTAAGGCGCTTGCCCGCGGGATGCTCCTGCCCCATAAGGTACGGCACAAGGGGATGCATACCGGCCGTGGTGAACAGCACAGATGGATCGTTTTCGGGAATGAGAGAGGCGGAAGGAATGACCTTATGGCCCCGTTCTTCAAAGAATTTCAGGTACAGCGACCTGAGCTGATCGGAAGTAAGGTTCTTCATATGTATCGTATATCTCCTTAAATGTTTACAGTTTTGGCCCAATAATGAATTATATCCCACACACAGCCGCCTTGTCAACGTGGGGCGCAGGCTGTATAATTTATATATGAAGATACGTTCGTTTTTTAGCGGCAGAAACCGCCGCATAAGAAAAAAACATACCCGCCCGGTGATAATGCTGAAGGGCGAACAGGGTAAAAAGCTGCGCCGCGCGCTGATAATAGCCGGTGCTGCGGCCGCAGTCATACTGCTGGCGCTGCTGCTCAGGCCAGAGCCGGTGCTGATGAACAGCGCGGAGATTGCCAACGTTTGGAACAACGGCGTGCTGCGCGTTGGCCTGCGCAACGATGTGCCCCGCCTTGCGGAGGACGGAACGGGGCTTGAATGGGAAATAGCTCAGGCGCTGGCGGAACGCATAATGTCCAACTCCGATGATTACACGGGGGATATTCCCGCGCTTGAAGCAGTTGAGGTGACAAGCATGAGCGTTGGCGCAAAGCTGAGGGACGGCAGCATAGACGCAGCAATATGCCTTATGCCGCGCGGCGCGAACGCCGCATACGCCTACTCCCGCGCTTATTATGACGACCCGTGCTACATACTGGTTAAGCCCGGCAACGAAAACGCGGACATGAGCAAGCTGAAGGTGGGCTGCATACAGTCTGCAAGCAGTTCAAACTTATATGTGCCGTCCGGCGCGACGAGGAACCTGCTTTTCAGCTATTACAGCGACTATAAGGATTCCGGCTACGACACGGCAAACATAACCGGCTACGCATCGTATACAGACCTTTTTGACGCGCTGGACAAGGGCCAAGTGGACGCGATTGCCATAAACGAGCTGATGCTGAACAAATACGGCGAGGACCGCGCATACGCAAAGCACACAGCCGACATAGGCACGCTGCATTACGCCGTGGCCACGTTGAGCGCGAACAGCGCAATAGCCACCGTTGCGGACATGATGCTTTCCGAAATGGGATACTGAGCAAACAACTAAAAGCCCGCCTGTTTACACGGGTGCTCATAAGAAAGTAATTTCAGAAATTACGATTATGGCATCTGTCAGACGGGGTTGGTAAAAGAGATAACGGGTATTCGGTGCAAAATCCGAGTACCCGTTATTTTTTTGCCCTTAACTGAAAGCAATAGATTTATTCACAGTTTTCGAGTATAATGAAACTATAATCATCCTATCCCAAACAATCCGAGATTTTTTCAAAAAATCTCAAAAAATTTTGGAAACATTGGAACAATTCAGTCCTTTTCATGCCATATATAGTAGAGGGCTATTTCAAAACGATTGGAGGTGACGCTTTTGGACAAGAAGAAAGGTCCGACAGGTTTCATTGTAGTGCTGCCCGGTGAGGTCATCGAGATACCGCAGGACAGCGACAAGTCATGGCTGACCCTATTTTATAGCCTACCGAGGGAACTTGCAGAAAAGTGGAAGCCAGCCTACGATCTGCTCCGCTGCCCCTATGAAGTTCTGAGGACGGACAAGTATGACCACATCGTATGTGATGATATGTTTAAGCTGCTTGTGTGGGACTGCTACGCATGGAGCGCATGGCAGTTCTTCCAAGTGAAAGACAGCAAGGGAAATTATCGTGACATACCCGGCAACTGGACGCAGTATGCAGGATATTTCCCTTTGTGGCGTTTGTCGTACAGCATTATCCCCTACATCCGAATGAAGTTTGAGCAGAACGGGCTCGGATTTCAAGAGCTTTACAACATCCCGCAAGGTGTGGAAGTGCCGTGGCTGACCTATCAGCAATTCAGCAATCTGATCGGCAATGTCACCGACATGGTTGTGGCAGAACAAGAATGGCAGCCCATGATTGACGCTATCTGGGAAAACAGGACCGTCGAAGACTACGAAACCACAAGCAGCACCGTCAAGACCGATTTCATGCGGAAGTGGCATCACAACCGTTCTGGTAAGCCGATCTCTCTGGATGAAATGATGGAGAGTGAGGACGGGGACATTTTCGATGTGGCAGACCCCCGCAGCGAGTTTGAGCAATCAGTTATTTCCGAAATGCAGGTAGCCACCTTTGCAGAGAGCACCATCACCGAGAAAGACCGGGAGATATTGAAGTTGCGTATGGAGGGTTACACCGAGCAGGAAATCGCAGATAAGGTTGGCTACAAGACCGCCAGCGCAGTCCATAAACGAATCGCCAAGATCGCAGACGCTTATGAGGATTATGTGACAGCGGAATATCAGAAGTATTTGGACAAGTAAACAGACGAAGAAACGGCAGCAGTTACCCAAGTGGTGACTGCTGCTTTTTCATGCAAGAAAGGAGGATTTTATGAGCAGAGAACCATTTGAAACCATGCCCGATGTGATGGACGCAAAGCAGATTGCGGAAGCGTTGCAGATTTCCAAAGCGGGGGCATACAACCTTTTGAACAGCCCGGATTTTCCAACCTTACGGATCGGCGGGCGTAAATTGGTGATGAAAAATGAGCTTGTGGAATGGCTAAAAAGCCGCACAAACCGAAAAGCGTGAAAACACGGTCAAGAGCCGGAAAAGTAGCAAATCACCGGATAGCGTGAGCCGGAACATACTCCGCATCGTTTGAAGCGTTTCTATCGAAAAATCGCATCACTTTCCCAATTCAAGAACTGAGAAAAATTTGTGAAAATCAGGAGGTTTTATGAGAACAGGACTTACCAAGAGAGAAAAGACCACAGGCATCTATTTTGACGAGTATGGCAATATGATCGAGGTGCAGACCCACAACACCGATCTAAAAAAGCGGCTGACCGCATTTGCGAAAGAATATCCGCAATGCTGCCGCCAGATCGATGATGACGAGCAAGGCGGACTGACCTTTGAGATCGAAAAAGGCAGATTGAGCTTCCGGCTGACTGCGCCGTACAGTGAGGAACGAAAACAGGCGGCAAGTGAATGGGCGAAGAAGAACGGAATCAAAGGTTGAAAAGCTGTCGGCGTGTTTACCTGAAAAAGCTCTCTACACAATGAATATTTACAATTTGATGTTGATTGAAGTCATTCAAACTGCTATAATAATTATGGGTTAGTTTGCCCTACTCAAAAGAGAATATGGAATGAGAGGAGAGGTGCAACGATGAATCCCGTATTGAAATATCGTGGTGGAAAATCTCGGGAAATTCCACGCTTCTTACAATATATACCTGATGACTTCAATCGCTACATTGAGCCTTTTTTTGGTGGCGGTGCAGTATATTTTTATCTTGAGCCCGAAAATGCAATTATAAATGATGTCAACACTCGTTTAATGATATTCTATCGTCAGTTGCGTGACAATTATCCTGAGATGAGGGCGCAGCTTGATACTTTGCAACAGTTATATGAGGAAAATCAAGCAAGGTACAAAAGACTTAAAGCCCAAACACCAGACGAGCGTGTCCCAAATGATAATGAGGCGCTATATTATCGCATCAGAGAACTTTTCAACCACCCCGATGGTAGTTATCTTGATGGCGTGTTGTATTTCTTTATAAACAAGACCGCTTACTCGGGCATGATTAGGTATAACAACAGCGGCGAATATAATGTTCCGTTTGGTCGTTATCCCAATCTGAACACTCGACTGGTCACACAGCAGCATAGTGATTTATTGCAAGGCGCTGAATTATATAGTCTGGATTACAGCCAGATATTTGAAATGGCGCAGGAAGATGATTTTATATTCTTAGACCCGCCATATGATTGTGTGTTTAATGATTACGGAAATATTGACATGATGAATGGTTTTGACGAAGCAGAACACCGTAGGTTGGCTGCCGATTTCCGTAATCTCCCCTGCCGCGCCTTAATGGTAATTGGTAAAACTCCTCTCACAGAAGAACTCTACGGAGAATACATCTTCGATGAGTATTACAAAAACTATGCAGTAAATATCAGAAATCGTTTCAATAATGATAAAATGCACATCGTTGTAAAAAACTATTAGGAGTGCAAAATGGGAGTAATTAAAAGTAGTCGTACATTATTTTTTACTACTTCGCCCAGATCACCCAAAAAGTTAATCCCAGAAATCGCTTTGTTGGTGGATAACTTTTCTGGGCAAACATGGAGTGGCAATGAGCAAGTACAGGAAGAATTTGCCCGCACGCTCGCTGCTGCAACCACATTTGAGGGAGATACCTCTAAGAAGTATTCTGCATTTAGTGCACGAGATCGTATTACTCGCTCGCCGCAGGGATTGGGGTTTGTTGATCTTTCTCCAACAATTCAGTTGACAGAAGCAGGCGAATCTTTTATACATGGCAACAGACCGCATGAAATCTTTTTGCGGCAGCTCTTAAAATTCCAGTTACCCTCTCCCTATCACAAAGAGGGAAGTAAAATCAAAGGGACATTTTGGGGGCGTCCCTACTTGGAAATCATTCGTTTAATCCGTGATTTAGACCACCTGACACCGGATGAATTTAGAATCTTTGCGTTGCAACTGACGGACTATCGCAACTATGAAGCGGTAAAAAATCAAATCATTTCTTTCCGAGAAGAAAAGGAAAAACATAAGGGGCAGTATAAGCGATTTGTTGACGATGTTATAAATCGGGAAATATCCAAAATTTATTCTACCGAAATTGAATCCGGCAACATAGCAACCAGAGAATCAAAGACGAGCGATGTGCGGTCATTTATCAGCAAAGAAAAGCGCAACATGAGGGACTATGCTGATGCGTGTTTCCGCTATTTCCGTTTCACCGAAATGTTTGTTTCTGATGGTAGGTCGATACAGATCGCTCCAGATAAAATTCCAGAGATTGATTTTATTTTGGAAACTGTCCCGAGAGAGCCTACCTACATTGATGATGTAACTGCATTTAAGAATTATTTGTTTGACCCCGCACAGCCTCGTCTGTATACAGATGACCGCAGCAATTTAGAGGATACACTGATGCGTCATTTTTCGTATACTAAACGAGAGCTTTCTGAAAAGACAATCGAAGAGCTGAAAGATTTGCGTGATAGTGCTGTTCAAGCAAAACGGGCTGCAATTATTCAAAAGCAGACCGAGGAACTAAAGTCTTATGCGCTGTATCAAGAAGTCATTGATACATACAACGAGATTTTATCAGATGAGGTATACGATGCTCCCCTGTTCCTCGAATGGAATACATGGCGAGCCATGACTATGCTGGACGGCGGAACTATTAAAGGCAATTTCAGGATTGACGACGCGGGGCGACCCACATCAACAGCCCAAGGCAATATGCCGGACATTGAATGTGATTATGATACCTTTGCTCTTTCGGTTGAAGTTACCTTGCAGCGAGGACAGCGGCAATATGAATCTGAGGGAGAGCCAGTCACACGGCATTATGCTCAGTTGCAAAAGGCGACAGGAAAAACCACTTATTGCCTGTTTATAGCTCCGTCAATTAACAGAGCAACATGGGCACACTTCTTCGGCTTAAATCAGATCAGAAATATCGCTGCTTATGGAGGCAAGCCCAAGATTATCCCATTGGAATTTGATTCGTTTATGCGGTTGATTGAAAACTCCTATACAAGCGAAGGCATACCTCAACCACAAGATGTTCAGAAGTTTTTGCAGACGGCCATTGACGAAATAGATAATTCTACTGATGAAATTGATTGGAGCAATAGAATTTCTGCTTATGTTGATAAGTGGTTGGTCGCATAAATGAAATCCCTTTGGAACAAAGGGCGCACTTCTATACAGGGAGAAGCCCTGTATGTGCGCTCTGCGAGGCAGACAGCCCGGACTTCAATCACCCGGGCTGTTTTGCGTCACTTCGTTCCGAACAAGGGGCTGCACCCCTTGCGACGCTTGCGCGTCTATCCCTGCACACTTTGTGAGTGGCACAATTTGCTGATGCAAACAGCGCCACTCACAAAGTTTTGAATATGTACCCATGACCGTTTACCGATTTTCGGTAGGCGGTCTTTTTATATTCCTACATCAAAATCAAGGAGGTCATACATGGTGAAAAAGCAGAAGACTATCCCACAACTGGAAGCCGAGAAAGCGGAAAATGAACGCAAGATCTCGCAGCTCCAACACAAAAAACAACAGCTTGAAAACCGCATCACCTACTATGAAAAAGGTGATCGGCGCAAGCGGGCGCACCACCTTATCACTCGTGGCGCAGCCATTGAAAGCATCGCACCGCTGACAAAGGTTTTGACCGAAACCGAGTTTTACGCCTTTGCTGAAAAAGCCCTTGCCGTCTTGGAGATTAAGGGCTTGCTCATGGAGGCGGTCAATGAACACAACCGAGCTGAACAGAAAGAGGGGTGTTGAGTATCGCACTATATCATTTTCATGTGACGCAGATCAAGCGCAGCGCGGGGCAGTCTGCCGTGGCTGCTGCCGCCTACCGAGCCGGGGAAAAGCTGCACAGCGAATACTACGATGAGGACAGCGACTACACCCGCAAGGGCGGCGTGATCTGCTCCGACATTCTCCTGCCGTCCCATGCACCGCCCGAATACGCAGACCGCCAGACCCTATGGAACGCCGTAGAGAAAGCCGAGCGTGGGAAGAAAGCGCAGCTTGCCTACAGCTTTGACATTGCTTTGCAGAACGAGTTTTCCATGCAGGAGAACATCGGACTTGCAAGGCAATTTTTGTTGGAGCAGTTTGTGGGCCGGGGCATGGTGGTGGACTTCGCCGTTCATTCTCCCGACAAAGAGGATGGCGGCATTTCCAATCCGCACTTTCATGTTATGTGTCCTATGCGTCCTCTGGATGAACACGGCAGATGGAGTAATAAGCAGCGACGGGAATATCTGCTTGACGAGCATGGTGAGCGTATCCGTGATGAAGCGGGAAATTATGTGTTTAATGCCGTACCGACTACCGATTGGGGCAGTCCCGACACCTTAGAGCATTGGCGACAGGCGTGGGCTGACCTCTGTAATCAGAAGTTTGCGGAAAATGAATTGGACTGCCGGATCGACCACCGCAGCTTTGCCCGTCAGGGCGTGGAGCAGATCCCCGCGCAGCATGAAGGTCCCACCGTCCGGGCGATGGAAGCAAAGGGCATCCGCACCAACAAGGGCGATCTCAACCGCTGGATCAAAGCGACCAACGATCTGATTCGCAATCTGAAAAAGAAAATCTCTGTGCTGCTTGACTGGCTGAAAGAAGCCCATGAGGAATTGAGCAAGCCGCAAGCCCCCAATCTGGCGCAGCTGCTCAGCGAGTATTACACCAACCGCAATGCCAGAGCTTGGAGCCAAAAAGCAAAGATCGGCAATCTCAAAGAGTTCAATGAGATCGTCAATTATCTCATGCAGAATAAGCTGACAACGCCGGAAGAATTGCAGGAGCGTGTGTCTGTGCTGAGTGACCGCATCGACACTTTGAAAAGCTCCATGTGTGGCAAATCTGACCGCATGAAAGAGTTGGACGAGCTTCTTCACATGGTGCAGTTTTACACCGAAGGCAAGCCCGTTGCCGACAAACTGGCGACCATCAAATGGAAAGGCAAGCGGGAACAGTTTATGTCCGAAAATGAAAACGCACTCCGCCTGTATCACATGGCGGAGCGCAAGTTAAAGCCGTATTTCAAGGACGGCAAGCTGCCCATCACCGCATGGCGCAAAGAGCGTGACCGTCTGGAACAGGAATACAAGACCGGGCAAGCGGAGCTTTCACCCATCCATGCGGAGGTAAAAAAGCTCTGGCAGATCAAATACAAAGTGGAGCAGGTCATCCATGAACAGGAGTGCCAGAACGCCGCTGTGCGGCAGAAAAAGCAGGAAATCGAACACTAATCTTTACACATTTTTAGGAGGCACTTATGAGCAAGAAGAAACCATTTGAACATGAAATCGACCAAGAGCTTTTGGCAGAAATCGAGGAATGGGAAAAGGCAGACCATGACGAGCCAGCGGAATATTACTTCTCCAATCCAGACCTGTATCTCAAACCGCAGCCCTTGCCGCCCGATCATTCCCGGCACAACTGCTACTTCAACGAGGACGGACATCTCTGCGTGAAAAATCTGTCCGCCTTCTGGCTGCCGGAGTTCACCTTGCAAAAGGAAATCGGCGGCACAGTCTACACCG